>JAEEGL012462735.1_pt1 | contig 44725 bp, 71 predicted proteins | sample 9134231 | NCBI WGS metagenome assembly JAEEGL01 (sample SAMN16246548, study PRJNA631951) | gut metagenome | biome: gut microbiome; feature: rumen; material: fiber-attached | host: Bos | place: Iran: Karaj | collected 2018-10 | reverse complement strand
TGTCTACTGGTGAATCTGCTGTGTATTCTTCTGGGAACTCAATTATGATTGGCTCACTCCAGTCACTTTCTAATGGGTTTCCAGGGAAACCTGCTTCTGAGATTGACTTCACCTGAATTTCAACTTTCTCACCCTTTGTGATAGGTATGTCAAGCTGGTTTATGTTTATCTCATCAGAGTCATTCAAATCAATAGGTTTCCAATAGAACACTCCGTTCTTGTCTTTCATTCTTTCTCTAAGAACACTTTCTTCAATTGCATAGTTTGAAAAACTTCCAGATATAGAGTCACCAATCTGCTCAATATTGTTTGCAGACCCATCTGGTGAAAGGTATCTATATCTTATTTTGAACTTTATGATAGCTTGTGTGCCTGTAGCAGGAGTAGATTTCTCTTTTGGCATTTCCCAAAAACCTCTTATCCTGTATTTTGGGCTAACACTTGCTATGCTGCTTGATTGCGACAAAGCAGATATTGTGCTCACTTTAGAAGAATATGTGCTCACTGTTGACTCATAGTCTCTTATTTTAGATTGAAGTTCAGACACATCAGCATCTCTCATTGCAGATGAGACATAGTTCGTTGTGTTTATTTTTGTCTTCAAATCATTTATTGCATTTGACTTTGAATTTATCTGGTCATACAAGTTCACCTTTTCTGCATTCAACTCTTTTATTTTGTCCATATTCTCAGACTCAGTTATCTGTTTGTTAATCTGGACAACTTTGAAATTGGTTGGCTCTAAAACTGGAGCATCTGGAACAACACCCTCACTTGATGTCGGGTACCAGTCATTTGCATAGCTCAAAAGGAATGCGCCAAAATCAATTACACTTTTTTGATAATATTGCTGCAAAGTCATCAAAGCGCCATTTGCATCAGTGAATGTCAAGTCATTTGTCACAAATCCGGTTCCTGGACTCCAGTCTGATGCCATAAGGTTTGAATTTGAATCAACTGGTTTGACAAACACTACACAATGCTCATTGAAACCAACTGTAACATCTAATGAAACCTCATTAGATTTTTCTGAAGACACTCTCAAAAAGCCTTCTCCAATACGTATGCTTCTATATCCTTCAGCAAGCTCTAGAATAACAGTGTTTGTGCTAGTGTCTATGCTCTTTATGACATATCGTGTGTCACAAGGCTCACTCACAACTTCTAATGAGTCACCCACTGCAAGCTGCATAGTGTTCTGATAGCCACTTGTAGTGTCAGTGTAGTACAAAGTGTTCAACTTTATGAGTTTTCTTGTCTTAGATATAGAAGCACCATTCACAATCTCTGTGACTGTGTCATTTGTGATTCTCAAAACGTCAAACTTTCCATCAAATTTTCTGCTTCTTGGAGAAAGTTGGACAACTTCTTCATCTAACACATAGCTTATGCCATTCTCTACAATGTCATGCAAAAAGTCATTGTAGTCGATATCGGGCTTAGCAGCATACTTGTGGTTGAAAAAATCAATCTTTTGAGAAGAGTCAGTGTCTAAAATATATCTTCTGACAAGAACACGTTCAACATCATTTGTTATTTGGCCTGTCAAATCTAGTGTGACGCAAAGCAACGGGTTCATCATGTTTTCAAAGAAGTAGTTGCTCTTGATTTTGAACGTGTTTACTGAATTCATTTTTGTGACAGATGGCGCTACTGATGGCAATTTTGCTGCAAGCACTTTCCTGTATGTCCCATCACTCAGGCGAACGGTGCTCCCACCACCTTTTATGTTTGAAATAGCATTCATGTTGTTGTTCAGTCTCTCAATAGAATTCTTGAGATAACCAAAACTAGGTATTGTGAATGTGTCATATGAACCATCAGCATTCTCAACATTCAATGTCACAGACTCAGAATCTGATGTTATTGCTTCATTAATACGGCTGAAACTCTCTACGGAATTGTTGTTCAAAGTCAAAAGCTTTGACAAAAGGTCAGAAAGATTGTTTTTTGATTGCATGTTACTCTTCTAAAAATAATAATACTTAAGATTTATAAATGTCATTCGTTAAAAATGAGAAAACTTTTATTATTTTATATTGTATTTTATCGAGTGAGATATATCTTAAATATATTGTTTTTTATGAAAAAAGAAAAAAAGACAAAAGAGAACAAGAAACTCAAATCAGCAATGACAGCATACTTTGATGTGTCAGCGAGCATTGGCTTGACAGATGAGATGTCTGTTCAAGAAAAACTTCAAAAGATGCTTTCTGCAGGTGTCTATGAAATGTCATTGATGCATGAGAAATTAGATGACATTTTGAAAGATGATTGGGACAATGTCTACAATGTACTTGGAATCCCTATATCTAAAGCTCAATACAAAGAGTTTGTCAATGTGATGACAAAAATAAAAATGGACAAGTTCTCTGACAAAAACCGTGCTAAGTATGAGTTTGACACAAAACAAAAGATGTTTGACCAGTGCGCAAGAGAAAAATTTTTGGATACAGTCATAAATTCATATGAAGAGAATATTATTCTTCCAGAGCAAGCAACTGACATCGAAGTAGAGACTCCAGAAGAGGCAGACTCTGAATTTAATGAGATTTTTGACCGTTCTATTGAGAAAAACATTGATGCGATTTGTATCCACAAGAAAATGATTGACAATCTTGGACTTGCATTTGAATATGTCACTCAGATGAAGTACACAAAGAAGGACTTCAAAATGATGCTAGACTTCAAATACTACAATGGAGGAGTGCCAAATGAGAATTCACATGCAAAACTGTTTGATTTGTTCTACAAGTTCATGACTGCATATAGGATTGGACTTGAGTTTGAGCTTCCAGACTTTGAAGACTATGCAAGTGAGATGGGGCTCCAGATTGACTTGTCTGAACCAATGCCAAGAAGTGAGCATTGGGAATGGTGGACTCCAGATGTCATTGAGAAATATTGCCCTACAATCAAAGAAGAATATTTTGAATGGTTGAAAGAACAAAAAGAAGAAAGACAAAACTAAAGATAAGAATCAAATTGTAAGAAATTATGAAAATTGCAGTAATCAAATTAGGTTCAAGAATAGCAATAGGAAGTTCTGGAACAAGTGGTGGGACAGGTGAGGCATTAAGTGTGATACAGTGTTTGACAACTGCTGGTGCAGAAGTCACTGCATACACAAAAGTCCTCTCAAAAGACTCAGCATCATCAACATTTTTAGTGAAAGACCTCATAGATAATTTTGATGACATCAATAAAAATGATGTGCTGGTTGTTTTGAATGGGAATGTCACTTATTTTGGTGGTCAAGATGACCCATACCAGACAAACAACTACAAAGTGATAAACCATTTTAAAGGAAAAGTGTTTTATATTCTTTGTGACATAAATCTAGTGCTTAAACAAATTTGGAACAGCATTGAGAAAAAAGAATGGGCAGACAAATATAAAAAAGAAGACATATACATTACAAGAGACGACATAGTGTATGTCTCTCAGCCAAGAAACACAGACTTTGTGTTAGACAAAGCAAGAAGACAGGGTGTGAATGTGAAAGAAGCAATTCATTTCCCATTTGAGAAGTTCCCTCTTGTAACAATGAAAAGACCCTTGCCATTCAATGAGTCACCTGTAAAAGATGTGTCTTATGGTGGAACATTTAGAGGTGGTAAACGTGAAGATGACATGGTGAAGTTCTATTTTGGCTATCCAGAAGAAGTGAAAATAGAGATGTTTGGAAAATTGAGTGAGAAAGACTTCAACCCAAAGAAAACAGATGGCCTAAGACCCCCAGAATTCAATGGAAGTGTTGCTTATGATGAATTCCCAAAAAGAATGAACAAGGCAAAGTCAACTATCATAATTGGTGACAAAGAATACAAAAAAGCAGATGACTTAGCACAAAGAATATATGAGTGCATTCTTTCAAGAAACATAGTTTTCATTGACAGCAGTTATGATTTCAACAAAAGAGTGTTCAAAAATGAAAAACTTAAAAAGTTTTGTTATGTAAACAATAGAGAAGACGTCATCAAAAGATTGTCGCTTATCTCTGAGAAAGACAGACTAGCAATAACAGAGAAACAAATTGAAGATACACGCATAGACGTGAATGAATATTGTAATGAATTGTTGAATATTTTAAAATAAAGAATATGAAAATAGTTATTTTATCTGGTGGTTCTGGCAATGACTCTCTGGTGAAAGGTCTTGTGTCTATGTTCAAAAAAGACCTTGACGTGAAAGTGATTGTGAATGCTTATGATTCTGGAAAATCTACTGGAATATGCAGAAAAGTCACAGACACTCTTGGTGTGTCAGACATTCGAAAAAACCATGTAAGACAGTACAAAGCATTGAATGAAGACTATAACAGGAGCTTTGCTGAGTTTTTAGAAGCAAGGTATGACATTCCAAATGGGAATGAATTAGAGTTTGTGAAACACAAATTAGAGATGTGGGGTCTTGAGACGCTTTGCCCATATGCAGACAAGTTCTTTGCAAGAGAGACATCTAAGGGATATGATTATAATGATTTCTGTATTGGGAACATCATCTATGCAGAAATGTTTGCAGAGCATGGCTATGCAAAGACAAACACTAAATTGTCTAAGTTGATTGGGTTTCCGGACAACGTGTTGTTGAATTCATTTGACAATGTGTATATACATGCAAACACAAAATCTGGACATATCATTGATGATGAAGGGATTATTGTTGAATGGAAAAATGAAGAAGACCCAATTGCCTCACTTTCATACATCAAAGAAAATAGAAACATTTCATTGAACAATGAAGCAATAGAAGCAGTCAAACAAGCAGACTATATCATCATATCTACTGGTACATTTTGGTCTTCAATATACCCCATACTTGAGTATGGTGATTTCTACAAATATATAAATGAGTCAAATGCAAAAAAGGTGTGGGCAATGAACACTATTTGTGACAAAGACTCTTATGGGTGTGGTGTCAATGAATTCACAAGCATTGTAGAGAAACTAGGTTTGAATTTGAAAGACTTTACTTTGTTGCTGAATGATGATGCAGTTGACATTTTGAAAGAAGACCCAATCATAGAAGTCAAGAAAGTGATGCATGCAAAAATGGGCAATAATAAAGGGAAGCATGATCCAAAAATGTTTGTCAAAAATATTGTGAAAGTTTATTTTGACATGTGTTATTCTATTCATGACTTTGACAATATATACATAGATTTTGATGACACATTGTGGGCAAGAGATTCTAAACTAGAAAAAATTTCAAAGAACAATATTTTGAAATTGAATGACTTGTGCAAGACTAGCAAAACAAAATTTACAATAGTTTCTGGTAACTCATATGAGTCAATACAGAAAAAACTATATACTGTGTTTGGATCTGAATTAAAAGATTTTGAAGTGCCCATTTGGGCTGACTGTGCAACAACATTATACTCTAAAAACAAAGCAATAAAGACTATTAGTGTTGAACATGAAATCCATTATCCAGAAATGGTTGTTGAGAAAATAGAAAGTTTGTTAGAAGACCATTTGGACAAAGTGGAACTAAAAGTGATTAAGAATGGTTTTGGACAAACAGTAAATGTGAAAATCAGAGGTCTTGAACCCACAATCAGAAAATTGCTTCACAAAGTTCTCGTTTCAGAATTCTATGACATGTATGATGTGAAAATGACAGGAAAGACAACTATAGATATTTCTGCAAAATTTTTGAACAAAACTTTTGCTCTTGCTGCTGATGACATAGGCAAAAAGACAAAGACTTTGTACATTGGTGATGAATTTGATTCAGGAAATGATTTAGAGATATCTAAAGCTTGCACTGAATGCTTGCATACTAATGGTGTGATAGACACTTCTATTTTCTTAGAACTTTTGTCAGAATAATGGAACGAATTGGTTTGATAATATCAGCTGGGAAACAAACAAGGTTTGGTTCTGAAATCCCAAAAGCATTGATGGAGTTTGATGGTAAACCCATCGCGAAACGTTCTATAGAAATACTTGAGAAGTTTTGTGATGAGGTATATGTTGTCACTTCATTTGACAATAATTCATATTTCATTGACAAAGGGATTCACCAGACGATGCCTATTGAGTCTGGTTTAGGCTGTGGAGACGCAGTCTATAAAGCTGTGCACACTTTATTGAAAAGCAAAAAGAATTTCCAAGTGATTATATGTTGGGGAGACACAATCTTGGATGAGTTTGTCATTGGCAAATCTTTACAAATATTTGATTTGCAGTTTAATTGCAATGTGATGCCATGTGAAACTATAGAATCCCCTTATGTTCAAATATCTGAAATCGGGAATGGCTATCTAGATGTGAAATACTCTAAATACAATGAAAAGACGACAAAAGGGTATCACGATCTTTCTTTGTTCTTTTTAGATGCAGTTGAATTAGACCAAGCTTGTGAAAAATTCAGAGAAATGCATTTTGTTGGTGAAAGATATGTTCATGAACATGGCAACGAATTTACCTTCTTAGACTTGTTCAAAGAAAAACTTTTGAAGTGCAAGATTGTGCCAATTGAAAGCACAACATCTAAGAGTTTCAACACTTTAGAAGAGTTCAAACAACTATGAAAGAGAACAATGACATCACATATCTTGGACGTACATTCAAGACCTCAATCACAAAACCATTGACCGATGAAGAATATCATGAGATTGTGAAACATGTGAAGACCTTCCCAGACAAAAAGTCTGCTATAGAAGAATTGCTCAAGGTGAAAGATGGAAGTCTTATAGTGTCAAACATAACAGGACACTATTTTCTTGATTTGATGTATGACACTAGAAATGGACAAGATGCTTGGTCTATCAATGAAGCTTTGTCTAACAAAAAGATAATGGAATATTTCAATGGAAAATGTGCTGTGAATGAGAAAGTTTTTCCATTAGACATTCCACTTGGTGAAAGGATAAAGACTGCATTCAGACTTTGTGGGATACGTTGTTGCAGAAAAGTGTCTCAGTTCCCTTTGAAGACAATCAATGAACTTTTAGAGTTGTACACACATGCAGGTGACAACTACTATGATTTTTCATGTGGTTGGGGAATGCGTGCTTTAAGTGCAATGGTCCATAATGTGAACTATTATGGCACAGACCCAAATGAAAAACTAGTTGGCAAGATATATGAGATGAGAGATGATTTCGATGCAGTCACAAACAAAAAACATTTCTTAGACATACGTTCAATTGGGAGTGAAAATTTCATAGAAGAATGGGAGAACAAGATGGACTTCATTTTCAGTAGCCCGCCTTATTTTGCTCTTGAAGTCTACAAGTCAGACAACCAGTCTTATGTAGATGGAATGACCTATGATGAATGGCTTTCTTCTTGGATGTCACCTACATTCAACAATATTTTTAAATACCTTAAACCTGATGGCGTTTTTGCAATAAATATAAAAGACATAGTGTTTGACAAAAGAGAAATCCCATTAGAGAAAGACACTGTTGAATATGCTGTAGATGCTGGGTTTGAGCTTGTAGAGATACGCACATTAGAGAACATCAAGAGAGTATATGGAAGCATGCATTGGGAGAAACACACTACCGGTATAACTGACAAAGCAGATGAAAGCATATTCGTGTTCAAGAAAAAAGGAAGCACAAAATATAAACATAGACTATTTTAAAATGAAAAAACTTTGGTTGATTATCACACTTGCATTGTTCATGTGTTCTTGTGAAATAGAAGAGTCATTTGTAGACTATTCTAGATATCCTTATGTGACAGCACCACAACCTTACCCTTACTATAGTTATCCATACTATCATTCACCTTATTATTATCATCATTTTTATAGACCTGTCCCACCACCAAAGCCAATGCCAAGGCCAACTCCACCTCCTCAACATCAAAATCGCCCGCCAAGACCTGAAGCAACGCCAAGACCATCTTCTCCAAACCCACCAGCACCAGCACCACGTTCTCCAAGACCAAACAATTCTTATTCAACGGGTCATAGATAAATATATTGTTATAAAAAAGTAACAATGGATTTGTCTGGAATCAAAAAATATGAAGACTCTGCAAAAAATGCACTTTGGAACTATGTTGCTGGATACACAGTCACTGACATAAACAAACTTTTAAGGTCTAATAGAAGATCTAGAGCTTTGAATGATGTATGCAGTTTGATTGATGCAAACATGAAGTCATTAGACTCAATCATTGTCTACAGGACAGTTGATTGGGACTATATGTTTGAGATATACAACATCACAAAGAAAAACTTAAAGTCTTGTACAGGGTATGAGTTTGTTTCTCTTGGCTACACAAGCACAACAAAGACCAGGCAGAATGTCTGGTCAAGCATATGGACAAAGGATGAGCTTTTACTTGAGATTCACGTCAAACAAAAAACTAAAGGAGTATATATCAATGATATATTCAAAGAGAATGAGATAGACTGCTATGAACAAGATGAAGTACTTTTGCAAAGAAATCTTCATTTTGTGATAGTTGACTATGCTTTGATGTCAAAAGACGGAAAATTCCAGACAAGAAAACCTAAAGAAAATTATTGTCTAAAAATCCAAATTATATGAAAACTGTTCTGTGCGCAATTGCTAAATGTGAGAATGACTATATTTTAGAATGGATAACTTGGCATTTCAAAATTGGTTTCAACAAAATTGTCATTTATGACAACAACAATGTTGATGGTGAAAAAATACCAGATGTTGTTGGTGATCTAAAAGGTGTAGAGGTTGTTGACTGGAGAGGAAAGAAACAAGGCTCTTGTGAAATGCAAGTTGCTGCTTATAATGACTGTTACAAAAAACATACAGATTTTGACTGGATAATGTATCTTGACATTGACGAGTTCTTAGAATTCAAAGAAGGGAATCTGAACACTTTTCTAGAGAATGAATGGACTAAAGACGCAAATGTCATAAAATTCCATTGGAAATGCTATTCAGACAATGGGTTATTACACAAGCCAAAGGGGTTAGTGACAGAAAACTACACAGAACTTTGTTCTGACAGGACAGTGAACAAATATACAAAGTCTATATATAGAGCAGGATTGAAGAATTTCAAGATATTGAATGTCCATTATTGCAGTAAAATAGATGGGGTGTACTATCAGAGTGGAAGAGAATGCAAGACATTAAATTCAACAACAGACAACAACATCAACTATGAAAATGGGTGGGTAAGGCATTATGTGACCAAGTCACTTGAAGAGTTTGTCAAAATAAAATATGCTAGAAGAAACCCTGGTTCATCAAAATCAAGACTAAACCCAACATTCTACTACAGATACAACAAAAAGACTGCAGAAAAAGACAGTCTTATGAAACAACTTATGGTAGAAGCAGAAATGGCCTTTCAACAAAAAGAAGCAACTAAGAAAGCTATGACACCAAATACAAATGCAAAAAGTCCAAACAGTGGGTTTTGGTGGGAAAACATGGTACCTGTGTCAAAACAAACTGTCAAAAGACCACCAAAACTATATGACTTAGAGAAACCCAAACCTATAGAAAAAAATACAAATAGCATAAAATCTATTGGAAAAAATAATGAATATCCTTTTGGGGTTTCTATATGCATATCTGCTTGGAAAACTGCTGAATATATAGAAGAATGTCTAGATTCGGTGGCAAACCAGACATGGTTCAAAGACCATGACAATTGGGAAGTTCTTCTTGGCATTGACGGATGCGAGGAAACACTCGCGAAAGTGAAGGAAATCATGCATAAGTACAAGAACTTACGAGTGATGATGATGAATGAAAATGTTGGAACATATGTAACCTGTAATACTATTGTAAAAGAGGCGAGATATGAGTGGCTTCTGCGGTTTGACAGTGATGACGTAATGTATCCAAATATGGTTGAGACAGTCATGAACAAAAAAGAAAATGCAGAATTTGTTACTGCATTTTGTCATGAAGAACTAAACAAAAATGGTGTTCCAAAATGGGGAGAAGGACAAATATTCATAAAGCATAAAATATTTGAATTATATGGTGGATTTCAAAATTGGAGATGCGCCGCAGACACTGAATTGAGAGTTAGAACAGAAAATTACGTTATTCAAAAAAAATTGTCAGATTTGTTGTTTTATAGAAGACCCCATCCAAATAGATTGACAACTAGTAAATATACAAAATTTGGAAGTGCATATCGTAAAGAAAAGAAATCTTATATAGAACAAGTTTCAATACATGTTTCACAAATAAAATGTGTAATTGCAAATGCAACACAAATATTTGATAATAGATTTATAAAAAATGATTCATTTTTTGGTAAAAAATATAATGGAGAAAATACTATAATATCATTGACTTCTTGGAAAAATAGAATAGATATAGTATATCATGCATTGAACAGTCTATTGTCAAAATGCAAAAATTCACATATAGTTTTAGTTTTGAGTGAAGAAGAATTTTCTAACAAGATAAATGATTTGCCAAGCACTTTGTTGAATTTGATAAATTCAGAGAAAATAGAATTATTGTGGACATATGACAATACAAAAACTTTCAAAAAGGTGATACCTACTATGAAAAAATACAAGAATGTCCCAATAGTAAGTGCTGATGATGACTTGACATACACTAATGACTATGCATCTATTTTATATAAAGAATATCAAAAAGACAAAGATGCTTTTTGCATATCATATAGACATAGCAAAATGATAACTCCATGTGGTGCAGCAACATTGTATAATCCAAAATACTATGATTTGATAATATCTTCATTCAATAAAAAGTTTGTTGATTTTTATGAAGATGACATGTTCATACAATATTTGATAGAAAAAAATAAATTAAAGGCAAATTATGTGAAGTATAATTTCCCGTTTGTCATCAATAATAAACATGACAAATTTGCATTGAGCAAGATTTACAAAAGCAAAATAAAAGATGCAAAAGAAAGAAAGAAATGGTGTTTTAACAATTATGAAAATATCATAAATGCTAAAGTTGCAGTAAATATAACCACTTGGACAAAAAGAGACTATTGCTTGTATGACATGCTGTTAAATCTAAAAAAACAGACAAGATACCCTGACAGAATTGTGCTGTGGCTAAGCAGAGAAGAATATGATGAGAATAATTTGCCTAGCACAATTAAAAAATGTGTAAATAACAAATTGTTGACAGACATAAAATGGGTAGAAAAGAACACAAAAGGTCATAAAAGATATGATTGTTTCAAATATTTCAATTCATATTACAACATACTATTAGATGATGATATTTTATATAAACCAAATTTTATAGAAGAGCTTGTCAATGAATCAAAAAAACATCAAAACTGCATAACAATATATTCATCAAGAAGTGTTGAATATGATGGTGTGAAATATATAGAGCATCGGTTTACAAAAGAGCCTTCTAATAAAAATGTATTCATTGCTGGAAGATGTTGTTTTCCGCCTTACGTGTTCCCTTTTGATGCATATGAAAATGAAAACTTAAGGAATGAATATGTGATGAATTGTGATGAAAGTTGGTATAGGCCATTTTTCATAAAGCATGATATAAAAATAAATGTAATGCATCAATGGGATAATTCACATTATCCTACAATACATGATTCGCAAACAAATTCTTTATGGAATTTAAATAGAAAAGTGTTGAATAATGGAATGCGTGATAAAGAAAGAAATTTTTTCAATGCAATAAAAATCACGCACACAGAAAAACTTTGCAAAGAAATTTGGCCAAACATTGGTATAGATAATTATAAATTACAAAAATAATGCATGTTTTCATTTCAAACGATTGTGTTAATGCTAGAATATATCAAATTTTAAATAGACAATTTGATAATCCTTTTATTTGGACAAGGTTAAGTTATTTTGATTTTTCATATCTTATTAGACATTATGATGATAAGACTATTGATTTTACTAATGTCAAAATACAAGATGGAAAAACTAATATACTCAATATTGACAATAAAATATATCCTTTTTATAGGCATTATGTACAAGATAACAAATATAAAATTCCTACACAGATGAAAGGAAATGCTAGTCTTGATATTCATTATTATAAAATAAAAGAATATTGCATTCAAAAATATAAAACAAGACTACAAAGATTTCTAAAAATAAAATATCTTCCTATTTTTGTATTAAATCACAAATCAACTTTATCAGAATTTGGATACGGAATAACTGATAATGATTGTTTGGACTTTTTAGAATTAGATATTCCTTATGAGAAAATATTAGTTACAACAAATAAAAATTTCATTAATAAAAAATATAAAAATACTCAAATCATCTATAAAAACAGCGAAAATACATGTGACATTGCTAAAAAAATAATAAAGGTTATAGATAATGAAAATAAAGCATTACATAATAACAAGAATGAATTTTGAAGATGATGAAATTAGTGAAGCAGCGTACATGCTGAAATGCCATCTTTTAAAATCTTTATCAATTCAAACAAATAAAAATTTCACATTATTGATATTATCAAATCATAATATAAAAAACTTATTGAATGGATATAAATTTCCAATAGAAATTATTAAAAAAGATGAATTAAAAACATACATACAAAAACAAGTTGATGCTGATTTTTTAATAACAAGCAGAATAGATTATGATGATCACATTTATAAATCTGTTGTAGATGAAACGCAAAAACAAATTGATTATAATTATTCTGTTATTTTATATGGACTAAAAAACGGGGTCAGCATTATAGATGGTTCAAGTGATGCAATGTTTATGTCATATACAAAATTGCCATATAGAAATTGTGGTTTTTTTTCTGTGTTTGAAACACTGATAATAAATACTAATAAAATTAAAAATCTGTTTTCTATAATTGAGTTAGGTAATCATACAACTGTATGCAAATATATAAAAGAACATTATTTTGAATATGGGATTTCAGATGAAAGTCAAATAAAAATTGAATGCGATGATTGTGAAGAAATAAGATATATTTGGTTACGACATCCAAAATCAATATCAGCATTAGAAAAAAACATTTATCATTTAACTGATGAAAAAGTCAATAATTTAAATTTTTTAGATTTTGGCTATCAACCATAAGAAAAATGATTGTTTATAAATTAAAATTAAATGCTACAGATATAAATTATAACTGACTATGAAAACCTTTGATTTCAAAAACTACAGTGAAAAACTAAAGATAAACAGCATATCTTTGTCTGATTTAGACAATATTGACAATACATACAGTTGTTTAAATTTCTTTGAAGACATAGACAATTGTATTGATTTCTCATATAGTTATGAGGATACATTGAAAGACAACCCAAACATGTCAAAAGCGCAACGTGACAATTTTGAAAAACTGTATTATTTGGTTGACTATGATGAATTAGATTACGTGTATAGAAATTGTTTGTATACTATACTAGGGAACATATTGTTGACATCAGATGAGGTTGACAAGGTTCTTGGTGATTTCGGCTATGAATACTGCCACAAACATGACCACATCGCAAGTGACAATGAGATAAAGGAATTGATTTATGATGAAATATCTCCATTAGTGTGCATACCATTGAAAAACCAAAAAATCTATGCATATAATGATCATTCTATCAAAATAGAGAACTATGACAAGAACACTGGAACACTCGTTGGTCAACGTGTTGTCAATATACACAATGACAAATACAAAAATGCATATTCTGACATTATACATGACATATTGAATGATATTCACAATCAACCATGGAAACAAAAATAGATTGGGATAAAGTTTTGATAGAAGCTGCGATTGCTGCAATGCAAGGAATACAAGAGTCTGGAAAAATTGGGCTTGCTGCAGACATTGTCCCAGAAAAACTTGCACAACTTTCTGTGAAAATTGCAAAATGCCTTGTTGAAGAACTTAGAAAAGAGATAAAATAAAAGCACATTCAAGAGAAGAATGTGCTTTCATTTGCTTGCGGACAAGCATCTTGCCAGGTCGGAGTTATTTTATTTATACTAAATTTGTTTTTTCTAATTTTAGTCCAACACTCATTTGTCTGGACATAGTTTTTCTTTACATACTCGCATATATGTTTAGAAAAATCATATGTTGAAAATAAATTTAACATAAACAAATTTTGTTATATTTAATTATGAAAAAGAAGAACCAAATAAAAGACATGTTGAATGCAGTTAAAGCAAAGCAACGCTTAGATGAGATAAAGTCATTTGGCAAGCTTTTGTCTTATTCATATGTTGTGAAAAACAAGAAGAAATATTCTAGAAAAAGAAAACACAAAAAAGAATATGCTGACTAATTCTAACATATTGAAAACCATTGTCAATGGAGAAGAAATGTGGTCAATAGACAAAAGTTTCAAACCAATTGGACATGTTAAAACAGTGTTTGACAATGGGTTGTGTGATTATAATTATGCAATGAACATTTATGCAAAAGGGCTAAAGCAAGTTTTTCCATTTATTGATGGAAGACAAGTTTCAATGTGTGTAAATCCATGGATAATGTTCAACAAAAGAATGAGTGAAGAATTGTTTTTTGCAATGCATGAAAAAACTTTAGATGAAAAGTTCCACCAATTTTCAAATTGGGCAGAAAAACAAAACCGTCAAATAGTGCATGCCCCTGAACCCGCTTTGATTTCAAATGACAATTTGATAATAAAGTATTTGTTAGAACATCTTGAGTATTTAGTGTATGAGCCTAAAGACAATACACAATGCATGGTTCGTTTTGACTTCAGTAATTCACATTGGGCAAAGGACAATATAAAGCATATTTTTTCAGATATAGAATGTTCACAGAAATAAAAAAATAAGTTTGATAATTTCATATACAAAATTAGATGGAATTATCCCATTTAGTCTTGTAAACATTAAATTTATGATAAACATTAGGATTACATATTGTAGAGAGTTTGATGGTTTTGATTCTGAAGGTGTTCTTGTCAAAAAAATATCATACAAGGGTAAAGAAATTGCGTTGATTTTTTACAAAGATTTTGTTGGAAAGCCAACACATACTCATTTTGAAGACGATGACGGAGACCTTGTTTATGACAAGGTGCTTGTTGAAGAATTTGTTTTTAGATATGTTGAATTGAAAAACAAGCGTCTTCGCATATATAATAAGAAATCGTATTATTGTGGCAAGGATGAAAAGGAACTTGTCAAAAAATATGGTGAAAGTTCATATATAAATTCACTTGATGAATATATGTTTTAACAAGGCCAAAGGAGGATAATTTTGAAGATTTTTATTATATAAAAATAATTTTAATTAAAATGTTCACTGAAAATTCATATCTTGCAAATAATGAAAGTATTTGCAAAAAGATTATTGGAATATCTTTAAAAGACAAATCACCATATTCGTATCATCTTGTTGTCAATACAGTGAAACAACAGATTGAGGGTGGTCACAATATAGATGATGTGTTTTTGAAAATCATGAAGATAACTTCAAAAACAAGTGACTTGTGCAATGTAGATGTGAGAATGGTAAAAATTGAAATCTGTTCATTCTTTTTAGTGGATGACTTTATGTTCATTGAATTCATATATGACCCGCATTTGGATATCGACTCACTTAAAACAAATTTTGAAAAAGCTTCTTTCATAAGTAAACATGATTTTTTTCCAGCAACTATTGGGTTTTCTTCTCATCCATCTAAACTATACAGTAACTGTATTTTGATTGAAACGATGGTGTTCAATGAGGCAGAACAGAACATACTTGAAATGAAGTCGATACTTGCAAATACATTTCCAACATTTTTTGACAAATCATTGAGAGAAATAACAGAAAAAGATCTAGAAGAATATAAAAAATATGCGACTAATTTGTTATATTAAATTATAAAGAAAAACATATGATTTACAAGTGCTATGTCATAGAATGCGATTGGTGTGGGAGACAAGAGTTTTTCTCTTTGAACCCTAAAAAGAAAGAAGCATTGAAATCATATGCTGACCGTTTTCTGTTATACAAGTACAAAAGCATAAACCCAACAGCAGACTATCTTTTTGTGAAGTCAAAGAAATTTGTCCCTAAATATTTGATGTTCTGTTGTGATGAATGCATAAAAGAATATTTCAATGAGAATCCAAATGATGTATCTCATTATAATTTAGTGTAGTTATGGATATTTTTGAATTTGACAAACAACTTGCAAAGACCTTTGTGAAAGATTTTGACATTCCATTGTATGTCATTGATGAGCCAACTTTTTTCTATCAGCTTGAGATGTATGGGTTCATTGAGAAATGGAAGTCATTTGTGGATGCCGTAAACTCGTTTCCTGGTAATATAATTGAAGTCCAAAAAGAAGCTTTCTACAATGCACGGCAACACGTTGAAGATGAAATCATCAATGAAATAAAGAATTCTGAAGCATACAAGAATTTCAATGACAATGTTTTGCCAAAAGAGTTCACTGTCCCAGTTAGTTTTCCGAGTGACAAACTTTCTGAAAAGATGAGCAATGAGAAAGTTTATCTTTCTATAGATTTAAAAAGCGCGAACATCCAAGCATTGCATTATTTTGACAAAGACATCACTTTTGGAGAGAACACTTGGGACGGAGTTGTCCATAAAGTGAACGGCCACAATTCTATGAGTGACTACATTATCTCTAGCAAGCATATTCGCCAAGTTGTGATGGGAATGCTCAACCCAAAAAGAGCAGTCACCATTGAGAAACATATGATGGGCTTGATTTACCAGCTTATGGTTGACAATGGGTATGACTTCATGATTGAGTCATTCAACAATGATGAGATTGTGTTTGACATTTCAGATGAAGATTTTGTCTATTTGTCATTAGAAGAGAATGAGAAAATCGTGTCTTTGATTAAAGAACAACTTGGATTTGATGTCCACTTGAAGATATTCAGCACAAGAGCTTTCAGACTATTGAACAAACGCAGTAATGACATCACTCAACAATTCATTTTAAGGATGTATGATGATGGCAAAACACAAGTGAAAGGAGTTCCAGGATATTTGTATGGGATAGTTTTCAAATTATTGAGGGACATGACTATCACTTCTTCAGACAGGCATTTCATAAATGACAATATGGATTGCATGATTGTTGATGATTTCTTTCTTGTTGACAATGACAAGAACCAAATAGATTTGAGTGACTTAGTGTAAAGTAAAGATGGAAGACTTTGTAAATGACAGTAAATTGACAGTGAATGCAAAAACATTTTGTGTTTCATTGATAAAAATGTTCTATACGTCTATGCTAGCAATAGCAGCGTCAAAAGACAAGGATGAGTGTGTGACTTATTTTTCAAGATGCTCTCGTGATGCATTCATTGAAATTTTTGAAGCGCACAAAGCATATTCTTGTTTTGATGAGAAGATTTCAGAAATTATGACTGCTGTAGAAATGCTTCTTAACAACATAGAGAAACATCTTAATGAAAAAGAATGTAATGTATATGATATATTGACAGATTTGCAGATTGAATTATATGACTATATTCACAATAATTGAAAGAAATGAGTATAAAAAGAAAACTACAGACAAAGATAGCTAGACTGTTGATAAACAAGTCTGATGCAAAAATCACAAAAGAAGAGCGGTGTTTGATGATTATTGTGAAGAAACTGTTGAATTTGAAAGACAGTGAGCTTTACATGAACATTCCTGGTGTAGATGAAATCTACATAAAGTCAGAAGACTATAAAGTGTTTGTCTGTATAAACAACACTAGCAAGACTGCATCTGTCATAAACCATCATTTTGGTTATGACTTGCAGTTGTCACAACGTGTGCTGAATTACATACTAGACAACTTCTATGCAGAAGCACAGAAACGAAGAGACAATATGAAAGAAGAGTACCGTGGCAATATCCGGTACTCTCTTTCTAATGTCATATTAAATTTGTCTAAACCAAAAACTAACAAAGATGAAACACATATTGATAGCAAACAGATGGAGAACGCCTGATGGCACTTTGCTTGAGTCAAAACATGTCCATGACTATGTGAGTCATGATGATGCAAATGGCGAGTCTTATTTTATTGATGGAGGGCATGACTACATAAGGATGTCATCTAATAAAATAAAGATGGCAAATGAATGCATCTATGCTGATGACGACTTTGAGAAAGTGAGGATGCATGAATTGCGTGGCGCAATGACATCTATGATGGAAATAAGATATGTCCCATTGTACAAGATGAGTGACCAACATGTCTTGAACTGCATAACTTACAACCTAAGGAACATTGTCAAATTAGAAAGGTATGAAATCCATACGCATTTGTATGTGAAAGAGATGAAGTACCGTATTGAGAATGACCTGTTCTTAGATGACTGCAAATACACAAAGCACTACATTGAGAAGGCAAAGCCCAAATATGAGCAAATGCTTATGCGCAGAAATTGTCCAGAAGACAAGGATTTTTGCACAACATTAGAAGAAATCAAAGAAGTCTTGTATGAGTCTGCTTCATCTAAGGATGAGACTCACACTTCAAAAACTTATTTTGCTTTGAACATGTTAGATTCTATGTTTACTGATTTAGAAAAGGAGGCCAACTATGCATTTATGGGGTGATGATTGGTTCAAGGAACATGGTGATAATCTTTACAATGCTATAGAAGCTGTAGAGAAACGTATGAAAAAATGGGCACGTGTAGGAGTCTGTGGTAAAGAGAAGTATGGCACCTATAGAGATGAGTATTTTCGTATGTGGGATGGAGGCATGACTCAAATCTTTTTTGGGTATCGTGCAACATACTATTGGAACATTGTCTCTAGAATCATGTGGCACATTGACCATTACTTAGTTCCAATCAAAAAGACTAAGTTTGGCTGGCTTAAGAAGGGTCTTGCTGATTTCAATACTTGGATAGGTTTGACTAAGTTAGTTTGGAAGTGGCAGGCTAAGATGGTGAACAAGGCATTTCAAATCACTTGCAGGGAATATCCAGATGTTATTGATGAACTGATTGTTTGTGCAGATTGCTACAAGATGATTAAGCCATGCAAGTGGGGAAATGTTGATGGTGAAGCTATTAACAAGAAATATTGGAAGAAAATAGAACCCACAGAAAGCAAAGAACTTGAGAAAAATTTAGAAAGTCTATTAAAATAAAATGTCATGAACACCATAATCATTGTAATAGTTTTGCTGTTTTTTGCACTTATAGCAATCATTGGGATTTTCTCAATTGCAAATGAAATACAATTTGAAAAATTGAATGAAAAGAATTTTGAATGGTTCAGTGCTGGAAGGACAATAGAGTGCTATGACTTTTCTGTGGATGAAGAGACAAACAAATTCAGTTTGATATTCAAAGCAAAGATATTGTATAGAAGGGGGAAAATCATTTTATTAGATGATGGAAAGAATGTCTTTGAGAAAGACTTGAACCACATTTTGTCCGGGATACCAAAGACAATCTTATATGAGAAAGACACTGATATTGTGTTGAAAGAATTCTTAGCAATTTAAGTCATGAAAGTCTATATAGTCAAAGATGGCCACAGCTTGTCAGACTTCTCAAATGAAAGAGAAGCTTTGCAGTGGTTTGCTGAGAATTCTGGTGTTGAGATTGCTTATGAGATAATAGAGAGCATCATATGCTCAGCAATCCATTATGACAATGGTTTGCACTATGCAAATCAAGACATATATGGGATAGAGACAGGGTTTGTCCTTTCTGGATACAGGCATCCAAACATTTTGTCTGTTCTTCCAACAAACCCTTATTTTTTGAAAGGCATGTTTGAGAAAGGAGACAAAGAGCAAATACAAAAATATGAAGAGTTGAATGTCAAGTATGGCTGGCAAGAAAATTCTTTGACTAGGTGCAAGACTGTCCAAGGTTTCTTGACATCAAAAGGGAGATTTGTTGATAGAAAAGAAGCTTGGAAAATCGCTTTAGATGCAGGGCAGATTGATGCCAATGGAGGTTTTGAAAAAGAGTTGTTTTCAGAAGATTTATATTAAGATGAACACATTAGGATATATATATCTTATTTTTTGGATTATATTTGCAATATTCATTTTTGCTTATATAAGAAAAGAATACAATGATGAAGACTTATTTACAGCAATCATGTGCGGAATTGTTGGTGGTGGTTTTTGGCCAATTATGTCTCTCGCAGCAATAGCATGCTGCATATTCATTGTAATATGCAGCATTGTTATGTTTGTCCACAACAAAATAGAAAAAATCATAAAAAACTGAACAACATGAATTTATTGTTTGAAAAATTCTCACACATTAAATACAGTAACAAGACAGTGAATGATGTTTTGCATCGAGTGAAGAAAGGTGAGACTTACACTGTTGACGATGAGTATAATGCTGAAGGTGTTGTCAAAGAAGACATCGTAAAGACAAGTTTTTTCAAGCAGAACACAATTTGCATTGCAAAAGAAGACAGATGGTATTCTGGTGACAACCAATGGTTTGCCACTATCGAAGAGCTTTTGAGTGATTGGAGCAATTCTGTGACATATGACAAAGATGAAGATGTTTTCTACAATAAACCTTGGTTAGAGATATATTTGCTTAATGGTGAGAAATTCAAGAAGTTCTTTGATACAGACAAGCAGCTGGTTGATGCTTTAGATGAACTGACAAAAGATGGGATAAACATAATACCTATAAATTTTTGAAAGATGAGTGATATTTTGAAATGCAAGTTTTTTGATGGTTATACTGAGGATGGGCATATCATTACAGAGTGCAATTACCCATGGTCAAAAAGATGCAGTGGGAATTTCTACAATTGCACAAAATTGAAGATGCAATGGCTTGCGAGTTTGTCAAACAAAGAAAAACAAAAACAATTGAAAAGATATGGAAACTAAGATGCAGAAACATTGTCTAGAAATTTGCAATAAAATTTGTGAAATTAGAGACCAAAAAGACCAATTAGAAGAAGACTTAGAAAAAGATGCTAGACTTCTTTTAGATGATTTGAAAAAAATCGATGGTTGGGAAATCTTGATACATGAGGATGTCAAATGGCATTATGACAAGTTCCCAGATGAGTTTTTCTCTTGGTGCAGTGTGTGGTTCCATCAAAACAAAGAAAATGAAACAATACTTTGTTTTGAGAAAGGTTATTCTAATGGAGATGAGATAACTGCATTAGAGTTGAATTTGTCAAAGCCTTTAGAAGACCAAGTCAATGAAAAGAAAGCAATGCTCATAGAAGAAGAGATGAAGAAAAAGATAAAACAGAACAAAAATGAATACAACACATATCTTCGTTTAAAAAAGAAATTTGAGAATATATCTTAAATATATATTTGTTATATTAAAAAATAAAAATTATAATTATGTCAACATCAACAGGAATTTTAACAGGAATCATTTTAGGAGTTGTCATTTGCGGGCTAATTGTAGTCTTGACAATCTTAATAATCAATTCAATCAACATCAAGAATGAACGTGATGAAGAACTTGAAGTCGGTGATGTCATTTTGTCTAAACTGATAAGCAACAACCCATTTGAAGACTATGAGAACAAATACGAGACAGTAAAAGAAGTCAAAAAAAATGACAAAGGAGAGACTTATTTTATGTCTTACACATCAGACATAGATGGGAATCCCTCACCAGAACAGAATGCTTTTTCTAGTGAGCACACTTATGGAAAATGGTTTTGGAAAGAAGACTGGAAGAAAGTGAATCACATTGAAACTTTAAAGAATTAATATGAGAGCTAGAAAACTTGCAAACATTGAGCATGACAAAAAACTCGTGTCTCTGCTAGTAGAAAAATGCCTTGACATGATAGAAAGTTGCAAGACAAAGGAGCAAATGGAAAATTGCATTGTCTATATAAAAGATGCAAAAAATTTCATTTATGCCCAAGAGCATCTTGAAGAATACACAAAGTACAAACTTTGGAGATGCAGAAGAATCAACAAAGACAACAGACATGAGAAATTCATAAGTCAAGTGAATAACTTGTTTTCTATGATTTTAGAACGTGCAATTTTAAAAATGAAAGAACTATGAACAATTTCAAGTATTCTGTAGAGTTAATGCAGAAGATGTCAGAAATTCTGAAACCCGACATTTTGAGCATTATGGACAATGATTTGAAGAGAAATCAAGTCAAACCATTAGAAAATATTGTTGCAAAAAGAGATTTGATGACAGGGGTGCTTGTTACAGTTATTGCAAAAGATGGCCCTGTCACAAAAGAGATTGACACTGGGTCAGGAAAATGGATAACTGTTTTCCATTCAGTGAATGAGCATATTGTGATGAGTGTCTGTGAACTTGAGACAGGCACCGCATTCAGATATGATGTCAACACTTTTGAAGACAAAGACTTTTCTAATGTGGTGAACTACATCCACATGATATGTGAGAAAAACGAAGAGAAAGAAAAACAAAAACAACAAGAAAATGAATAGTATAGACAACATTTGGAAACAGTTTGGCGATGACACAAAAAAGATTTCTATCAATTTTGAGCCAGACAAAGCTACTTGGTGTGTCAAATACAATTGTGATGCTGACAATGAAGACTCTGGAACATTTAGTATGGGTGCTCATATTGAAAGAGACGAAGACATGACTAAAGCAGCAGAGAAACTTCTCAATTGGTACAAGAACACTCACACCCACAAATACGTTGCAGAATCTCTTTGGCATGCTTTGCATATCATAGAAGAAGCAACAAAAGTCCAAGACAGACAAAATGCATTCACTGAGAAAATACTTGGGATATGCAAGATTAAAGATGAATACATGAAATATGTTGATGGACAACTCATATGGGATTCTCAATATGATGAAGAAGCAAAAATTCTCAAACAACCCGAAGCAAGTAAACCTATAAAGAAACCTGGAAAACCAGAAAAGATTGAATTTCACGAGAAAGAAAAAACAAATGCTCCAGATGATGGGTTTCCACCATATTTCATGAAGAATTCAGCAAATTATGCAATATCTGAATGCTGGGGATATGACATTGATGGGAATAGAACCCATGTTGTGCTTGACAGTTCAAACCCAGAAAACTGCAAAATAGATTACTCTACGAATGGGTTAGATTCTGAAAGCAATATTACAGAAATATCAGAGTCAGAGTACAATGAGATTTATGACAATGTCGCAAACACTATCGCAGCTTTAGGTATGGGTTATGGAATCAGAAAATAAGATGAACTGGATAAAATTGTCAATAGAAAAACCAAAAGACAAGCAATTGTGCTTAGTGAAGACAATTGTGCAATTAGACTTGTTCTGTGATGAACAGACATGTCTCAACAATTCAATTTACTATGCGATATACTATGAAAGAAATGATTCATTCTGTGAAGTGAAAACAAATAAGAAAATAAAGAACCCCAAATGTTGGTCACCATTATAAAAATAACATTACCCTATGTCAGCACAGCAAAACCATTTAGACCCAGATGAACTTCTATCCTCAAAAAATTTCAAAGACATTGTAAATGTAATAATATTCAGACTTGGCAATTTTGATGCAGAAATCAAAAATGACATAAGACAAGCTTGTGCACTTGCAGTCTTGAAAAGCATTGAGAAATATGACCCAGAAAAGAAAGACAACTTCTGGCTTTATGCCATGAGAAGAATGACAGAATATGCTAGGAATGAACTGAACTTGCACAAGAACATAATCCATATCCCTTACAATAGGATAAACTCAGGATTCAAAAAATACGAGAATGTGAACTATGCTTATGACCCACTTACTTTTGAGAACGGGTCTGATTTGCCCATAAGTGTGTTAGAAAGTGACAAATGCACAATGATGGACTTGCAGAATGCCATAGAGAGTCTTGGAGATCCTGCAAGAGACATTGTGAAGATGCGTGTTGGACTGAAAGAGACTATGAATGGTAAAAATGACTTCACGAGCATTGGGAATGATGTTGACCTGCCAATGCACAAAGCAAGGAACATATTCATAGAATCACAAAAGAAACTTGCAGAATTTTTGAAAGACTATCTTGAGAATTGATTATGTTTAGAAACAGTATTCTTTTGCCAAAAATAGAGTTGTTCTATGAATATAAAGTGCTTATGATAGACAACTTTGATAAAAACTATTACAAGCATAATGGGCTTGACTATTATATTTTAGTAGAAACAGAATGGCTGAATTTTATAATTGCATTCAATAGCAATAAGATTTCAGACTATGTCAAATGCATTTGCGCAGACATACTTGTAAATGGGACTCGTACATATGGCAGTATGTATAGAATAAAGTTTGATAATCTAAAAGAAGAATCAAAGCAATCTCTTAAAGATTATTTGAGTTTCAATTCAATGTATGCAGAGAAATTACCAGAAATAAAAGAACTGTCATTTATAGATTTCAAAGGTTGGCAAAGGATGTATGGGCTTGAGTTGTTGAAGAATGAGACAGATAGATATATAGAACAAAGAAAAACATCTTTGTTATATGATAAAGTGCATAATATATAGTATGATATATAGTGAGAAACAACTGAAAGAGATTTTTTGATGTTCAGCAAAAGAAACATATTGACAGGCAATGACAAACCATATGTCAATGAACATGGTTTCATATATGACAACACAACTTATGATTGTTGTATGGTTGTCACAGTAGAAATAGCTTTTATATGGAGTAAAAAATACTACATATGCTTTAATGGTGAAAACATGAGCATAAGATTGTTTGAATGCTTGAACTACTACATCAATGAAATACACATGTTGAAAGCAACTAACTACAGTGAATATGTGTTGACTGACTCAGATTTGTTGAGCAATTTGACAGACTATTTGAAATATGCGCTAGAAGATGATTTCAATTACAAAATTGTCGAAAAAGTGTCAATTCATAGACATGAATTGAAAAAATGCAAAAACTTTAATGTTCAGTGAGGGAAACATATTGATAAAAAACACACCATTCATAGATAAATATTTCCAAGTGTTTGATGGTGGTGAAAATGCATATTCAAGATATGTGATTTTAGCATCAACACTTCATGTAGATGATGATGTTATAATAGTGTTTGATCCTGAATCCATGAGTGTCAAATTGTTTGATTGTCTAAAATCTTGCATTTATTTAATAGATGAACTGAATACTGAAGGGAAATATGTGAGAATTACTGATAGGCACATTCACATAAAGATAGAAGACTATCTTTTAGATGCTTTTGAAAAAAACAATATTCCCTATAAATTAAAACATCCAATTATATACATAAAAATAATAAGACTTTATGATATCCAATTTCCATACAGCTTTAAGGCCTAGTTCTGTTTTTTATGAGTACAAGAACCTCATAGTAGACCATTATGACAATATGTTTGACATGACAGGCGCAGAATACCAATTAAGGGTGTTCCCACAATTTAATAAAAATGTTTTCTTTGTTGTCTTGTTCAATCCAAACAATGCATCTACAATCATAACAGATGTGTTCAAAGAATACAAAAGAGCAAATATCAACAATGCATCAAACAATTTTAAAACAAAATCCAGCCAATTCATTGTCAAAAACATGAATGACTATATGATGAACAATGAGATGTTTTGCATAAACGAGTGTAAAGTCATTTCAGTGGCATTGTTAAAAAACCTTTGGATGCACAAAGACAGAACCCTTGATGAATGGAAAAAGAAAATAGATGAGTATCTTATTGGAATAGAATCATGCTTGATTCCTTGCTTAGTTCCTGTTGATTTATAAATATTTTAGAATAAAATTTTGTATGAAGTGGGAATTGAATAGAAGAACTATGCAGATGGAGCCTAAAAAAGAGACGGGCATAAGAGTGTCTACAAGACAGGGCGGAATAATGGTTGAAGACCATGACAAGAATATACAATTCCTTATCAATTATTCAGACAACAGGATTACACATTGTGTAGGCATACAGCCGACGAATCTGCATGTGTTTGACAACCTGAAGTCAAGACAAATAGCTGACAAAGTGATGAGGCTTGGCGCTGGACGAAATATAGACAAGATATATTTTGACTGGAAGACATATTCAATAAACAATAGAAATAATATGAAAAATAATGAACACCACATTTATCGACTAGAAGAATACAATGAATTTATAAATGAAGCTCATTCAGCATCAGATCCATATGTAGATTTACCAGTAAAAGTAGAGATACCATATAAACATCCTTGGACTCCTAAAGAAGTTGTGAAAAAAGCAAAAGAAGATTACAAGGAATATGTAAAAACTGCACAGAAAATAAATGGTGACAATCTTGAAATTCTTGTTGCTAGACTTAAAGAAGCAATTTCTAATGCAAATGGGAACAAAGCATTTAAGCTAAAAGCTAATGATTGTAAGTTCACTCGATTTTTATATAGAGATGAAAAAGAAATAGACTTTTTTTATGATGTGGAAAGAGCACTTTCTCGTATTAGAGCAAGTTTAGAACTAGATGACATTTCAACTAATGAGTTCAAATCATCAAGAAAAGGATATGATAACAACTATATGGATTTGTTTTCTAGAAACATGACTGCATATACAATAAATCTTTATAGAGAGTTGCAAGACATTGCTGCTGCATACAATGTTAGCATGCCAAAATTTGATAAAGATATAAGACTATTAAGTACTGAATCAGCTGATGATATGTTTAACAGCTGGTATCAAGAAAAACGTGCACATTCATTTAGAAAAATCTCAGACAAAGTATATAATGATGCACATAAAAAATTTAATGACAAGTATGAGAAAAATTCTGCAAAGATAAAAAAAGCACGTGCAGCTTTCAGAAATACAGATTTATATAAAGATTTGATAGAAATACTTGATCTCGTTGAAGCCGATTTAAAAGCAGCTGATTCAAATTACATAATGTGGGCTGACAAGATGGCAGAGAAAGCTAAAAAAGATGAGCATGAACAGCAAATACAAGATGCTATGAAAATTGTAGCAAACTATGTTGAATCTAAAATAAACAAAGAATTTTCTAGTGGTAGAGCTTTTTGCTATGGACAGACAAACCTATACAGACTTGCTGCAATTGCATATGTTGAAGATGGAGATATGCCGACAATCAATGTCAAAGAGTCTAGAACTGGTTCATGGCTGGCCGGCATGCATCATTATGTTACATTTGAAGTCATTGGCAAAAGTGGAAAGTCTTTTGGCGAGATAAAAATGGAAGATAATGGGCTAGATGGTCCAGATGGAAGACCTGTTGATGGATTTGGTCCTTGGGATTAATATATTCTAAAATATCGTTAATTGATTTAATATGAGCCACTTGAATTTCAAGTGGCTTTTTATTTTATGTCATAAAAATATAATTGTTTTTATTATTTTTATATATGTTGAGTTATTTCACAAAAAGCAATTCTTTGAAAAACACTGTTATTGGAGAGAATGAACCAATATTAGAATTCTCTTATGCACCCATATCAGTTAAAGACTATATATTTGATGCAGGTTTAGAGTTAGAGTATGAATATCAATTCAATTTATATTTCACAGACACAAACTCTAAATATGCTTTGCAACAATATTATATTTTCTTCAATAGAAAAATGAGCTTTGATTTGTACAATGCATTTGTTGAAGACAACAGATTGATGTATCTGTTTGGTTTTTTGGGCAAACGAGATTTGAGAGGCTGGCCAATAATTCTAGACAATGAAAATTTTTGGCAAATAATAGAATACTGTGCCAAATATACAAACAATATTTTCATGGATGCAAATCTTCAAAAAATGAAAGCCAGAGGTCATTTCTTTTTAAATGACCGCAAGACAGAACATTTGATTGCTTACAAGAAATTTTAAAAAACCAATGTATTTTTATTATTTTAATTTAGAAATTTTTATATACTAAATATATTCGAATATGGCAAAACAAACAGGAGTGTTCAGTATAAGTGACTTGAACAAAGCATTGTCTAAGAACTCTAAATTTGGTGCATTGTTGTCAGAAGGTGGCGGCACATCAAAAATCAGTGAGTACATTTCAACAGGAAACTATCTTTTGAATGCATGCATGAGTGGAAGCCTTTTGAAAGGAATCCCAAATAATAGAAGTGTATGCCTTTCTGGAGAATCTGGTGTTGGCAAGACTTATCTTCTTTTGAACATGTGTCGTGAAGCTCAAAAGATGGGTTATTTCATCATTTATTATGATAGTGAGAATGCTGTTGATGCAGAACTTGCAAGCAATTTTGGTGTTGATCTTTCTTTGTTCAGATATGAACCTGTACAGACAATACAAGAATTCCGCAGCAATGTCACAAACATTATCGACACTTTGATTGAGCAAAAAGAAGCTGGTAATGAAATACCTAAATTGTTCATCGCATTAGACAGTGCAGGAAACCTTGCATCTCAAAAAGAAGTTGATGATGCAAAAGCATATTCTGACAAAGCTGACCTTAGTCGTGCAAAAATGATGAAATCATTGTTCAGAATCATGATGTCTAAACTTGGCATAATTGGTGGAAGTTTTGTGTTCACTAATCATGTGTACAAGACTATGGATTTGTATGCTCAAGACGTGCAAAGTGGAGGACAAGGTCTAGTCTATGGTGCTTCAATTATTTTGAACATGACTAAAGCAAAATTGAAAGAAGGAACTGAACAAACTGGAATTGTTGTGACAGCAAAACCTCAAAAGAACAGATTCTGTATTCCTACACCAGTGAAATTCCACATTTCATATCAAAAAGGAATGAACAAATTTGTTGGATTGCAAGACTACATGAGTTGGGATGCTTGTGGTGTTGGTCGTGGAAAATTCATCAATGCTAAAGAATATTCAAAACTTTCTGAGAGTGACAAAGAGAAATGCAGACAACACCCATTAGATGAAGATGTCTACTATTTACCTTCTGATACTGGAAGATACATTTGCACAGACCATCAAGTTGCTCCATTCAAATGGGCAGAAGTATGTTCAAAAGGAGTATGGACAGATGATGCAATCAAAAGACTTGATGAAAATGTAATCAAAGGGATTTTCGCATACAGTGATGCAAAAAACAATGATGATATCCAGAATATCTTAGATGATGATGAGAATTTCCAAGAACCAGATGCTGATGATTTGATAAAAAACCAATTAGATGATTAATGTTGAGTTTATACCTGTCAAATATATAACAGGTTCTTACAGATATGAAGAAAAATATCCAAATGCACAAGATTTGCTATGGGATATTGTAAGTCTTGGAAAAAAGACAATATCTGTTGAGTCAATTGACTGGATAGAAAATGACAAAAAAGAAAAACTCATTTTAGAATTGTTAGAAAACAATTATATAAAGAAAAACAACAATAAGATAAGTGTGATAAAAACGGATTGGGATGGAAGGTGTGACTAATAATGAGCAAGTGGTTTTCAAATATGTTCTTGACAACCCCATTTATTATAAGTTTGTAGAAAAGAGCTTCTTTACAAACAAAAGTCTCAGTGCTTTGATTCTCATTGCAAAGAGATTCTATGATAAGTACAAAGAGGTGCCTTCTGAAAGTCAAATGCTTGCTTTGTTGCATGACAATGACAAGATAGACATAGAAGATGGGTTTATCAGTGCGGTGTATTCTATTGACACAGAGTCATATGACCAGCAATGGCTGAAACACACTACAGAATGCTGGATAAAATGGAAGACTTTGAACAAGCAATTGTATGAAGGAATCACCATTGCAAAGACAAGTGAAGTCAACATAGACAATGTGGATGTAGTTGTCCAAAAAATTGTTGACACAATTGATGCATCAAATGAAGTCAATTTCAATTTCAATGAAGGTTTAGACTTCTTTGACCCAGCAAGCCATTATCAAGACAATTCTAAAAAAATCTTATCTGGTTATAAATATATAGACACATTGTTAGGTGGGTATGATGAAAAAACACTTGTCTGTTATGTTGGTCAATCAAACATCGGAAAATGTGTGTGCGGAGACAGTGTGGTGAAACTCCATAATAAAAAGACAAATGAATTTGTCGAAATGAAAATCTCTGATTTTTTTGAATTGATAAAAACACAAAGAAGATGGCAGAGCGAATAGATGTCGGAAAATTAAGAGGCATATATTACAATAATGACAGAGACTCTTACAATGATAATGCGTCTCTGGCAAATTTGAAACAATCATTGTCTACTGACAATGATTCTTTGTGTGTGAATACAACAGAGATTGCATTCAATGACACAGAAGACATGATTGTTGAATATATAAAAGCTTTGCCTGTTGCAGACTACAATGATATTTCTAACAAAAACAGCAAGATTCTTGCAGACTTAGAAGCTTATGTGAATCTGGTAAATGTCATTGCAGTTTTTGTTGACATCACTTCTTTGTCTACTATCATTCTCATATATTGTGACTACTTCAATTTGAAATATGAGAAAGTCATTGCAGAACTTCCAAATGGATTGAAGTTGAAACTTTATGATGAGTTGAGAATGCATACAAGAAATGCAGAAATATTAGATTCACTTTTTGGGTTCAACAGCAAGAACCTGTCAAAACCTTTGTTTTAATGTCAAAAATTTGGATTATCGGAGACACTCATTTTGGAGTGAGGAACAACTCTAAAAGATGGGAAGAGCTCATGTCATCTTGGATGCATGATTTCTTTTTCCCATTGATTGACAAAGAAAGCGAAGAGGGTGATGTCTTAGTCCATTTAGGAGATGTGTTTGACAACAGACAAAGTGTAGGGCTTTCAACTATGGCTCTAACTATATCTTTTTTTGAAAAATTGTCTTCAAGGTTTGCTGAGATATGGGTACTTTGTGGGAACCATGATGCATACTACACTTCTAAAAATGATATATCATCAATAGAATGTATCAAACATATTGAAAATGTGAATATTGTCAAAACACCGATATTCCATCCATTTTTATGTAACAAGAAAGTTCTGTTCATGCCTTGGACAGAAAATCCAGAAGCATTCAATAAAAAAATACATGATGTGAATCCAGACATAGTGTTTTGCCATGCTGAGTTCAATGGGTGTGTCATGAATTCTTCTATGACATTTTCTGAAAACAATTTCAATATCCCAAATATATCTCATATATATTCTGGTCACATCCACCATAGGCAAAAATATAAAAATGTGACATATGTTGGTTCACCCTATCAATTGACACAGAATGACCGCAACAACCATAAAGGTGTGTACACATATGACACTGAGAAAGACATTGAGAAATTCTATCAGAACAACGCATCACCTGAATTCATAAGGATAAGGTATGATGATATAAAAGACAAGCCTTTGCAAGAATTCAAGAAAATATGCGAAAACAAGTTTGTTGAGGTAGAGACTGACTATTCATTGATGGCAAAATGCCGTTTTCAAAAACTTTTGTCTTTAATAAAAGAAGAAGACAATATAATGGATTTGACATTTGTGCCATTGAAAACATCAAAAAATGAAGAAAAAGATATAAATATATCTGATTGCATATCAATATCTGAAATGTTAGACAAATATATAGATGAATTTGTCTATTGTGATGAGTTAACAAAAAAATCAGTCAAAATAATTTCAAAAAAGCTTGTCAATGGGTAAAAAAATTGAAAAACAAGAAATAGAAAAAGCTCTTTCTATTATTCTTAAAAGTGCAGAAAACGCACTGAATGCTTCTGAAGATGATGTCAAGTTTGGATGGTGTGAACTCAACATTGGTGACTTTGTCTATTTTAAAACATATGATGATGTGAATGACAACCTCACTATATCTAAAGGAGAAATCACAGAAATCATCACATATGAGAAAAAAGTCATGAACAAGCCAGATGAGAAGATGCAGTCAAACGGTTGGCATATTGAGAGAAACATCTCTTACAAGATACGCTGGAATGGCATGACGTCAATTATTGATTCCAGATATGTGTACACAGACAAATTGTATGCGACCATTGCCGCATTGCATGGCACAGTCAAAAGTTTTTTTGAAAAATGAAAGCCTATATTTTCTCTAAAAGACTTTTTGTTGAAGCTATGCTGAAGAATGGATGGAAAAATGATGTCCCTTCTGATTCTGCTGTAGTGTCTATCCTATATCCTGGCGAAAAGCATTTCTTTGAGCAGAAAGACAACATAGTCAATTTAGATTTCTATGATGTGAATGGCTATGAAGTTGAAAATGTCATTGGCATGACAGACAACCAAGCAGCAGAGTTGTTCAACTTCATTGAAGACAATGTTGGGAAACATTTCTTTGTCCATTGCAATGCTGGTGCAAGTCGTTCACAGGCTGTTGCTGAATTTTTGAAAATGTTCTACAACTATGACATTGAGTCTTTCTCTGTTGTTGGAAGATACCCCAACCAGCATGTCCTAAGACTTCTCAAGTCACAATACTATATAAAATACCCAGACAGATTTTGTTATATTTAATTAAAATATAGAAATATGACATCTAAAAACAAATACATTGTGTTTTTTGACACTGAGACGACTGGTGTTGAAGTAAAACAAGATAGAATCATTCAACTTGGAATGATTAAGACAGACCAGAACTTCAATGTTGTTGATGCAGTTGAGCAGAAAATAAACCCTGATGGAGTGAAGTCTCGTCCTGAAGCATTTGAGAAGCACCATATCACAGATGAAGAGCTTTTGAATTGCCCAAAGTTTTTTGAGATTGCAGACCAGATATTAGATTTCACAAAAGACTGTGATTTGGGTGGGCACAATATCATCAAATTTGACATTCCATTCTTAATGGAAGAGATGAACCGATGTGGAAGGAATTTCACAATTGAAAAACGAAGGATAATTGACACTAAAGTGATGGACAACCAATTGAACTATAGACAATTAGTTGACATATATCATCAGTATTGCCCAACTGGTAGTTTAGACTGTGATGCTCACGATGCAATCTGTGACACTCAAATGTGCATTGAAGTCTATAAAGCAATGATTGACCAACACCATTTGACTCAACAAGAGATTGATGAAATCAATAAAAACAATGTGAGGATAGATTTAGCAGGGTTTTTCGTTTTTGATGAAGACATGCAAGTCTGTATGGGCAAAGGCAAATATATAGGAAAAAAATTCGAAGTAGTTGACCCAAGCTATTTCTCATGGATGTTGAAGCAAGACCTTCCTAAAGAGACCATTGATTTGGCTAAGAGATGCCTTGCTTACCTTTCGTCGCATTGAACTCTTCAAAAGACAATATAGCATGTGCTGGTTTTTGACGATATGTTTTTTTCTTCTTTGGCTTTTTTGGAGTAGCAATCAAATCTCCAGAGCCAGGATTTCCGTCAGAAGGGAACTTTATAGGTCCCATGGCACTAGCAGGGACATTTGGATTCATTGTTTCACACATAATCAAGATATATCATATTTATATGAAAGTTTACACAAAGACAACTAGAATCACAGCATCAAAGTTTGAGAGAGACATTGTTGGCAAGAATGGACATTTGTTCCCTGTCAACATAGATGACAAACTTGAAAGAGAATACAGACACTGGTATTCTTTAGAAGACATTGAGATTATTGACACTAAACTTCAACTGGTGTTTGACACATTCAAAATCATTGATGGAGAAAATGAGGTTTTTGCAGATTATCCTGTTGAATATTGGCTAGTCATCATATACAAAGACAAAAATGAAATCACTTTGTGATAAGGGTGAAAATTTATTAAGTCAATTTAAGCATTAAACAATATTATTATGAAAAGACAAATAAGAACTGGTGTATTTGAGACAAATTCAAGCTCAACTCATTCATTGACTGTCTATAAGAAGTCTGATTGGGATGAGTTCAAAAAAGGAGAAAAACTTCTTGATGATTGGAAGAACAGATGCTTCACAAAAACAGAATTGAGAAATTCAAAAGAGTTCATTGATTTTGTTGAGGACAACTATGATGAAGAAGATGTGAAAAACTTCAACAAAGAAGATTGGGACAATGCTCTTCAAGACTATATGGAAGAAGAATGTCTGTATGACTATGACTCATATTGTGAATACTATGAAGTCTTAGAAGAAGAAATCAAAGACTCAGAATATGTCGCAGTGTCAATATTTAGAGAAAACTACTAATGTTCAACATAGAGAATTTCAAAAAGCTTTGGTCTGACACTCCATCAAACTGGAAAAAAGAAGCACAATGGAGGGTTGACAATCGTGAATGGCTTAGAATATCTGGAGCTATAACTATAGCGTTCATTGATAAACACGGGACAGGAGATGAAGCTCGTGCTAAAATAAAAGAACTTTTGACTTGTGATGACAACAAAGCAAATGACATCATGAAAGGCAAAGCAGATTTGTCATTGAGTGAAATCTGCAAATTGATTGGGTTTGAAGAGTTTGCCAGAACGATGAACGACTATGTGTTTTGGCTATTGAGTAAAAGACAACAAAAACAAATAAAATGAAACTGACAGAATCATCCGTAAGAGAAATCGTGCAAGAACCTGGCATAGAAGGCATGTTGAGACACATTGACTATTGTGCTGGCGTGTGCTATGACAGGCATTCTTATTCAAAAGACAGCAAAGCTTTTGTGAAAAAGTTGTTTATGCTGGGCCATATGCGCCCATTAGAGTTTGGGACAATCAATCTCAGACTTGACTACATAGATGACATTGTCCATAGAAGAATTGTTGGCTCAGCATACAGCATCACTGATTCAGATGGTGATGACTATGCAAAGACAACAACAAATTTCAGAGTAGTCTGTGAAGCATTCAAAGACATTAATGACAAAGAACAACGGTTTGAAAAAGCCTTAGAGTTTGTTGAATCAAGGTGGACAGATGAGCAATTCAATGACAGAAGGACAATTGCTTGGGTTTGCAGTAGAGTCACCGCTGACTCATTCCGCACACATGTGTCACTTTCATCTTTGATGAAGTCTACACGTTATGTGAACATGACCAAAGATGGTGACATCCACTTCGTGAAACCCTACTGGTATGGTGTAGATGAGAACAGAGATGCTTTGTTTGAAGCTGGGTTGAAAACTGCAGAAAACTATTATTCAGACGGCCTTGCATTAGGGATGAAACCCCAAGAAGCAAGAGAGCTGCTTCCACTTGCAACAGAGACTGAGCTCTATCAATGTGGGTTCAATTGTTTCTATGACTCTGGATGGGGGAGGTTCCTCATAATGCGGTTTGATGAGAAAGCTGCTCATCCAGATGCGGTTAAACTTGCCAAAGGACTTAACGCTATCATCAACAAATGATAGCGTTTTTGTTATATTAAAATATGAAAAAAGAAAAAAGAAAAGAGAACGTCTATTTGGCATCATCAATGGAGCCTTGTTTCAGAGATTCAATCTCTAAAGCAGCAGAGATATTGAGAAAGACCTTTGATGATGTATATGTCCCAATGGAGCACACAATTAAAAATGCATGGGACTACCCGAACAATGAATGGGGACTCATGGTCTTCACAAATGACATCACAGCAATTGACAACAGTGAAATCATAGTGTTCTTGAATTTTGGGAGAAGCAAGACTACTGCTGGGTGTGCATGGGAAGCCGGGTATGCTTTTGCATCAGACAAGAAAATCATAGTTGTTGACATAGACAACAATGAAGATTTCATCACTTCATTGATGATTGAGAATGGAAGGTATGCAACAGTCAGAAACTTAGAAGGGTTGGAGAACTATGATTGGGAAAAAATGACCAAATCGAGAACGATTCACGAACAGAAGTAAAACTATATGCATATAAAAATATAATTCATCAGGGGTCACCAGAACATTAAAGAAATGAAAAATATGAATGACAAGTATGACAAACCTTTAGAAGAGTACAGTGAAATTGAGAACCCTCACACTGGAAATAAGGTGAAAGTGAGAGAGGTTGTTGACAGAGTTGATTTTGTGCGTGGATGTGTCTATAGTTACAATGCATGTTTTGGGGCATTGCTCGACAATCTCAATTTTGTGTACACATTTGACATCCCGACACAAGCAACAGATGGCACACGACTTTTTATCAATCCAGAATGGACAAGCAGTCTCACAGATGGAGAGATAAGGTTCGTGATGATTCATGAGTTGATGCACAGCGTGTTCAACCACATACAAAGAGGCATGTCACACAGAAAAATGCTGTCAAACATAGCAGCTGACTTTGAAGCAAATGGTGCAGCATACATTGACAAATTTGTGACAACTGGCCAATTAGACAAAATGGGTGCATGCTTCAGTGAAAAGTACACCAATTCTGGATATGATTTGTGGGCATATGAAGCAATATATGAAGATTTGCTTAACAGTGGCTTCATACCATACTCTCCAGAACTTGACATCGTGTGGCCAAAGAACACTAGCTCTCAAAAAATAAAGACAATCCACTCTTCACGTGAATGGAAACATGGGCACTCTGATGCAAGAGATGAGTCAAACAAGACACTCAATGATGAGTATTCTAAAATATCAAAGAAACCCACAGAAAGGTATTCTGCAGATGAAATCAAGCATGCATTAGAAAAAGCAGCAAAACGCATTGGCTCATTGGTGGGCAAACCAAAAAAGCACAAAGACATACCTTTGAGAGATGATGAGTTAGACATTGATGAAAATTTCCAGACATATGCTCAAGGTTGGGACTATTCTATAAATGAGTCATTGTCACAGATTTCAAATGTTTTGAAAATCATAGATGGGCAATTTGGAAAAGGTAATCTGAGTGGGAAAAGTGAAAGTGAAGTTGAGGTTCCTGCAGTTGACCCGTCAGAAGCAGCATTGAACATCCCAAGGCCAAACAACTCTAATTCTGGATGCACTAAGAAATTGAGCAAAGAAGATATACTTAGCCAGCAAGAAGGTGCCAACATTGCAAGAAAGGCAGGGTACAAAGGAGACTATATCAAAGAAGAGAGTCTTACTGATATTGAGAATTCTTGGAATGAGAACATACAGAAAATTGCAGGCAAAGATGGTTCAGAATTATTGACAAGGCACATCTTTGACATGAAGGCTTCTAACTACAACTGGCAATATGAATTGAGGAAACTCATGAACAGGTCACTGAGTAATGCAACGAAACATGGAAATGAATGGGGAGAGAAGCGAGGGCTCGCAAGAAACACTATGACTTTGAAGCACAAGAAAAACTATGATGGAATGAAAGACATTGTTTTCTTAGTTGACTGTTCAGGAAGTATTTCAGACAACATGCTTTCTAACATACTTTCTGAATGCTGGTCTATAACACAGAAATGCAATGTGAGAGACATCATATATGCATACTTCACTACACAAGTAGAGTTAGTTGAGACTAACAACACAAGACTATCATACAAAATGGGTGACATACCTGTCATGAAACTAGACAACAAGTCAAGACAGCCAAAAGGTGGACATATCACTGGAGGAACAGACTTCAAAAATGCACTAGATTGGGTGAATGACATTGGTGGTGCAAAATGCGTGATTGTCATAACTGATGGTTATGACACTCCTGTAGAAAAACCTGGGAAAGTCATGAACATGATATGGTGTGTATATGACAACAAAAGCTTCAAGTCGGCTGACACATCAAAAGTAGTACATCTTGACACAACAAAAATGAAATCAAATGTTCACTGACAACAAGAATATTGTCCCGAAAAATGAAAGAATTGACGAAGACATTCTATGGAAAGAAGTATCCATTGATCTTGAAATTCATCTAAAGAAAAGTCTTCGTGACCTTACGCTTGAACGTATGAGAAAAAAGAAAAACAAAAACTATGTTGATGATTTGACAAATGCAGGCAAAGACACATTCTATTTCTTTTTCAATCATGACAATCCAGAAACTTGACAAAAATGTTCACAGACTCTATCATATTGAAGAAACATGCAATGTCTAGAAAAGCAGAAATGCTTATTCTTGGTGATAGTTTTGTTGACGATTTGCGAAAAGCATTTTCTAAACGGATTGGCAAGACTACCAAGAAGGCAAAGAAGCCTGTTGAAGACAAACTTGTTTATGGAAATTTTATAGAAGCAAATTTGACTGACGATGTTCTCTGACAACAAAAATATGCTGCCAAAAGACTTGAATGTCGAATACAACCTTAGTTTTGAAGAGTTGAATATCGACCTTCAACTTGACTTAGAGTATGAGATAAACAGAAAAATACTAAAGTCAATTGCTGAACTTTCAAAACAGCAGCCAGAACAGCCAAAATTCAATTTGTCAAATGAAGATTTGGACAAAGTATATGACATAATGTTTGGAAACTATTTCTCAAAACCAAGAGATGACCACATCTGAAACATGATTGGCGAACAAATTTACAAAACTATAAAATAAGTATATGGCAGCAAACAATACAAAAACATCATTTCTGAAAAGCATAAAAGGTGCATATGCAGACTATCTAGTGAACATGGTCAACGAGAAAATAGACAATTGTTTGGAAAAATTGAAAAATGAGAAGTTCCAGATGTCTAAACATAATTTTTCAGTTATTGGAGACCAGACACATAAAATGAAAATTTACACATGTACCGGATTGAAAAAGGCATTCACAAATGATGGTTTTGCTGGTGAAGCAAGCAACATGTGGCACACTGACAAATGGATATTGTGCATTTGTTATCATAATGTTGAAGAAATCAAAAACAAAATCAAATATCCAGAAACAGGAAACCCCTATGTTGAAAACATCACTGTTATAGATGGGTGTGTCAATGCAGAATTCAAAATTGAATATTATTATGGTATACGTTTTCGTGGCAAAGAGTTCTATGATGTCGCAAAAGTTTATTTCACAGTCAAAGCTGACTATAAGAAAGCTATAGATGAGTCTAATGGATACAAGCCAAAGACATATGTCTTGAAAGATGCATTTGGAAATGAGATTCATGAACGTGATGAAGTTATCTACACCAGGATAAACTTTGTCAATCTACACCATGACATTATCACAAAAATTGATGGGACTACAGTCTATCTGTCTGACAATTCAAAACTTTTTTTGAATGAAGACATTTTCAATGGCAATATATGTGTGATGAACAATAAGATGCATTGGTCTGGTATGAAATTATAAAATTAGATATATTTGAAATATATATGGAAACATTTGTGGACAAACTGAAAATAAATGATTTGAAAGGCGGAACAGCAAATGAGATGCTCAGATTTGTAAACCAAAATATAGCAAATGCTGTTCAAAAATTCGTGAAAAAAGAATTAAATCATATTCAAAAATCGTCTCCAAAAATCATAACAAATGCTGGACTGAAGAAATTCTTTTCTAAAAATGGGATAAGAATTTCAGATAACACATATAGAAGTTACAGGCAATACATAATGTCTTGTGATTTTTCAATACAACAAGAAGAAGCATTCAAAATATGCCCTAGAATGGAGTTCAACAAAACAAAATATGAAAAACAGTTTTCTGGTTCATATGAATTCATTGATTACGAAGCATATTTTACAATGCAATATGTTGACATTGGAGACTATTTTTACAGTAGAATCAACTTTAGCATGAAGGGTGACTTAGACAAAGCAGTTGCACTACATGGCCCATTCGTAAAGAAAACTCAAATATTCAAAGACGTGAATGATGTTGAGATAAAGAAATGTGATGATATAATTTGGACAGTTGGTAAAATGCTTCACCGCTCATTTGTAGATTCTTTTGATGAAAATGCAATCATCACAATTGACAAAAAAAGGATACACGTGTCTGACAAATACAAGAACTACAATGTGATGGTGATAAAGAATGAGATACATTGGGCTGGTATCAAAATATAAAACAATTCAAAGACTATGGCATCAATATCAATGATAAAAGGAGATTTTGGACGCGTTTTGACTGACAAAATCAATGAAAAAGCTGAACGTCTCATCAGAAAATACATAGATGAAACAATTACTTGCAATCACAAGGTTTCGTATATTGACAATCATGTCATAATGAATATGACTGAGTTGAAACGTGTGTTTGGCAAAAATGGTTATCAAACTGGTAGCTTCCGCAATATTGCTGTTGTTGAGATAGAAGAAACGCTTGGGTTTAAGATTACAAAAGATGATTTTCGTGAATGGGCTATAAGGAGCAATTGGAGTGATTGGTTTGAAGATGGGTGCCTTAGATACAGATTTTTCTTTTGCGTGTCAGAATACATGTCCAAGAACAAAGCATATGACTATTATATGCGTATAGGGATTCTGATGAAAGGAGATATCAACAAGACAGATGAGTTCAAATTCGAACAACCAAAATACTATGATGCTTTTGGGAATGAGATACATGCACGTGATGAGATTGTGTGGACACTTGTCACGAGAGGCGGTCTTCACCATAGCATCATTGACAAAATTGAGAATGGCATCGCTTATCTAGATGATGGAAAAGGCATATCATTGTTGCCAAATGAAAAACTTGACACAGTTTGTGTGGTGACAAACAAAATGAATTGGATGGGAATGAAAATTTAAAGATATGAAAATAAATGATTTAACAGGGAATGTTGCAGAGGCAATGAGTGAATTAGTGAATAATACCATTGTCTCAATGGCTAATGATTTTACCATGAATAATTTTAATGTGAAATTAAGCCGATATCCGCGTATTTACACAAACAAGGGGCTGAAACAATTCTTTTCTAAAGAAGGCATATCTGCTAAAATGCATTCAAGAAACAGTTGGAACGTAATATCTTATGTTGAGATTTCAGATAAAATGGTATTTGCACTTTGTCCAGACATTATTCAAAGTGAGAAGACTTTCACGAAAATTTATAAAGGCAAACATGAATTCATAGAATATTCAATTGAAGTAAATGTATATTCAAAAGATGATTTTAACAGTAATAATTGTTTCGCTTGTTTGTCTTTTTCTATAAAAGGATATTTGTCTAGTGCATCAGAAAAACTTGGGCCTATTTCTAATCTTAAAAAGAAAAGTCAAATATTCAAAGACATGAATGGAGTAGTGATAAACAAAGGTGATGAGATAGTCTATATTAAAAATTCGGTGTTGTGCCAATCAATTGTAGATGGTTTTGACACAGATAAAATCATTGCTGATGGTAAAAAAATAAAAGCTCGCGACTGGATAAATAACTTACATATAGTTGTGCTGAACAACAAAATGAATTGGATGGGAATGAAAATTTAATCAACAAACAAAACAAAAAAACTATGAGTAAAGTAATCTATATCACAAAACACATTGACAAGTGCAATGAATGTCCCTATTTTAATGAAAAGATTGACACAACTGTTTGTGAATCTTCATTTGATGAACCCAATTATGATTTTTATTGTCAGAACAAGAAAGCCGACAATTCAAACACTGCTCAGGAAAAATACAACACAAATAATGGCAAATGGATTGGAGGTGCTTTTAGCAGATTTGACAAAGACTGTGATATTCCAAAATGGTGTCCGCTTGATGATGAAACAAGTGATATAGACTGAAATTGATTATCATTAATTTATTTTCTGATAGTCTTTTGGGACTGCATAGTTGAAATAGTTTCTTATATACTTGACACTATTCACCATATATACCATAATGTCATTCAATGTGTCAAGAAACCCTGCAAGTTTTTCATTGTTGTACAGATATGGAGACACTGACTTCTTAATCAATGTCTTTGAATAGTCATATCCTGTGTAATGGACAACATATCTGTTGTCATACAACACGTCATTTGGATATGCAAACCCTTTGTACTTGTTTATGTTTGTCTTTTCGCTCATTTTATTGTAAAAAACAAAAAATCTTTTATTATTTATAATATAAAATATAAATTATGAAAAAGACAAGTTTCAGAATGATAGAAGACTATGATGTCGTGAAAAAAGTCATTGAAGACTATCTTCCATCATTCAATGAAGAGCAAATTGAAATTGTAGAAGAAGATTCTGGATACACAGTGAATGTCATTTATGATGACACAGACTTGAGTGTAAGAGAATTAGAAGATTGTTTCATGCACGTCATGCTGCTAGACAACCCATTAGATGCATGGAACATGATACAGCAATATTCAGAAAAAATATGACACGTTGCAACATATACATAACAAACAAGTTGACAGATGAAAGTCTGTGGATGGACAAATGGTGTGATGGTTATCCAAGCATCACATATGAACAATTGAAATGTTTCCTTTCTATAGGAAACAATGCTGAGCTGAGTCCTAAAGAGATTGCTGAAGGGTTGATATTCATGTATGGAGATTCATATGAGAAAACTGACAACCCTTTAGGAGATGCAGAATATTCATATTGTATTGAGAACAACATTGGCATCACAAACTTGATTTGTTATAAAGTTGAACATAACTATGCAGATTGGGAAAAAGATTCAGATAGATTTGTTGAATTGTTCAGGACAGCATACTACCCTATGGACAAGACGAAAGCGTGTTCTGTAAATGATTTGAAAAATATGACTGCACGTATTGAATTCTATTCAACAATAGATTTGAACAATATAGTAACAAAAAACTTGTCAGACAATATTTGCTTAGACGACAAGACAATAAAAGAGAAAATCATTTCAAAAATAGCAGATTTGATTTATTCTAACTCAGATGATTTAAAGAATGTAATGCAAGAAAGGAGGAATTGTATAGACATCACCATTGAATACGAAACACTAGAAAAAGGTTCAATTGAACACAAAGAATTGGACCCCGATACTGAGATAAAATTCATTCCAGACTATGAAATGCTTGATGAAGAAGAAGTAGAAGAATTAAAAGATTACTTTGCAAAGTTAAATAATGGTTTTCATTGTACATAATTGGCAAAAATATGGGAAATAAAGCACATATAAAGATTGACAAGGTTGTCAAGTATTGCAGTGAATGTCCATTTTGTAGTATTCAATGTACAGGTTATGGGAAATCCGGTTGTTATGAACATGATGTGTTTTGTCATGCAATCGACACTAAGTTTGTATATAGAAATCTTCGATTTGTTGATATATTCCAAAAATCACTTTGGAGTTGTGCAAAGGATTTTGTGCCTGATGATTGTCCAATGAAAATTTAATAATTTGTGAGTGACATGGGAAAAGAAAAACCTAGAACAAAAGAACAACCTTGGTATTATCAGGGAATATGTCAATATTTTGACTGGTTGTATACTCGAGATGGCGCATGTATACCAATTTATGAGTGTTTCTATCCGTGGAGAGATAAATGCATGAATGGAAATATTTATAAATGTATGAAATTTAAGCTTCATTGGCTTGCATCTTTGAGTAGCGATAAAAGAAAATCCATGCTTGAGAAAATTGAGAATAATACTTTGTAATTGATATGGGACAATGTTATACATATACTGATTGTTGTGGTGCAACATATTTTCAGTCTTATCCATTTAGCAAAGAACAAATCGCAAAGATTGAGAAAGAAGCAAAAAAGATCCTTGATGCTCGTGTTGAAGATATTACTAATGAAATAAACAAGATGATCTTGGAAAGAATCATAAATAGTGAGAATAAGTGATTCAATGAACTATATAAAGATTACATATAATATATTTGTGGTGAAGAACCAAAACGGCTTCAACAATGCTTTATATGACTACATGAGAGTAGATGACAATTTTAATGCCAAACAATATATAAGAAGTATGGTGACCTGTTTTCCGAAAAGTTACCCAGCTGCAGTTGTTTTCCACAAAGAATATGAAACCTATAGAATATTTGTCGATATACTGAATAAAGATGAAATGTCTGCTATGCTAGAAGGTTTTGAAAAATTTGATGCAAAAATAAAAGATAATGATATAAATACGAAGCCAGAAACAAATCAAAAGACTAAGTGTGAATACTGCTTGACTGTTTTTGAATATAATAGTTTTGAATTAGAAGAAAAGGAAGACCGAGACATGAGTGGATATCATTATTACTATTACACTAAATGTCCAAATTGCGGAAATAGAATTTTAGTAAAAGCAATTATATAATGAAAAAGACAGATGATGTGTCGGAAGGAACTGAAAGATACAAAGAATTTGAATCTGCCATAGATAGAGTCAGAGAACTTTATAAGAAAGGATGTCTTAATATAAGATTCTATGAAGAGACAATAACTGATTATGATATATCAAATATAGTACAATCAATATGACCCTGAAAGAATTATGTCTAAATATAGGAAAAGCTATTGAATTACCAGAAGAGTATCATATAGCAGCGGTGTTTCAAGACAATGACCATGATGACATCATTGGTTGGAGAGTACTGGATGGAGATAATAACCCGGTGACAAAGATATTGCAAGTCAAAGAATTTAAAGATTGGAAGAAATATATAAATTTGACTTGTTCTAAACCGGATGATTCAAAAATAAAAAATAAATAAAAGATAAAATATGATTTTTTTAGAATTGACATGTAAAAACAAAACATATCTTATCAATACTGATGAGATTGTTGACATTGCATTAGACCATGATGTAAAGAACATCACAATAACCTGCAAATCTGAGTCTTTTGTCTTAGAAGGTAATGAAGATTTTTTAGACAATGAGTATCTCAAATTGAAATTGGTATTGAAAAAAGCATTCATGATAGTGCAAGCAGATTTGTCAGAAGACTTAGAAAAACACATTGATGAGTCTTTGCCAAAAGTTGCAAAAAGTCTTCCAGAATTAGACAAATGCATTCTTATAACAGAAGATGCACAACAACAATCATAAATATAGATGAAAGAATGCCAGCAAGAAAAAAGAAAAGCCCTTCAACGAGGATATTCTTCACGAGTGATTTATGGCTTGGGAGAAACAATGCAATAGACTTGTTCAACAGGCCTTTTGCAAATGTCTATGAGATGGACAAGACAATCATAGAGAACTGGAACAC
>JAEEGL014790286.1_pt1 | contig 44732 bp, 40 predicted proteins | sample 9134231 | NCBI WGS metagenome assembly JAEEGL01 (sample SAMN16246548, study PRJNA631951) | gut metagenome | biome: gut microbiome; feature: rumen; material: fiber-attached | host: Bos | place: Iran: Karaj | collected 2018-10 | reverse complement strand
GCCCTTCAAAAACAGCTTTGTGTAATTTGGTAATATGTGCGCTGTTCCATTTGTAAGGTTTGTTGATATTGTAAAGTTTATAGCCATCTCTGTTAAAACCAAAAGTAAAACGCGCTTTTATAAGACGTAGTAAAAAAATACTTTGGGCGGTGGGTTCTTTATCTATATCAATAACAAGGTCGTATTTTTCTTTTCTCAAAGCAAGGCCTAATTTTAAAATTTTTAACCAATTTCTTTTGTAAAGATAAATTTGGTCAACGTCTTTATTATTTTCAATAATAGTTTTTGCGCTTGGGCCTGTTATAACGGCAAGGTGAATTTTGGGGTAAAGGGCTTTTAAATTGTGAAAGGAAATTGTGGAAACTATCATATCGCCAAGTTTATTATCATAGCGCAAAAAAAGCACTTTTTTAATGCTTTTAAAGGCACTTGGCGAATAATGGGCCGGTGATTTTCTATCAAATAAAAACTTGGCAAGTTGTGCTTTTTTTGCACGTAGCCACAAATTTTTATTTCTGTTCCACTCTCTAAAAGTCATAGTTATATTATAGCAAGAAACTAAAAGGCCTTGCTTATGCCAAACTCCCAGCGGGTACGTTCAAATTCATAACTTTCAATATTGGAAGTTCTTTTATTGTAAATAAAATTAACTCTTGGTGTTAAATCGTAAACACTTAAAAGATTACTGCTTAAAGAAATATAAACTCCGCGTATATGTTCTGTGCGTTTCACTTCAACTAAAGTTTCGTGATTTATATAAGTTCCTTTTTTTAAAAAATAATTGCCTGAAAGGCTTGGCTCTACATAGAGATTAAAACCAAGTGGCAGCTGCACTCCCACCCCAAGAGAATAATTTTGATGGAAATAAGAATTGTAATCTAATTTAGCATCTGTTGTGGAAAACCCTGCCCCCAAAACAAAATAAGTATAGTTGTTTAAGAAGAAGAATAAGCGTGCATTTATTGCATATTCTTGGGCATTAAAAACTTTATAAAGAGATTGTATGTAATGTATATCAGATGCTTCAATTCTACCGTGTAGGGAAAAGCGACGGCTTAAATCGCGTGAGGCCTCGGCAAAAATACCTGCTGTGTGGGAATAGCGGTGTTCCTCGTTAAATTGTTCTTTATAAGAAGCAGCGAGCCAATATTCCCCCCTTTGTGCGGTATATCTTGGGCCTGTTGCAAGCCCAAGCGACCAAAAGGAAAAGCGTTCGTCATCATAGTGTATCGCATCAATGCTTAAGCGGTTTTTTATGCTCCATTTATCATTAAATTTATAAGTATAATCAAATAAGCCCGAACCTTGAAAGCCGACATCACTTTGTATAGATTCTAACTCACGGCAAAAGGGCAAGCCGGAAATATACACGCACTCAATTTGTTTACCGCTCACACCGTTAATATTAGTATCAGGGGCAATACCCACTTGAATTTGGGCATTCCAAACTTTCTCTTGCCTTATTTGATAAAGTAGCCAATTACCTTGCAGGCGCATTTCTTCGGGCAGATCATCTTGGGAAAGAGCAAGTTGCATATTAAAACGGGCGGTTTCATATTCTTTTTTTAAAAAATAAACCCAAGCTAAATTAAAGCGCGCCATTGTTAAAGAAGGGTTATAATTTAGAAGTTGCCTGTATAAGCGAACAGCTCTGTTATAATCTTCGTTTTTAGTTGCAATAGAAGCCATTACAAAAGTTATTTCCTCTTTTTCCTGTCTTGTTTGGGCTTGGTCGTAGGCTTGTTCTAAAATTTGTGTTGCTAAAGGGTAGTTGCCTTGTTCTATTAGATTTTGTATATCGTCAATAGTGGGTTCTGTTTGTGGCAAAATATAGGCCAAGTCTTGTGCAAAAGTTATATTAAAAATAAAAATAAAGGATAGAAAAAATAAAATTTTTTTTAGCATACTAAATTATATAAAAAAGGAAGTCTTTTTGTCTTAAAAAGACTTCCTTTATACTTTATGTTTCTGACTACTATTTAGTCATATCTATTGTTTCTTTGCACCGAAGGAAATAAACACATTGTTAAAACTTGTGGATCCTGTTGGTTCTGCCGTATGACCGGTAAAGGCAAGTTGTCCAACCATTTCATCTTTAGAAACAGAACTGCCTTTAACTATCACAGCATCACCGAAATTGCTTCCATTATTATTCATCGGAGTTAAATTGTTTCCGTCATATCTGTGTAAAGTATAGGGAAGGGAAGCTGTCTGATTTCTGTCATAATCAACATTGGTAAATATTATGTTATATGGTTCAGATGAAGTAACATCTTTAATAGTTCCTGTTAGAGTGAAACTATACCAAGCTGAACCGCCCACAACAACATTAGTTATATTGCCACTTAAATTTTTATTAGCCAAATTAAGATTTAACGTAATATCACCTGTAAGATTTGATGTGCTATTTACGCCGCAAGTTGTTCTAAGGAAATGCCTAACGCCTATAACGTTACCGCTGAAGGTGGCATTATTGCCATATCTAGAAGTATAATTACTGCCGGTAAACTGTCTAGAGGTGTTAAACATATAGAACTGCTGGGCTCCATATCTTGTGTAGCGTTTTTGCAAACTTGATGAAGTTGTATAATGTGTTCCGTCGGAATATCCGTGTTCAATCATATAGTTTGTGAAAACTGATTTCCAGCTATAATAACCAAACTCACTATACTGCAAGCCAAGTTTTCTAGCACCTAAAGCAAAGTTTGTTAGATTAAAAGTCCAAGTGAGGTCGGTTAAATTTGTTGTGGCAGTATTTTCCATAATACCGCCGGCGCCTGTAACAAAACTTGCATGAAGCGTTGGAATATTTTTTGTCTGTTGAGCCGGAAGATTATAAAAATCAGCATAGTTTGTAGAACTTTTAATAGTGCCAAGATTTATTGTCTTTTTCATTATAGGATTATCAGCAGTATAACCTGAAACAAATCTATAATTTCCATCAACGGTATAAGCACGTTCTTCGTTTGTTTTATAAGTTGTTCCGCTAACTAAAATAGGCGCAAAAGGTGCCATGCCGATACTAAGGTTTTTACCGCTTAAAGTAGTATTGCCTTGCGCAGCTTTACCCACAACACTAACACCGCTTAAAGAACCGCTTGCAAGCAAAGCACCGACATTGGAAGAACCTGTCGTTGAACCACCGGTATTCCCACCAGTGTTTCCGCCGGTAGAGCCACCTGTGTTAGAGCCCCCCGTATTAGAACCACCTGTGTTAGAACCACCTGTATTAGAACCGCCGGTATTACTTCCGCCGCCACCAGTGCCTGGGTTAACAGGAGCAACAACGGCAGCCCCGCCGGAAGAGCCGCCACTCCCGCCTGAGGCAAGCATAACGCCCCCGCCTATACCGAGGGCAGCTAAAATAGAAACGATTATAGCAGTCATAAAACCTCCTATGAAACATAAAGTATTAAGTAAAGTATGCAGGTAAAATAAAAAAAATCAAGTATATTACATAAAAAGGCAGTCTTTAAAAGACTGCCTTTATACTTTATGTTTTGACTACTATTAAGTCAAATAATTATTGCTTTTTTGCACCGAAAGCAAGATTTGTATATATAAACAGATTGGAATTTGTTCCGTTATCTGTTGTATGGCCGGCAAAAGCAATTTCCCCTACCATTTCATCTTTAGAGGCAGAAGCGCCTGTTACTATAACCCCACCGCCATAAGAAGAATCTGAAACTAAAGGTTTTATGACATTATTTTCTATGATATAAAAGGAAGGATTTCCGCCTAGTGTAATACTGGTTATATTAAAATTCTGTTCGTTTCCTGATACATTATTAATATTTCCGCCGAGAGTTAAAGTATACCACTCACTTCCGCTGGAGACAGAACTAAGAGCCATATTACCAGTTAATTTTTTTGTTGCGAAATTAAGCGATAAGTTGACATCTCCGGTAATTTGGAAAGGTACTCCGTTACTACCACAATTATTATTTATTTTATGGGCCGTTCCTATAGCCGTGCCGGAAAAAGATGCCATATTACCATATCTTGTTTGATAATCACTCTTTAACTGACGAGAAGTGTTAAACATATATAATTGTTGCGTGCCACGACGTGTATAATGTCCGGAATTGGTTCCGGAGTTCATCGTTGAATTACTATATTTTGAATACCAAGTATAATAACCAAAATCACTATATTGTAAACCAAGTTTTTTGGCCCCTAAAGCTAAGGTCGGTTGGAAAGTCCAAGAAACATTTTCATGAGTAAAGTTTAGTATTTTATAGGTATCATCTAATATAGTTGCGTTTAAAGTTCCAAGATAGATAGTTTTAGAAGGCAACTCATAAAAATCAGCCACAGCAGAAGAAGATGAAATTGTTCCCAAATTAAAAGTAGCTTGGATTTTTGGATTAACACTATTGTAGCCATAAATATATTTTCGCATAAGATTACTCTTGGTTTTGCCGAAATCTTTATGAATTTCATTTGTTTCCCATACACCGTTACTCACTTTATTTGGTGCCATAAGAATCAAATCCATAGTTAAACCGGCATTTTTTAAAGATTTGCTAACTTGAGTATTTTTGGCAACAATTTGGATATTGTTGTTGGAAGTGCTTTTTAACATATTACCGGCATTAATAGTGCCGGAATAAGAAGTTGATCCACCGCCGCCACCAGTGCCTGGGTTAACAGGAGCAACAACGGCAGCCCCGCCGGAAGATCCGCCACTTCCGCCTGAGGCAAGCATAACGCCCCCGCCTATACCGAGGGCAGCTAAAATAGAAACGATTATAGCAGTCATAAAACCTCCTATGAAACATAAAGTATTAAACATAGTATGCGTGTAAAGTTAAAAAAGTCAAGTGATTTAATATGTCTTTTTTTATATATTATAATACTTTTCAGTCGTAAAATATAACCTATTGACATTAGTATAAATAATTACTATAAATTAGAAAGCGATATTTTGTCGCTAGGGGGTTAAATGAAAAAAAGCATAGTTGTATTACTCGCTGTTTTATGCCTTTTATGCTTTGCTTTGTTTGTTCAAGCGGGGCAAAAACAGGCAGATCTAAACGCAAACCCTATAATGATGTTTACGGAAGATGATTGGGAAGATACTACAATTATTACTCCTGTTAGACATCACAGGCGTTTGCAAGAAAATAAACATGCCCATCACGAGATAGAAAATGATCCATTATCTTTTTACTCTGATTTTAAAGAAGCAGTAGAAAAGATGATAGGTCTTCAGTTTGGTATGGATATTTCTTTTACAGCGCAAAGACTGTCGCCTAACGGAAAACAAACTGCCATACAGGCAATTTACTATCCTTATGCCGAGTGGACTTTGTTTAAAGATAAAGGTTTTTGGGGAACGGCCGAGTTAAACTTTAGTTATAACCTTGTTCGTTATTGGGGGCAGGAAGCAAGTGTCTTGCAGGATAGAGGGCAAATTGTTAACTCAATTAACGATTATCCAAGTAAAGATGATACTTTTTCGCAAATGTCCTTTACTCACACTTGGGGCGGAAGTTTAAGTTGGCTTTCTTGGACTATCGGGCAGTTTCCGATTTATAATTTTGACGGAACAGATTATGACGCAAATGAGCAAACAGGCTTAATTAACTATGTTCTTGCGCAAAATGCAACGCAGGCATACCCTTCGGCAAGTCTTGGTGCTTATGTTCAAATTACACCTACGGAAAATCTAACTATTGCCGGTGGTTATCAAGATGCGCACAATGTCGGTGGAAATAAAATTGAATTTGACACCGCCTTTGACGGCAAATATACCGGTTTTGCTTCTGTAAGTTATAACTTTAACTTGTTTGGCAAGCCGGGGCAATATAGCGCACTTGGTTATTATCAACCTTCTGTGGAAGAACAGGCCGGATATACTTGGGGTTGGTCTTTAAACAGCCAACAGGGTTTGACGGAAAAATTAACTATCTTTAACAGAATTAACGGCATCAGCGAGGAAATTTTGCCTATCAGCCGTTCTTATGTTTTAGGGCTTGCCTATAAAGATCCTTTAAACAGAAATCCTTTAGATGTTATAACCTTTGCAGCTGCTTATAATCAGTTAAGTGCGCAAGGGCTTGGCAATCCTGCTTACAACCGCGCTTATGAAATGGCTTTTGAACTCCAATGGGTTTGGGGCTTTAGCCAATATTTGACAATTACGCCGGATATTCAGGTTTATCCTAATGCCGGTCTAAATTCCGAAGAGGAATTTGTGACGGTAGCTTCCTTAAGAACTACCTTTATGTTTTAATTACGGGGGTTTTATTTTATGAAAGAAAATTGTAATTGCAGTCAAGAATATGGAACAAGATATCCAACATTATGTTTTTACAGTGGCGGTGCAGGCCAAGCGCAAGACGGCATTCCGCCACAACCTTTTGAAACTTTTTGCTATGATTCTGCCTTAAAACAAGCCAAAATAGAAAACTTTAATGTTATACCCTACACTTCTGTTTTACCGAAGGAATTATACGGCAATATCGTGCCGGTAGATAAAGTTGTGGATAGTTTTCACCACGGGGCTGTTTTAGAAGTTATTATGGCCGGCAACGGGGCAAATATTAACGAACATAAAGCTATTGCCACCGGCGTAGGTATTTGCTGGGGTAAAGATAAAAAAGGCAATTTAATCGGCGGATGGGCGGCAGAATATGTGGAATATTTTGATACTCCTATAGACGATGAAATAGCCGAAGGCCACGCAAGAATGTGGCTTAATAAATCTTTAAATCACGAACTTGAACTTAGAGGTGTCCAAAAGCATAGCGAGTTTCAGTTCTTCCATAACTATTTAAACTTAACCCAGCCCTTTGGTTATTGTTTAACAGTTCTTGGTTTTTTAAACTTTAGAAACGCTGCCCCGGTAGTTATTAAAAAATAGTTTAAAAAAGAAAATCTTAAATCCCCTCCCTTGATTTTTGGCTTTACCCAATATATTAAGGGAGGGTTTAAAAAATAATAAAAAGGTGATTTATGGAAAAAAATAACAATAATACAGCAGGTAAACTTGGGGTTATAGGTCTTGCCGCAATTGTTATCAGTTCTATGATTGGGGGCGGTATTTTTTCGCTTCCACAAAATATGGCGCAAAGTGCCAGCACAGGGGCTGTTTTAATTGCGTGGATAATAACGGGTATCGGCATGTATTTTATCGCTAATACCTTTAGTATTTTATCGGAAGTTAAACCGGATTTAACTTCTGGTATTTATATGTATGCCAGAGACGGCTTTGGCCCCTTTACAGGTTTTACTATCGGGTGGGGTTATTGGCTTTCGCAGATATTTGGCAATGTGGGTTATGCCGTTATAACAATGGATGCTTTAAATTATTTTTTTCCCCCTCATTTTGCGGGCGGGAATAATTTGCTTTCCATTATTTGCGGTTCACTCTTAATTTGGTTTTTTAACTTTGTTGTTTTAAGAGGTGTCCGTCAAGCTGCCATAATGAATATTATGGGCACTATTGCAAAACTTGTGCCCCTTGCTATTTTTATAATTTTACTTATCTTTGCTTTTCACTTTGATAAGTTTTGTTATAATTTCTGGGGTCATTTAAGAACGGATAATCTTGGCCCTTTTGCCGTGCAACTTAAAAGCACAATGCTTGTTACTTTGTGGGCTTTTATCGGTATAGAAGGTGCGGTTGTTCTTTCTAACAGGGCAAAAAGCCAAAATGAAGTTAGTAAGGCAACCTTTCTTGGTTTTATCGGGTGTTTGGTAATTTATATTTTACTTTCACTTTTGCCTTTTGGTTTTATGGACCAGCAGGAAATTGCCAAAATCGCAAACCCCTCAACTGCGGGTATTTTGGAAAAACTCGTAGGCCCGTGGGGCAGTTGGCTTATGAATATAGGGCTCTTGATTGCTGTTTTATTTAGCTGGCTTGCCTGGACGATGATTGCAGCCGAAATACCTTGCGCGGCGGCAAAAAACGGCACTTTTCCTAAACAATTTGCTAAGGAAAATAAAAACGGCGCGCCCTGTTTTTCTTTGTGGGTAACAAGTGCTATTATGCAACTAGCCATACTTATGGTTTATTTTTCTAATAATGCTTGGAACACCATGCTAAGTATTACAGGCGTTATGGTTTTGCCTGCTTATATTGCAAGCACCATGTATCTTTGGAAGTTAACCAGAAACGGCGAATATGAGAAAGCCAAAACAAACGGCAAAAAAATTGTTTTAATTACAGGCATTTTGGGCTCTGTTTATGGTTTTTGGCTGATATATGCTGCCGGCTTAAAATACTTGTTTATGGCGTTCATTTTCCTTGCTATCGGCATACCTGTTTTTATAATAGCAAGAAAGCAAACGGGCGACGGGCAGGCAATTTTTGCCAAAAAGGAAAAAGGTTCTGTCTTATTTATTCTTGCAGTTGCCGTTTGCGCTATAATTGCTTTTGCCGGTGGTTGGCTAAAGATATAAAGTTGCTATTTAGAGCAAATAAAAAGGGCTGTTTTTAATAAACAGCCCTTTTATCTTATACCTTTTGGTCTAGATAAGAGTAGCTCTAAAAACCCTTGCTTTTAAAATAAATAAAAGCAAGGGTTTTATATTTAGCGCTCTAATTCAAAGTAGACAAGAATTATTTCTTTGTTTTTTTCTTCCAATTTTTGTAGTTTCTTTTTAAGTCTTTCAATCTCTTCAGGGTCTATACCTTTGCCTTTCTCCCAGACCCGTCTTTTGTATTTAGGATTAGAAGAAGTTAACTTAAATTTTTCAACATCCATATTTTTAAAGGACCTAATAAAACCATTTTCTTCTATCACAAAGGGAAAAGGCAAAATACAGAGATTATCATAACCATAATTATCAACGATTAAACTTTCCGGGCAGAAAGGATTGCTAGATTTAATAGATTCAACAAAGTCTGCTTCTTTAAAGTTTTCATAATCTTGCCGGAATAGTTTGCCACTATATTTTTTTATAAAAGAATCTACAAAGTCTAATTCTTCTTTAGAACGTGCCGTAGTTTTCATTTTTTTAAGGGCGCTAATAAAAGAAGAATACGTTAAAGGCATATCTAACACATATTCTTTAATTTCATCAAATGTAGTAAGTTTTTTCAGTTTGCTTGTTTCAAATTCAATTAAAGTCGCCTTTGCCAAAACAAAATGATTAGTAGAACTTTTATATTTTAAGTTATATAATTCCTGTTTGGGATTTTTTATTACATCATTTTTTAAGACTTCCACCAAATTTTCAAATGTATCGTCATAAGGGAGGTCTTTCCATTCCTCTGGAAATGCTATGAACTCAGCATATTCAAGGCAATATTTATCATCCTTGCAAATAGCTTTAATTTCAGCTTCAGGGGTTGATTCTTTGGCTTTATTTCCTTCATAAGCATCTTGCAAGAAAGTCTTGATTTCCTCATCCATGATAGTTGTTTTTTGCGAGGTTATTTTTTTTGCAAAAGCATTTAGACTTGTTAACAAAAATGCTAATGAGAGCAAAAGTATAATTTTGTTTTTCATAAAAACCTCCTTTGTGACTATTGATAGGTATAGTATTATTTGCTTTTCCAATTTTTACAAGAGTAAAAAGACCTAAAAGAAACTAGGTCTTTTGGCCCAGATAAAAGTAGGCCTAAAAACCCTTGTGAAGAAATATTAAATAAATCTATAATGTATTTATAAGTCTTAATAAAAGAGGTTTTTTGAAATGAAAAAAATATTTTTTATTGTCGGTGCCTTTCTTGTGGTAACGGGGTTTACCAAACAGGAAATTGCTTCAAATATAGATAAAGAAATTTTGAATAATTTTAAAACAGAAATAACAAAAGTAGCCGAAACTCAACAATCCCCCTGGGCTATTTTTACTGCAATAGATAACAATGATTATGCCGAAGTTAAACGCCTTTTAGCACAAGGCGTAAGTCCGACTAAAAGAGATTGGGCCAATAATACTCCTTTAATGTGGGCCGCAAAAAGAGGATATACCGATATTTGCCAACTTTTAATTTCTTATTTTAAAAATCCTAAAGATATAGACGAAGTTAATGAATTTGATTGGACTGCTTTGATGTTTGCCGCCCAAAATAATCATGCTCAAACGGTTAAACTCTTAATTGAAAAAGGGGCAAATAAAGAGCATAAAACAACGAGTTTTTCCGAAACAGTGTTAGGCGTGGCTGCCCAAGGCGGCGCAACCGATGCTGTTAAAGTCTTATTAGAAAAGGGTGTAAATATTGAACAAAAAGGAGATTTCGGTTATACCCCTTTAATGTATGCAGTAGATTCAAATCATCCAGATGCGGTTTCCTTCTTAATTTCTAAAAAAGCAAATGTTAATGCCAGAGATGAAATGGGCGAAACCCCTTTAATGATTGCAGCTGCTCTAGGGCATTATAAAATAGTTCAAATTTTAATTGCCAATTATGCCAAAATTAATGATAAAAGCGACGAGAACAGAACCCCTTTAATGTATGCTGCTACAGGTGGCTCTTATGATTCCGTAGTTTATATGCTTTCTGATGCACGCCTTGAAAAAGCAAAAATAAATGAACAAGATATTTATGGTAAAACCGCTTTATATTATGCAAGAAAAAACGGACACCTCAAAGTTGCGGAATATTTAAAATCTAAAGGCGCAAAATAAATAAGTTTTATACTATATAAAAAAGCCCTATTTTAAAAGATAGGGCTTTTTTAATTTCCAGTTTATAATTTTTAATTATTATATTTATGATCAAATTCTTCATCACTCATTAAGAGATATAAAACACCTTCAACAATGCTTATAATAAGCGGTAAAGTTGTTACGGAAAAGATTAAGTAAATCACTCCCCAAACCCATTTACCAAGATAAAATTTATGCATACCAAACCAACCCATACCAAAGGCGATAATGGCTGTAGCAATTCTATCTTTAACTCTTTTTAATTTGCCTTTATGGTCAATATAATGTTCTAACATAAACTCCCCCTTTACTTCTTAAAATTTATGGGCTTATACCCCGGATTCTGTTGCTTTAGTAAAAACTAAAACCGGAAACCATTTGTCTAAGCGGCCTACTTTACCTTAGCGCAGGGGCCCTGCATCGGCGTCTTTGGCCTTGCTCCAAGCGGGGTTTGCCTTGCCATAAAGATTGCTCCTTATGCGGTGGTCTCTTAAATCGCCATTTCACCCTTACCTATCAAAGATAGGCGGTATCTTTTCTGCTGCACTTTCCGTCGAACAGGGTAATATAGCCCTGCCCTCCCGCGTTTTCACACGGCGCTTTTGCCCTAGGAGTCCGGAAGTTCCTCCCCCATACAAAGTATGAAAGCGGTTTCCCAGCCCATAATTATATTTTATCAAATAATTCAAGTTGAACGGGTTTTTTTATTTCCGTTTTGGCTGTTTTTTTCTTTGTCGGAGTTTTGGTAAAAATAGGGTCTTTTTGTGCTTTTTCTTTTTTTACTTCTTTTTTAGGAGCAGTTTTTTTGACCACTTTCTTTATGACGGCCGGCTGAAGTTTTGAAACTTCTTCTTTTTTAGTTTCTGTTTTATTTATAATAGGTTTTGGTTCTGGTTTTGTTATAACAGGTTTTGGCTCTTCTTTAACAATGTCAGAAGTTAAAACAGGTTTTACAGGGACATTTTTTAAAGCCCTATCCATAATAATATTACAAATTTCGTCGGCTTCTTTATTTTGTTCGCGCGGAACATGGGTAATAGAAATTTGTTTAAATTTCCCGGCGAGTTGTTTGATTTCCCCCATTAAAATTTGAAGTTCTGGGTTTTTTATTTTATATTCGCCAAGATATTGGCGCACCATTAATTGAGAATCTGCTTTAATAGTTAAGGAACATTTACCATAGTCGCTTGCGGCTTTTAAAGCCATTTTTAAGGCGGTAAACTCCGCTTGGTTATTGGTGCATTCTTTAAAGAATAAACCTTCTTTTACAAGAATATTGCCTTGCTTATCTTTTATTATCCAACCACTTGCCCCTGGGCCGGGATTTCCGCGGCTTCCGCCGTCAACATTGATAAATAATTCCATAATATTTTTCTTCTTTTTAAATAATTGGGGCGGTCTAGCACACTTTGACCGCCCGTTTTTTGTTTTTAGTTTAAATTACGCCTTGGGCAATCATAGCATCGGCAACTTTTTTGAAGCCCGCTATATTGGCACCTAGTAAATAATCGTCTTTCTTGCCATATTTTGTTGCGGCATCAACGCAAGAATTATGAATACCTATCATAATTTTGTGTAGTCTGTCTTCAACTTCTTCTTTGGTCCAAGAAAGGCGGATAGAGTTTTGCGTCATTTCTAAGCCGGAAACAGCAACACCGCCTGCATTGGCTGCTTTGCCCGGAGCATATAAAACGCTTGATTTTTGGAAAAGTTCCACAGCTTCCGGCGTACAAGGCATATTTGCGCCTTCACAAACAAGTTTAACGCCGTTTTTAACAAGGGTTTTTGCATCTTCAAGCAAAAGCTCGTTTTCGCAAGCAGTTGGGAAAGCCGCAAAGCAAGGTATAAACCAAGATTTCTTGCCTTCGTGAAATTCTGCGTTTTTATATTTCTTTGTATATTCAATAAGGGTTCCTCTTTTAACGAAAACAAGGTCTTTAAGGAAGGCAATTTTTTCAGCGTCAAGGCCGTCTTTATCATAGATTGCGCCGGTATAATCATTAAATCCAACAACTTTGCCGCCAAGTTGCATAATTTTTTCGGCAGTATGAATACCGACATTACCTGTGCCGGAAATAATGCAATTTTTGCCTTTAACACTTTCATTAACGCGTTTAAGCATTTCTTCGGCAAAATATACAACGCCGTAGCCGGTTGCTTCCGGTCTGATAAGACTGCCGCCAAAGCTGGGCCCTTTACCGGTAAAAACGCCGACAAATTGGTTAGTTAATCTTTTATATTGACCGAACATATAACCAACTTCTCTTGCACCAACACCAAGATCGCCGGCCGGGACATCCGTAAATTGACCGATATGGCGGTAAAGTTCGTTCATGAAAGATTGGCAAAAGCGCATAACTTCCATTTCGCTTTTACCTCTGCAGTCAAAATCTGAACCGCCTTTACCCCCGCCCATAGGCAGACCGGTTAAGCTGTTTTTAAAAGTTTGTTCAAAACCTAAGAATTTAAGCATACTTAAAGTTACGGTTTCGTGGAAACGGCAACCGCCTTTATAAGGCCCGATGGCGCTGTTAAATTGGACTCTATAACCGCGGTTTACGCGAATATTGCCTTTATCGTCGCACCAAGGCACGCGGAAAGTGATAATTCTTTCGGGTTCAACTAATCTTTCAAGAATAGCATATTTTTGATATTTTGGTTCGGCCTCTAAAATCGGCTGTAAAGTAGAAAGGACTTCCTTTACTGCTTGTTGAAATAAGGTTTCTGCCGGATCTCTTTTTGAAACTTGTTCAAGAATATCTTGCAGATATGTTTTGGTTGACATTTTTTACTGCCTCCGTTAAATAGTCATTACTTATATGATAACATTAAAGCAGAATATAAGCAAGAGCATAAAGCTAAAGAGTTTTGAGAAGATTTTTTATTTTAGCAAAAAGATTATTTTATTTTTCTTTTTTGTCTTTTAAATTGTTTTTTATATCGCTGTAGCTGGCCCAAAAACCTCTGCCCCCCTCTTTGACGGAGTAAAGGGCTTCATCGGCACAATGGATAAGGTCGGCCTGTTCTTGCGAATCATAAGGATAAACCGCTATACCCTGACTGATAGATAAGTGCACTTCTTGGCCTTTAGTCAGTTCCGGGTTCATTTTGATATCTTTAACTTTTTGGCAAAGTCTTTTTGCGATATGTTTTGCTTCCTCAGCCGTGGTGCGAGGCAGCATAATAATAATTTCATCCCCGCCGTAGCGGCAAGGAATATCAGTCTGTCTAAGACTTGTTCTTATAACCTTGCTGACTTCTTTTAGGGCTTCATCACCAAAGATGTGGCCGTAAGTATCGTTAATGGTTTTAAAATGGTCAATATCAAGCAAGATTATGGCAAGGGTTAAATTAAATCTTTGCGAGCGGTAAATTTCTTGGGAAAGATTTTCATTAAAAAATCTTCTTAAACAAAGTTTGGTAAGTTCGTCGTAATTTGAAAGTTCCTGCACCTTTTCAAAAAGTCTTGCATTATCAATAGCAAGGGCAATTTGCGTTGAAAATTGTTTTAAAGATAAAATATCTTCCTGCGATATTTTTGCGCGGGAAAGCATATTATCAAAAACCAGCCAGCCAAGATTATTTGACTGCATACTTAAAGGTAAAGATAAGACGATATCAGAGCTTGTAATTAAAGGGCAAACATATTCCCCCCCGGGACAGCGTGATAAAAACGCCCTATGAACATTTTTTGAAACATCAATACTTTTTACTTCGCCTGAAAGGTCTGCGCTGTAGGCCTCGTTTACCACTTGGGTTTTGGGGTCTAAAAGATACATTGAAGTTCTGTCAAAATGGAAGGTGTTTTGTATGCTTTTTAAAATTTCTTTTAAGCTATCGGCAAGTCTTAAAGAACTTGCAAAAAGTTTTGCTAGCCCGTTTAAAGCTCTTGCACGTTCAAGTTGGGACATGTGATAAGAATCAATTTCTATCACATTTATTTTAGAAGAAAGCTCGCTGCATAAACCAAGAATAATTTGTTTATCGCTTTGGGTAAATTCTTTACTTTTTTTAAATCTTTCAAATCTTAAAACACCATAGCGACTACGCATTTGTTGCCCGGAAGTAAGGGCTTTTAAACTTTCAAGCGGAGTTCTCCATTTAACAAGGGCGTAAATAACAGGATAATCTAAAGTCGGCGAATCCATTAAGCCATCTTGTAAAAATTTAACAATTTCAGGAGAGTCCTTATCTACGAAAATATTCTCCTGTAACTCAAAATGCTCCCCGTTTAAAGAAGTAGATTGCAGAGAAATAATTGATTTATCTTCATTCCAATCAAAAAAAGATATTCTTTGGGCATCAAGGTAATCTGCCATTATCGGTAAAGCATGGCGCAAAAGTTCATCTAAGGAATAAAACCTTTTAGACATCTTTCTGTAAAAATCGTATAGTAAATGTGTTCTTGGCATAAGATTACTCGTTATATAAACTTAAAATATCATCTGCTTCTTTTTGCTCTTTAAGCAAATACTCTTCTAACTTACTGCCGGAATAAGTGTTTCTTACAATATCGCTGGCGGTATTTGTCATAATTTCGCCCAGCATTTCCATTAAAGTTCCGCTTGCTATATGATTGTGCAAAGTTCTTGCAGAGGCAAGAATTTTTGTGTAATTTTGCACACGTGCAGGCGAAGAAATTAAGAAATTTTCAAAACTTGCTTCCAAAGCAGGGAAAACTTCCGTTACGGAGGCATATTTAATTTGATTTTCTGCCGTAGTAAGCCATTTTAATAATAAAGCGGCTTCTTCTTGATGTTGGCCTTTTATTAAAGCAAGGCAAGTTGCATCAAGATAGTTTACATAATTTTCGCCTGTTCTGGGGATAGGTAAAGTTTTAACTTCAAAATTTGCCCTTTGCCCTTCAAACATAGCAATACCCTGGCGGCGTGTCATTATCATACTGGCCAGGCCGGAAGATATCGTGCCAAGAGAACTTCTTTCTCTTAAAATAGGCATATAGCCGTTTGTTGCAAGTTTCACAAATTCTTCAATACCTTGTTTTGTTTGTGGAACATTAAAGCCGGAAAGATTTTCTTTTTCATCCATTAAAAATCCGCCTTTACTCCAAATACAAGGTAAAACAGCCCTGTGGGATAAAGACCCCCTCCAATCGCTGTTTTGCATAGGAAAATAGCCTTCCGTATCACTAAATCTTTCTTTTAACATTTTACAAGCTTCAAGCATACCTTGCCAAGTGCTTAAAAGTTCTTGTGGGTTTTTTGTTATTTGGGAAAGGTGGTCTTCCCTATAGTGCAAAGCTGTAATATCAAACCACCAAGGAATAGAATAAATATCAGAAGTTCCTTTTTTATAACAATGAGGGTGCAAAAGTTCAAGATAATTATCAACCCTAAAAGTTTTATCAAATTCGGTAAGATTAACTAAAACCCCGGCTTTTATTAAAAGTTCAGTCCAATAATGTGGCATAGCAATAATATCCGGTCCTTTACCGGAACGGACTAAATGGCGGAGAGTAAAAATTTTATTCCACAAAGTTGCGCGGTTTATAACTTTAACCTCAATATCAATAGAAGGATTTTCCTTTTTAAAATCTTTAAGAAAATCATCCATTACGCTGTGGGTTCTTTCCGCATTATCGGGCATTATCCAAAAAATCATTATTTATTCCAGCTCCTTACAATCATATTAGGATCTATATTTATTTTACCTTGTTTTGCTTTAAATTGTAGCTTTTTAGAGGCCGCAAGTGCAATCATAGCAGCATTATCAGAGGAAAGCCCCTTCTTAACAAAGCGGGCTTCAAGGCCTGCTTTTTGGGCTTTTTCCTTCATAAGTTCTTCTAAAGCATTATTTGCGGCAACGCCACCGCCAACGGCAATAGTTTTAACTTTATATTTTTTTGCCGCTTCAAGGGTTTTTTTGACTAAAGTTTCTACAACAGCACTTTGAAAGGCAGCACAAATATCTGCTTTGTTTGCATTTTTATTATCTCTTAAGTAATAACTTACGGCAGTTTTAAGTCCGCTGAAGGAAAATTCAAAAGTGCCAGGCATAAAAGGTCTTGGAAATTTTATTTTATTTTTATCCCCTTCTTTTGCCCATTTTGAAACTTGGGGCCCGCCCGGATAGCCAAGACCAAGAAGTTTTGACACTTTATCAAAGGCCTCGCCTGCGGCATCATCACGGGTTTTGCCAAGTTGTTTATAGCTTCCGTAATTTTTGACAAGCCAAAGTTCTGTATGTCCGCCGGAAACAATTAAAGATACTAAAGGAAATTTTAAAGGATTTATTTTAGGTGTTCCCGTAAGTTCGCAGGCAAACAAATGGCCTTCAAGGTGGTTAACACCTATTAAAGGAACATTATAAAGTAAAGCCAGAGTTTGCGCTGCAATAGAACCAACCAAAAGCCCCCCCGGCAATCCTGGCCCATTTGCAAAAGCGACATAGTCCGGTTTAATTTTGCCTAAGGCAGAACTTATAACACTTGCGATTTTTGCGGCGTGGGCACGGCTTGCCAACTCCGGCACGACACCTGCATATTTTTTATGCAGTTCAATTTGGCTGTAAACAACATTGGAAACAATTTCTTGCCCGTTTTTAAGTAGAGCAGCGGAAGTTTCATCACAAGTGCTTTCAATACCTAAAATATAAAAATCTTTCAAAATAGTTCTCCAATTATATTTCGACTACTTGTTTTGTTTCTTTTTCTTTTAATTCTTTTTGCTCATCACTAAAAGCGGCAAGGGCGCCAAGGCTTTTGCGGGCTTTTAAAATTTCAACTGCTCTATCAAGCACGATATCTTTAGTTTTTAAATTTTCGTCACGAATCGCCGTTTTTTTAGAAGGTGAATAAATTAAATTTGTGGCATATAAAACAGCATTGTGTTCTTTATTGATATCAAAATCTATTTCCATATCAGGGACAATACCGCCTGTTTCATCAGGATTTTTGGCTTTAAAGTTTTTATGTATCATACGTCCAAGAGGTGTATAATAGCGGGCAACGGTCAATTTGAGCCCAGCGCCCCCCTCTGTTGTCATTATTTGTTGCACACTGCCTTTACCAAAAGTTCTAGCACCGATTAAGAAGGCGCGTTTATGGTCCTGCAAAGCTCCGGCGACAATTTCACTGCCGGAAGCAGACATTTCATTTACGAGTAATACTATAGGTAAATCTTCGTATTTTGCTTTAGCTATACTTTTATATTCTTTAAAAAATTCAGGGTTTCTGCCTTTTGTATAAACAATAAGTTTATTTTCGCCGACGAACATTTTTACCATATCTACGGCACTATCTAAAAGCCCGCCCGGGTTAAAACGAAGGTCTAAAACAAGGGCTTTCATATTTTGTTTTTTAAGTTTTTCCAAAGCTTTTTGAAAATCTTGAATTGTATGTCCTGAAAAATCTTGAACATAAATATAACCAATTTCATTATCTAACATTTTTTCATAGATAATTTGGGGTATGATTTTTGTTCTTTTTAAAGTTATAGTTTTTTGTTCCTTTTTTCCGTCTTTAGCGGTTCTTTCTATTACAACTTTAACATTTGTGCCGATAATACCTCTTAAAGCGGCGACGGCCTCATCCGTTGTCATATCTTTTACAAGCTTTTCATTTATTTTTAACACTTCGTCGCCAGGTTCAATACCGGCTTTATAAGCCGGAGTGTTTGGCATGGGAGTTGTAACTATAAGGCGGTCTTTTTTAGAAGCATCTAGGCGCATACCAACCCCGCCGAATTCTCCTCTTGTTTCTTCTTGCATAGGTTTAAGTTCTTTTTTAGTCATGAAATCGGAAAACTCATCAAGTCCGCGGACCATACCTATTAGGGCATTTTCCAAAAGTTCTTTATTTTCTTTTTCTTCTACATAGTTGACTTTAATTTTATCCATCACATCAACCATAACTTTCATTTCTTCTAGGCCGTTATTAACGCCCGAATAGGCAAACGGAAATAAACTGCCTACAAAAAATGTAGCCACCATAAAAATAACATATTTATTTACTTTTCTTTTCATAATATAAAACTCCTTAAAATTAAAATCTATTCAAGCCAAATTTCCGGATCTTGAGCGGTAGTCCCTTTTCTTATTTCAAAGTAAAGAGCGCTTTGATTACTACCCATACCGGGGCCTTGGGTATCTTGTCCGATAAGGCCGATACTTTGCCCTTCAGTAACTTTTTGGCCTTGCTGGGCTAAAATCTTGCTTAAGAATCCATAAATCGTAAAGAAACCTTCGCCATGGTCTAAAATAACAACATTTCCATAAGATCTAAACTGCCCTGCAAAAATAACATTACCATCTGCTACGGCAGCAACGCCTTGGCCTTCTTTTGCTGCAATTTTAATACCATCTCTAAAAATCCAGGTTTTTAGTTGCTCTTGGTATTCTTTACCGAATTTACTTATTATTTTACCTTTTATTGGCCAAGGAAGCGAATTTTGGGCAATATTTATTGCCGCATTGGAAGCTTTTTGGCCCATGGCTTTATTTTGTTGTTTACGGGTATCTTCTGCCTTTTGTAAAAGCTTTTGCAGTTGTTTTGCACTTTCTTTAAGTTCTTTTAACTCTTGTTTGCGCTGTTCATATAATTGATGAGTGGTTTGTAAATCTTGTTTTTTCTGTTCATAATTTTTGGCAAGGGTTTCTTTTTGAGATAAAGCATTTTGATGTTTTCGTTCAAGGTTTTTATTTTCTTTTTCAATTTCCTGTAATTCTTTTAAACTGAGTTCTTTTTTATTTTCCAGTTGAGATACAAAATTGGAGTGGCTTATAAGTAAAGATTTAATAATAAGCAGTTTTTCAAGTTGGGTAGTATCATAAAAAGAATTATTTAAAGAATTTTCCAAAGTATAATAATTGGCTTCTGTGGCAAGTAAAGCATTCCACAAATCGCGTGTTTGTTCAAGTTGGACTTTTTGTTCTGCCGTAGAAGAGGCCTTGCCCTTAAGCGTTTCAATATCTTTGATTAATTTTTTGGCAAGTTGTTCGGTTTGTTGCCCTCTTTTAGAAAGATTTTGCACTTCTTTCTGCAGTAAATTTTCTTTTTGTTTATATTTTTGCAACTCTGCTTCTTTTTGTTTGGTTTCCTGTTCAAGACGTGCTAAATCTTGGCGGTTTGTTTCCTCTGCGCCATAAACAAAAGGGCATAGCCCAAGCAATATAAAAATAATTAGAATCTTTTCCATTTAGACATTGTCCCTCCAAGGACCATGACTAATATTATAAATATAATTTGTTCTTTATGATCATTAGTGGTAAAAGGCAAACTTAAAGATAAATAAGTTAATAATAGTTTGCTTACCAGTAAAGTTATTAAACCGACTGCAAGCCCGCATAAAATACCGCACAAACGTTCTTTTGCGGTAAAAATCTGAGTATAGTATGCTTCAACAAAAAAGCCAAAGGATATTAAAGCAAGAATAATAAGCAAGGCAAGGATATCAATATATTTTATAAAGGCCCTTAAGGAAAGAGCAAGTTTATTTTGTTGTGTTTTATAATAAACTTCCAAAGCAGAGTCAAAGTTATAGATATTATTTTTTAGCCAATTTTCTGTATCAAGCAAGACTTGCTCGTTTACTTCAACCTCATATAAAGCAGGCATAAAAGCCGGATTTAAAACATAATCACTTTGCCCTTTTGCGCCTTTAGAAAAAATATCAAAAATATCTTGTGAGCTTAATTGTTTATAATTAACAACGCCGTTTAAATGTTTTAGCATCTCTTGTAAAGATTTTTGTTTTTCGTCCGGAGCATTATAAGAAAGAACTATTTTAAAATCTTTTTGCACGGCATTTAAGGCAAAAGTTGCATTTTGTCTTGCAAAAAGATAAATTTGTCCGAGCAAAGCAATGGCAAAGAGTATTAAAAATACTCTTCGGTGTCCGTTCATTAAAATTGAAGTTAAATTATTATTTTTCATTTAAGAACTCCCTTATTATTTGTGCAATTTGGGTGTTATGCATTATATGGGGGGCCTTAACTTCTGCTCCGTAAAAAATAGCTAAAAGCGGGCTAGAGGTGTGAGAAGTTGTGTTCCATACTACACCCAAATTTTCAGAAGCTTTTTTAAATGCCTTTTCAATATTGAAATCTTTTTGGTTTTCTTCTAATCCGATTTGATTTAAAGTTAAATTTAACCCCATATTCTTATTAATATAGTCAAGAGCTTTTTGCGGGGTTTGCTTATCTTTGGGTAAGGCCTTAAATTGTTTTGATAAGATATAAAAACTTCCTTTTTGTTCAAGTAATTTATCCAAATTTTCAGGTGAAATATAATCATAATGGCCTTGAACATAGCCGGCATCCATTTTATATTCTTTTTCTTCTTTTGTCATTTTTCTGTAATTAAAGCCAAAACCGCCGGTGTCATGGTCCGCAGTGATAATTAAAAGTGTGTTTGGATGTTTATCAACCCAATTCTTAAGATAAGTTAAAGTTTCTTCGGCTTCAAGCATTTCTCTTAAAGTTGTGGCAGCATCATTAATGTGGGCGGCCCAGTCAACTTCGCCTGCTTCCACCAAAAGAAAGAAACCATTTTTGTTTTTGCTTAAAGTATCAACGGCTTTTTTAGTCATTGTTGTTAAGCTTGGTGCACTTTTAAGCCCGTCAATATTAAAGGGGTAACCTTCTGCTGCAAAAAGACCAAAAATTTTATTTCCTTTTACTTTTGAGAGACCTTTTTCGTCAAAGGCAATAGCATAACCGCTTTTAAGCAAAGTTTCAAAAGTGGTATCATCTTGGTTTTTTGGTGTAATATCATCTTTATAAGGAACTTTATTTAAAATATTAGTTAAAACTCCACTTGATAAATTGTTTTTGCTGACAAAGTGATTAAAACCGCCCCCCATTACAACATCAGGTTTTACTTCAAGTAAATTTTTGGATAAATCGGTATAATTTCTTCTGTTTTTAACATGGCCAAATAAACCTGCCGGGGTTGCATCAAGAACATAAGTATCTGTTAAAAGCCCGGTAGCTTTGCCTTGCTCTTTTGCCATAATCAAAACGCTGTCAACAGGGTTAAAATCTTTATCTACACCGACAGCTTCCGGTTTTGTTTTGTAGCCCGTTTCAAATTGGGTGGCAGCAGCAGCCGAATCGGTAACAATACTGAAAGCCGTATCATTTGAAACTAAAGAAAGTTTACCTTCGTTAATTAATTTTTCCAAGGTAGAAGTTCTATCTTTAAAAGGGCTGTTTGGCGCAAGTTTTGCATATTGCATTAAAAGGTGCATTATGGTTGGGCCTGTGCCATCGGCAATAAATAAAATTACATTTTTAGGTTCTTCTTTTGCAAAACTTGTGCTTAAGAAGAATAAAATACAAAAAATACTGAGAATTGTTTTCTTTACCATTTTGGCCCTCTCTTTATTAATTCGGCAAATAATTTAAGATATTGATTTGAAGAATTTTCCCAAGAGAAATTTTTAAGCATGGCATTTGTCATAATACTTCGCCATTCATTTCTTTTGGAGTAAACTTGCAGGGCTTGGTCTAAAGTTTCAGCAAGACCGCCTGCATCAAGTGTGTTTATAAAAAATCCCGTAGGTTCTGCCGAACCTTGACCATAAGGAACAACAGTGTCTCTAAGTCCGCCGACGCGTGAAACTATCGGCAAAGAGCCATATCTCATAGCAATCATTTGGCTAAGCCCGCAGGGCTCAAAACGGGAAGGCATTAAAAACATATCGCTTGAAGCATATATTTTGTGGGCCAAAACTTCGTCGTGAACAGGCCTAAAGGCAACTTTATTTGGAAAAGTAGAAGCAATATTCTTTAAAATTTCTTCGGCTCTTTCTTCGCCTTTACCTTCTATAACAAATTGCACCTTGCTTGCAAAATGCGGGATAATATCGGCAATTAAATCAATACCTTTTTGATAAGCAAGACGGCTAACTACACCAACCATAGGAATATTTAAGTTTTCCTCAAGACCGAGTTCTTTTTGTAAAGTTATCTTGCATTTTTGTTTGCCTTGTAGGGATTCATCATCATAACCCATAGGTATAAGGGTATCGCTTTGCGGGTCCCAAACTTCGCCGTCAATACCATTTATAATACCGCTGAAATCATTACCCTTGTTTCTTAAAACGCCTTCAAGGCCAAAGCTGTTTTGTCCGTTTAAAAGTTCTCTTGCATAAGAAGGGCTGACGGTGTTTACTTTATCGGCAAAAACAATGCCGGTTTTTAAATAACTGATTCCCCCCCAATATTCAAATTTTTCAGGGGTAAAATCTACCCAAAAGAAGCCAGCTTTCTCAAAACTTTCTTTAGGAAAATATCCCTGATAGGCAATATTATGTATGGTAAAAATAGTGCGTGTTCTGGTAAAGAAAGCATCGGTTTTATAAACCGTCTGTAAATAAGCGGGAATAAGCCCTGCCTGCCAATCATTAGCGTGGATAACATCAGGCCTAAAACCGATAAATTTACAAGCTTCTAAAACGGCGCGGCTATAAAAAATAAAGCGTTCGTCATTGTCTGCATAATCGCCTTTTTTAGTTGCATATAGATCGGGCCTGTCAAAATATTTGCGCGAGCCGATAAAAAATACTAAAGCATTACCCCATTTAAGATAGGAAATGCGGGCTTCTTCCAATTTTTGCCCGATAGGCACAAAGAAAGTGCCCGGCACTCTTTTTAAAGAAGAGGAGTTTGCAATATTTCTATAATGTGGCAAAAATAAAATAACTTTTGCTCCTCTTGCACGGGAAAAATCTTGTGTTAGCGCCCCTACAACATCGGCAAGTCCGCCTGTTTTACAAAAAGGGAAAGCTTCACTTGCAGCTAAAACTATATTCATAAAATCTCCTTATTTTATTTCATCTTGCCCCATGGCATTTTCAATAATTTCTTCTGTTTTAATTTCAGCAGGTTCTTCTTCTTCATTTTTTATTTCTTCTTTAGTTTGTTCTTGTTGCTCGGTTTTTTGTTCCTGCTCGGGAGTAATTTGTTCTTGAGTGTTATTTTCGGCCTTCGGTTCTGTTGTAAAATCAAAAGTTTCGTTTTCGTTTTGAACAGAAGTTTCCTTAATTTCTGTTTCCCCTTCTTCTAAAGGCAAAATTGTATCTGCTTTAGGTAGAGGTGTATTAAATGGTAAATCATCTTGAATTTCTTTTACTTCTTTTGTGGCAAAAGTTTTTAACTCAGGTAATTGAGAAAGCGAGTTTAAACCAAAAAGTCTTAAAAACTCTTCTGTTGTGCCGTAAACTAAAGGTTTACCCGGAACATCTTTTTTGCCGACGATTCTAACCAGTCCCCTTTCCATAATTTTTTCTAAAGGGGCAACGATATCAACCCCGCGGATAGATTCGATTTCCGCTCTGGTTATAGGTTGTTTATAGGCGATAATGGCAAGAGTTTCTAAAGCGGCATTGGAAAGTTTTGTTGAACTCTTTTCATTAAATAATTGGCGCACCCAACGGCCGTATTCGGGTTTTGTTGACATTTGAAAACCACCGCCGATTTCCACAATAGCTATTGCTCTGTTTGTTTGGGCATATTCTTGTTGGAGCATACGCACAAGTTCGCCCGTTAAAGCAATATCATTAACCTGCGCCACTTGGGAAAGTTTCGCTAAAGTCAAAGGTCTATCGGTAATAAAAAGTAAATTTTCTATAATTTTTTTATAGTCATCCCCTGTAAGCATATCTTGCAGGTTTTCTTTTTTATCTTGTTCTTCTTTATTTTCCTGCTGGGTTAGGTTGTTTTCCATTTTCTTGCTCCTCTTGTTGTTTGATTAAACTCTTATAATCTAAGTTTTTATTTTCAGGGTTAAGGTAAATTCTTATTTCTTTTTTATCTTGGTCTTGACGTGCTAAGATTTTGCCTATTTTTAAAAGTTCAAGCAAAGCCATAAAACAGGTTATAACACCGCGTTTTTTAGTTTCGCCCACAAAAATATCGTCAATTAAAACCCAAGGCCTATCTTTAAGTAGCATAACAAGTTTATCCATCTTTTTATCAATAGGAAATTCTTCTACTTTTAAAAGTTCGGCGTGTTGTTTATCTTCCAATTTTTTAAAGGCACGGCGAACAGCGGCAAGCAAATCAAAAATTTGCACTTCAAGCACTTTTTCGCCCGAGTCAAAAACCGGGGCTGATTTATAAAAATTATCTTTAAATTTTTCAAGATTATTTTCTAAATATTTGGAGGCCTCTTTAAACTTTTGATATTCTACAAGTTTTTCAATAAGTTCTTTTGCCGGGTCGGGCCCTTCATTTTCGGATGTCGGCACTTGGGAAGGCAAAAGTTGGCGCGCTTTAATTTGCATAAGCGTGCTTGCCATAACCAAAAACTCGCCGGCAATTTCCAAATTTAATTGTTTAATAATATCTAAATACTCAAGATATTGCGCCGTGATTTCAGAAATATTGATATCATAAATATCAAGATTATCTTTTTTAATCAAGTGCAAGAGAAGGTCCATTGGCCCTTCAAAAATATCAAGATGTATTTTTAAATCTTCTTTTGTCATAAAATATTCATTACTTTTTTAACTTCGCTTAAAGTTTTTGCGGCACTTTCCCTTGCTTTTAAAGCCCCTTCTTTTAAAATTTGTTGTAAATAAGCTTCGTCTTTAGCAAAGGCTTCGCGGCGTTTATTAAAAGCATCAATTTCAACTGCCATAAGTTCAAAAAGTTCTTTTTTGCACGCTACACAACCGCAAGCACCGGCGCGGCAATCGGCTTCTTTCTTGGCAAAATCTTTATTATAGATTTTGTGGAAGGCAAAAACTGCGCAACCATCCGGATTAGCAGGGTCGTTTGCTTTTTTCTTGTTAGGATCTGTAAACATAGCCATAACTTTTTTGCGCACGCTTTCAAGATCTTCGCCAAGTTCAATAGTGTTGCCGTAAGATTTTGACATTTTTCTGCCGTCTAAACCGGGCACTTTTGGAATTTTAGTTAAAAGCGGTTTTGGCTCAACTAAAGCATCACTTTTATAAATATCACTAAAGCGGCGCACGATATCGCGCGCAATTTCAAGGTGGGCAATTTGATCTTGCCCGACAGGCACATAAGTTGCCTTATGTATCAAAATATCCGTTGCCATTAAAACAGGGTAACCAAGAAAACCAAAAGAGGCCATTTCGTTTAAATCTTGTTCTGCAAGCATGGCAATTTTTTGGGCGGCCCCTTTATCTTCCTGGCCGGCATATTTTTTCTTAATAAGTTCGTTTAATTGTTCTTTATAAGTCGGGTTTCTAAGAAGCCAACCAAGCGGTGTAAACATACCAAGTAAAGTAGCAAGTTCGCTAACTTCCGGTACGTGCGATTGAACAAAAATCGTGCATTTTTTAGGGTCTAAGCCCGCAGCAAGCCAATCTATAACCATTTGTTTGCTGTTTAGGGCAAGGTTTTCCGTCCTATCATAAGCAGTGGTAAGGGCGTGTAAATCTGCTACAAAAAAGAAACATTTATGTTCGTTTTGTAATTTAACAAAATTGCTTAAGGCGCCAAAATAATTGCCTAAATGTAAACGGCCTGTGGGGCGCATACCGGAAACAACAATATTTTTATCTTCCATTTTTTATGCTCCAATTATCAAATTTATTAAGTGTAAACAAAAATTAAACACGGGCATTACTATAACTCTAAAAACCCCTGTTACAATAAGAATAATAACAAAAATCATACCATAGCGTTCAAGACTAAGATATTTTAAACTTTGCTTAGTAGGCAAGAAAGCGGCTACAATTTTACTTCCGTCTAAAGGCGGAACAGGTATCAAATTAAATATTGCTAAAATCAGATTTATTTGTATGCCGTAACTTAAAATTCTATAAGCAAAAATTTCTTGAAAATTGCTTAAAATTAAAACTTTATAAATTATTACGCATAAAGTCACCAAAATTAAGTTAGAAGCAGGGCCTGCAAAAGCAACTTTTGCCATATCGGTTTTTGGCCTGTTTAGACGTAAAAAATTGACCGGCACCGGTTTAGCCCAACCAAACATAGGTAAACCGGAAACATAACAAAGCATCGGCAAAATAATTGTGCCAAATATATCAATATGTTTTATCGGATTAAAAGTTAAACGCCCCATAAGGTAGGCGGTATCATCGCCATTTTTATAGGCAATATAACCGTGCGAATACTCATGGAGTATTATTGAAAAGAATAAAATCAGTAAAGTTATAAATATTTCCATATAATAGGTATTTTAGCAATTTTAAAGCCCTTTTTCCATGTTTATTTACATATAAATAAAGTATAATAAATAGGTAATTAAACTTAGGAGAAAAATTATGGATGATTTAAAAAAATATTTTATGCAATACTTTTGGGATGTCATAAAAAATCAATATTTTGATTTTGGCGGTAAAGCTACGCGCAAGCAATTTTGGCTTTTCTTTGCTTGGAATTATGCTTTATATTTACTCTTTTATATGGGGACACAAGTTATAGCAAGCATGATATTTTTTGTTAATGAGAAAGTAGCCGTCGTAGTTGGAGTTATACTGATGTCTGTTTATAGTATTATATCCTTAGCTTTATTTATACCAAATCTTGCTATACAATGCCGCAGATTTAGAGATGCCGGGGTAAGTCCGTGGTGGCTTTTACTTCCGTTTGTATTATGTGGTATAACATCAATAGTTATGCTATATGCTATTGGTGTTGGCGTGCTTGGGGGCCCGTTTACGCATTCTTTGTTGGCAATAATAATTATTACATTTTTATTATGTTTTTTAACTCTTTTGGCCTGGCTTATAGTTTTAATATTACCCAGCGGATTTTTTAACAAGGAAAAGGGAAACTTGAATATTATTCAAAAATAATATATAGTATTTTTGTTGTTAATTTATTTGGAGGAAGTTATAATGAATAAATATTTTATTGATGTCATCAAAAATCATTATCTTGATTACGGTGGCAGAGCAACAAGAACACAATTTTGGATGTTTGTGTTATGGTCTATTATTGTATTTTTCGCACTTGGTGTATTAACGGGAATTTTGGGTAGGATTAGCGATACTTTGGGTAGTTTAATGAGTATTGTATCGTTGATTGCTTGCTTAGGTATTATTTTGCCTAGCATTTGCATCCAAATCCGCAGAGTCAGAGATCTTGGTATCAGCGGTTGGTTTACTTTACTTGGTTTACTCGGTGGTATTATTTTGTTTGTATTTAATTTGTTACCGACCAATATCTTTGGCAGGAAATAATTAAAATTTTTTAGATTAAAGCCCTTGTTTTTTAGCAAGGGCTTTTTTATAATTATTATTCTTTATCAAAGGAGAAAATTAAAATATGTTCAAAACTTATTTTATTGATGTGCTTATACATCACTACGCCGATTTTAAAGGCAGAGCCACACGCAAACAATTTTGGATGTGGTTTTTGTGCTGTTTTATAATAACTTTTGCAGTTTCTTTCGTGTTAAATTTTATAGCAGGTTTTTGTGAGGGTATGCAGCTTCCATCTGCGCCGCAAATAAAAGAGACACTTAACTCTATTAATATCATGTTTACTAATATTTGGGTTATTGCTATTTTATTACCCAATGTATCTATATCGGCCCGTAGAATAAAAGATGCGGGTTTACCAGTTCTTTTGGTTTTACTAATGATTCCCAGTTATATAGTTTTAATAATGAATATGTTTGCTCAAAAACCTCCTTTAGAATTATCTGGTTTTTCGTGCCTTGCAGGAATTGTAGTTTTTATTCTCTGGCTATTACCTAGCAAAAAAACAGAGTAAAATAAAAATATTTTCAGCAAAACACCCCTGTTTTTCTTTTTAAAAAGAGAAGCAGGGGTTTTGTTTTGCCCTAAAATTCCCCCCTTCTAAAAATGGTAAAATATATATTATGAAAGCAGAATCAAAAAGCATTATTATTATTGCTATTGCAAATGGTCTTATTTCGTTTGGTTATTCCTTATCTATTCCGTTTTTAACCCTTTATTTAACTACACAAAAGCAAGTGCCGGCGGGCGTTGTGGGTATTATGCTTGCTTTAGCAATGTTAACAACGGCTATTGCAAGCGCAATCAGCGGTGAAGCTTGTGATGCTTTCGGGCGTAAAAAAGTTATGGTAGTTTCGCTTGCTTTGCGCGCGCTTTCAATGTTAATTATTGCCGGTTTTATCTTTTTTGACGCACATTATATGTGGACTATGGCGGCTCATTTTATGGGCTGTTTTTTTGGTGCTTTTTTTAGGCCTGCTTCCAATGCTTGGATTGCCGATAATACCACTCCCACCCAACGCATAAAAGCGTTTGGTTATATTCGTATCGGTCAAAATCTCGGTTGGTTTATGGGCCCGGCCGTAGGCGGTTTTTTAACGAGATGTTCTTATTCTTTAGGTTTTGCTTCAACGGGTTTAACTTTCTTTATAACAACGCTTTATGTCTATAATACTATTAAGGAAACACTTGCCAAAACTATTGCAAGAAAAACTAATTTTATTGATATGATTTTGGCTTTAAAAGATACAAAACTTGCCAAACTTTGCACTTATAATTTTTTAATTTCTATCGTTAGTGCGCAACTTGTTGTGGGGCTATCCTTGCACTCGGTAAAAGTTATGCACCTTAGCGAAAATTTCGTCGGTATACTTTTTTCCGCACAGGGTTTTACCGTTGTTGTGCTTCAATATTATATAAGCAAATTATCTAGCAAAATCAGTATAACTTCTGCCTTGGCACTTGGCTGTTTTTTATATGCAATAGGTTATGGCTCAGTCGGTTTTGCTTGGTGCGTGGGTGCTTTAATGGCAGGTGTTGTTGTTAGTGCTATTGGCGAAATGTTTGTTTTGCCCGCAGGTCATAGTCTTGCTTCCAATATTGCGCCAAATAATCAGCGTGGCAGATATCTTGGCCTTTATGTATTATCAAATCAGGCAGGCAGCGCAACAGGTATTTTTATTGCCGGTGTTTTGATGCAAGATATTAGCCCTATTTATGCTCCAGGCCCTTGGCTTGTGGTTGCGGCAATCGGCGCAACAGCCGGTGTTTTATTTTATAGTTTAAAACGCTCTTTAACTAGAGAGCAAAACGGTCTAAAACCTAAAAATTCTGTGCCGTTGATAAAACAGATACCCTCATAATTTTGTATTTTGCGGTGGCTTTTGGGCTATTTTTAATTTTTTAGAAATTTTCTCTTAAGCAAATATTTTCTAATCCCGAAGTTATCTCATAGGAGTCATAAAAACCATGAACTCTCTAAAGTAATTATGAACTTCATCTGTATAACAGGCATAAAAAATGACAGCTATAATAAGGGCTAATATAATCCATAAATTAAATATTTGAGTAAAAGTAATCTTTTTTGAGAATATTTTTTTTAATATTATTTTAAGTAGTAAAAGGATAGGACCACAAGCCAATATTATAATAAGAAATAATGAAAATTTACTCATAAATTCTCCTGCTAACAAATATAAAAAAATTATAGCAAAATGCAGGGATTATTTGTATTCTTTAAAATTAGCAAATACTTGCTTTGTTTGCTAAAATTGAGTATAATAATAAGTGAAATTTACCCTAGGGGGTCTTGTTTATGTCAGAAGAAATTAATGAAACACAGCAGAACTTTCCACCGCGCTTACCCGTTATAACGATACGCGATGTGGTTATGTTCCCGGGTATGTCTTTACCTATCTCTGTTAACAGGCCAAAATCTGTAATGGCTGTTGAAGTGGCGCTTGGTGCGCCGGGCAAATATATTATTGCCCTTTCTCAAAAACAGGCCGAGGTGGAAGACCCAAAAGAAGACGATTTATTTAAGTTTGGCGTTTTGGCGCAAATTACGCAATCTTTAAAAATGCCTGACGGCAGTATGAAAGTATTTTTGCAAGGTCTTAGCCGCGCCGCTATTGAAAACCTTGAGTTTAACCCCCTTGCAAAATGCTGGTTCGGTCAAGTTTCTTACCCTAAAGAAGAAGTTGTAAAAGATGCCGAAGTTCAGGCCCTTATGCGCCAAACCCTTGATGCTTTTGAAGAATATGCAATGGTAACAAAACGCATTGCTATTGAAGGTGTTTCCTTTTTAAGACAGATTGAAGACCCTTCAAAACTTGCAGATACTATTGCTTCAAACATTATTGTTAAAACGCAAAACAGGCAAGACATTTTGGAAAGTGTTAATGTTAAAAAACGCCTTGAAAAACTTTTAAAACTTTTGGCTAGCGAAGTGGAAATTATTACCCTTGAAGAAAAAATTCACTCTAAAGTTAGAAGCCAAATAGAAAAATCTCAGAAGGAATATTATCTTAACGAGCAAATGAAGGCAATTCAAAAGGAACTGCGCCAAAAAGATGATTTCCAAAAAGATTTAGACGAGTTAAGAGCAAAAGTTAAAAAGAATAATTTGCCAAAGCAGGCAGCAGAAGTTGCCACAAAAGAAATTGAGCGCCTTGCCAAAATGGCACCCTTTTCACCGGAATCAACCGTTTCAAGAACTTTCCTTGATTGGCTTGTTAATATGCCGTGGGATATTTCCACAACGGATGTTTTAGATATTGAAAAAGCAAAAGAAATCTTGGACGAGGATCACTACGGCCTAGAAAAAGTTAAAGAAAGAATTTTAGAGTATCTTGCAGTGCGCCAACTTACCAAAAGTTTAAGAGGGCCGGTTTTGTGCTTCGTCGGGCCCCCGGGAACAGGCAAAACCTCTATTGCTAAATCTATTGCGCGCGCTATCGGCAGAAAGTTTATAAGAATGTCGCTTGGCGGTGTTAGGGATGAAAGCGAAATCAGAGGCCACAGAAGAACTTATATCGGTTCTATGCCCGGTCGCATTATTCAAGGTATCAGCAAGGTAAAAACAAATAACCCTGTTTTCTTGCTTGATGAAATTGATAAAATGGGCTCCGATTGGCGTGGCGACCCTGCCGCTGCTATGCTAGAACTTTTAGACCCCGAGCAAAATAAAGATTTTGTGGACCATTATTTAGATGTTCCTTTTGATGTCTCAAAAGTTTTATTTATTACGACGGCAAATTCTCTTTCAAGCATACCTGTAACCCTTAGGGACAGACTTGAAATTATAGAGTTTTCCGGCTATACAAATTACGAAAAAATCTCTATCGCACAAAAATATTTGCTTCCGCGCCAAATGAAAGAACACGGCTTAAAAGAAGGCAATTTAAAAATTGACGAAGATGCTTTAGAGTTAATTATTCGCGATTATGTTAGAGAAGCCGGCGTGCGTAATTTTGAACGTGCTATCGGAACTATTGCAAGGAAAGCCGCAAGAAAGTTCTTGGAAAAGAAGAAACCGGTTAGAGTTACTAAAGAAAATCTTTCCGATTTCCTTGGTGTGCCAAGATACAGTAACTTTGCCGCCGAAGAAAACGGCATTGGTATTTCAACTGGACTAGCTTGGACAAGCGTTGGCGGTGAAACCTTGGCTATTGAAGCCACCAAATATACCGGCAAAGGCAAACTTATTTTGACCGGCCAACTTGGCGGTGTTATGAAGGAAAGCGTTCAAGCTGCCTTAACTTACGCCAGAAGCCGCGGTTATGGCAAAAAGTTTAATTTTGATAAGCAGGATATTCATATCCACTTCCCAGAAGGTGCTGTTCCAAAGGATGGCCCATCGGCCGGAACTGCTATCATAACTGCCTTGATTAGTTTGATTGAAAATATACCCGTCAAAAAAGGTATTGCCATGACGGGCGAAATAACTATAACAGGGCGCGTTTTGCCTGTTGGCGGTATAAAGGAAAAATTCCTTGCCGCTTACAGAGAAAATATCAAAACAATTCTTTACCCAAAAACTAACGAGAAAGATGTATCGGAAATTCCCGCCCAAATCAGAAAGGAATTAAACCTGATACCTGTTACCCACATGGACGAAGTGGTAAAAGTTGTTTTCGGTAAAGATAATAAAACGAAAAAAGATACAAAAGTTAGTAAAAAAATTAGTAAAATAAAGAAAAGCAAAAAGAAATAAGGAGATAAAATGCTTAAAAGTTGGATTAAAGAATTCAAAGAATTTGCCGTAAAAGGCAATATGATTGATATGGCAGTCGGTATCATTATCGGTGCTGCTTTCAGCGGTGTGGTTAATTCACTCGTTAAAGATGTTTTAATGCCCCCTATAAGTTTGCTTCTTGCTAAAGTTAACTTTAGCGGACTTTTCTGGGTGCTTAAAGATTCCGCCACACAACCTGGGCCTTATGCTTCTTTAGAAGTTGCCCAACAAGCCGGTGCAGTTGTTTTACATATCGGTGCTTTCTTAAATAACTTAATTAGTTTTGTTATTACTGCTTTTGCTGTATTTATTTTGATTAAAGCAATTAACAAACTTAAACGCAAAGAAGCCCCCAAACCGGTTACCACAAAGGAATGTCCTTTCTGCAAGAGTGCAATTAATATTAAGGCAACTAGATGCCCTAACTGCACATCAGAAGTTAAATAAGTTGTTTTTGACAAAAATATCCCCCGCCTTTTTAGTCGGGGGATATTTTTTTCTTCGGCTTTTGCGTTTATAGTGCGTTATGCTTTGCTTATATATTTTTGTATAATGACAAGAGTATTCTAAGCGGAGGAGTTAAATTTTATGAATAATAAATCAAAAAGAGTAATATGGGGTATTATTTTTTTAATAGAAACAATAATATTAATACCTTTATCATTAATGGCTATTATCATGTTGGCTTTTGCTTTTGATGCCCCCGGTAGTGAAAGCAGTGTTATAAATTTATTGGCAGTTATAATGATGATTACTGAATTTATATGTTTCTGGATTTCTTGGAGCAAATCTAATCGCCTTTTTGACAAGCAAAAAGATATTTTTCGCAAGGATGTTCTTATTTATCTTATTTTTTTACCGGGATTTTTATTTCCCCCGCTTGGCTTAATTCTTATGGTATACAATATCAAATGGTGTAATTTACAATTATATGGGTCAAAGAAAATAGATACCAGTGTTAAACAAGAAGAGAAATCGGTTAAAAAAGCTATATCTAATAAGACAAAACGCAATTTCTTTGATGCTATTTTAGAGCAGGATGAAACTACAATACAAGAATTATTAAAGGAATTCCCCGAACTTGCCAAAATGCCATCCTCCGTAAATGGAAATACGGCATTACATGTTTGTGCTTTAAATAACTATACAAGGATAGCAGACTTAATTTTATCCTTTGATGATACTGCCCGCGTTTGTTTAAATGATATAGGGGAATCCCCCTATGAAATAGCTTTAGCCCATGGTTATGAGCAGTTAGCAAATAAATTAAAGTAAATTTAATTTTTACATAAAAAACCCCGTCTAAAAAGACGGGGCTTTTTGTGCCTCGGCTTTTGGGCTATTTTTAATTTTTAAAAAATTTCGGATACGCGGGGTTGCCACCCGCTCTAGGTATACCTCATTTGAAAAAGCGTTTTCCCGAAGGAAAAACTAATTAAAATTTTCTCAAAAATACTATGCCTTAGATTTATATAAAAAACCCCATCTTTTCAAATGGGGTTTTTACTGAGTTAATTGTTTATTATAGTATTTATTATTGTTAAAATATCTTGGTTGTGTGCTTTTGATAAAATACCAAATATTTTTAACATTTCTATGAATATATTTATATTATTTTTATCAATAACAAATTTAGCTGTTTCTTTTTTTTGAGCGATTCTTCCTATTAAAGTTGTTTTCGTTGTTAATTCTGTTATAGGAAAACACAAATAGAGCATAGGTTGAACACCGATAGCTTTTTGTTTTTCGGCAAGTTTAATTTCTGTTAAAATTTCATATTCGCCAAATTTATGTATTAGCATCGGATATTTAACTTGTGTATAATAAAAATCTATTCCTAGAACATTTTTATTTACCGGTTCTGTTCTTTCAATGGCAAAATTATTAGGATTATCTATAAAGTCTTTTTCTTTTAAATTAGATAAAAAAGATTTTATATCTTCTAATTGTTTTTTTGAAACAATATTCCATTTGTGAAAGTAATAAATATATTCCGATAATTCATAAAGAGTTTTATTCTTTCCGTTTGCTCCAACGAAATTAAAATCTTTTAAAGTTGTCAAATTTAATTTTTCTGTATCTGCTTTAACGACATCAAATCCTATTTGCCATTCTACATAACAATTTTGAGAAAAAGGCATGCTTCGCGTAGATACCGGTAGTCCATATTGATTAAAAAAACTTCTTTGTTTTATTCTAGTTTTTCCAGTTCCGTTTGTAAGTGGAATTTGAATAAATAATTGTTTTTCAGTTTTGTCAATATTTTCAATTAACATAATGACCCCCTAATAGATTTTTAAAATAGTTATCAATATTCATTTTATGGGTAAAAGTTTTATTAGTAGAGTTTTCTTTTAATAAATGAGATAGGTTTTTATGTTTTTTGCAACTCATAAAAATAAAACTATCTTTTATCTTTATAAATTCTTTATTATCTATTGGAATATTACAATTGCCAAAGTAGTAAGGGATATGGTTAATAATATCTTTAAAACAATCTACATAACAATAATAAGGGAATTTTTCTTTGACTACACGAATAGAGTTTGTTATTTCATAATCAATGAAACTTTTAGTCCTTTTTAGCGCATTTATATCTCGCATAGTATAAAAATATGCAATTGTTCTTTCTTTGCTAACATATTTTTGATTTGGATATTTTGTAATATAGTTGTCTATAATATCAAAATCACTTAAGGAAAATATTTTACCATTTATTGTTTTAAATTTGTATTTTTTTATATATTCAAAAGTCATTCCATTATTATCTCTTTTATATAGCGCAATGATAATAGGAAATGCTGTTATTTTTGATGTGTCTGAAAAGCTATTACTACTAATAATTATGTTATCAATCAGTTTATAATTTTCTGTAAAATTTCTAAGTCCGTTAAAATTCGTTTTTTTAATTAAATACGAAAGGGGATGTAAAACGCAAATATAATCTGCTTTTAATTTGTTATAAGAGAGTAAAAAGGATATGCCCAAATCTCTATGTTTTAAATCTGCGTCAATATCAAATTTTGTTTTTTTTATATCATTATTTATGATAGAAGTTGTATCATTATAAGGAGGATTTCCTATGATAATAAGATTTTCAGTTCCTTTAATTCCATAATTACCCCGGGAAACATTTAATAATCCGTTTTTTTCTAAAATTAAACACGTTGTGTTTTGTTTTGCTTTTTTAACGGCTATTTTATCAATGTCTGCGCCGATAGAATTTTTATATCTTAAAAAGTTACCATATCCGCAAGATGTATCTAAAATAGTATAGTTTTCTATATTTGTGTATTTTGATATTAGGTTATAGGCAATATCAACATAGAGTTTTGGAGTATAATAGCTGCCATAATTTATTGTGTCTATTTTATTTAGATGTTTTTGTTCTAAATTTATTTGAGACATAGAGTTATAACCTTATCAATATAAAATCTTATCTTACTTTTAAGAGAGAGCGGCCATTTGTCGAAGGTGCATAAGGGTCTAAAGTTTCAACACCATCAACGACATATAAATATTTATAATCGCCGGGGTAAAGAACTAAAGTTGTTTCCCATACGCCATCTTTTTTAGTTAGGGCTTTTGGCTGTCTGTTGGTAAATCCGCTTACGATAGATACCTTGTTTGCATTGCCATAATATTTAAAGGTAACCTTTCTTGTTTTACCTACCCCGCTAACAAAAACACTTTGCTTTTTTTCCGTTGTGGCAGATGTTTTTGTTGTAGCAGGAGCAGTTGTTGTTTTGGGGGCAGTTTCTGCCTTAACTTCTGCTTTAGGGGTTTCATTTTCTGCTTTAGCAGGTTCGGTTTTTACTTCTGTTTTAGGGGTTTCTTTGGCAGGTTCTTTTGTTTCTGCTTTTTTAGGTTCTAAAACGGGCTTTTTTTCTTCTGCTTTGGTAGTAGGAAGTTTTGGTTCTTCTACTAAAACTTCTTCTACAAAAGTTTGGGTAGGTTTATTTGAAGCAGTAAGGGCGGAAACTTTCTTTTGTATTTCCCCCCCAAAAGAATTATAAATAAAATAGGCAATAACGCATAATACGGCAATATCTAGGAAAATTAAAAACAACCACATTTCTTTTGAACTTCTGGTATTGTCTAAATCACTTTCTTGCATATTTTGCCCCTTTAACTATAAATTTAATCAGCGGGCGAAGGGAATCGAACCCTCGTCTAAAGCTTGGGAAGCTTCCGTTCTACCATTGAACCACGCCCGCAAGTAAATTGCTTATATTATTCTACAATATTTAATAAAAAAAAACAAAAATAAAACCGCCCGATTTTTGTTATTTTTTATCGGGCGGTTTTTGTGCTAAAAATTATTTAGCGTTTTATGCTTTAACTTCTTCTTTAGTTTCAACTTTGGTGCCGGGTAAGGCAGCAAGTTGTTTATAGAGATTGCGTTTATAAGCATATTCGGCTTCTGCAATTTTTAATAATTGCTCGGCTCTTTCTGGGTTGTTTTTCATTAAAGCTTTAAAGCGGTTTTCACCGGACATAAAGTCTTTTAAGCTGATAACAGGTTCACCAGAGTCAATCTTTAAAGGATTAAGGCCTTGTGCTTTTAAAGCAGGGTTGTAGCGATAGAGTATCCATCTGCCGCTTTGAACTGCTTTTTTAGCTTCCAAAAGACCTTTACTCATATCAATACCGTGTGCAATACAATGTGAGTAGCAAACAACCAAGGCGGGGCCGTCATAGGCCTCAGCTTCGGCGAGTGCTTGGACTGCTTGGTTCATATTTGCACCTAAGCAGACTTGTGCAACATAGATATTACCATAAGTCATAGCAATCATACCCAAGTCTTTTTTAGGCATTGATTTACCTGCTGCGGCAAACAAGGCAACTGCACCCATAGGTGTTGCTTTAGACATTTGACCGCCGGTATTGGAGTAAACTTCGGTATCCATTACCATAATCTTAATGTTTTTACCGCTTGCTAAAACGTGGTCTAAACCGCCGTAACCGATATCATAGGCCCAGCCGTCGCCACCCAAGATCCAAACAGATTTTTTAACTAAATAATCTGCCAAGGCAAGCATTCTTTCATCTTTGGTTAAAGATTTAAGTTTTGCGACTCTTGCTCTTTGGGCGTCAATTTCGGCTGTGGTTTTTTGGGAAGCGTTTAAGATTTCACTAACCAAAGTATCATTGTTTAAGGTTGCTTTAATTGTGTTTAACTGGGCAACTGCATCGCTGTAAAGTTGGTCATAGGCTAAGCGAATACCAAGACCGAATTCTGCGTTATCTTCAAATAAGGAGTTAGCCCATGCAGGACCTTTGCCGTCTTCTCTCTTTGTATAAGGAGTTGTCGGTAAGTTACCACCGTAAATTGAAGAACAACCTGTTGCGTTTGCAATGGCTAAGTGATCGCCGTGTAATTGGGTTAAGAGTTTTACATAAGGTGTTTCACCGCAACCAGCACAAGCGCCGGAGAACTCAAACAAAGGTGTTTGTAATTGAGAACCTTTAACGCTTTCTTTTTTGGTTTTAACATCTGCCTGTTTAATATTAAGGAAGAAATTGAAATTATCTCTTTCATCTTTTCTTAACGGGAGTTGTTCAACCATGTTAATAGCTTTCTTTTCCGGATTATTTTTGTTTTTGGCCGGGCAGTTAATTACGCAGGCAGCACAACCGGTGCAGTCTTCAACTGCAACTTGGGTTGTAAATCTAAGACCTGCTAAATCTGCTTTACCGGCAGCGGATTTGAAAGTTTTAGGAGCGTTTTTAAGTTCGCTTTCATTATAAGCTTTAATACGGATAGCAGCGTGCGGGCAAACAAGTGAGCAGATACCGCATTGAATACAAGTTTCAGGATCCCATGACGGGCATTGAATTGCGATATTGCGTTTTTCGTATTTGGTTGTTCCTGTGGGGAAGACACCGCCAACCGGCATTTTAGAGGTCGGCAATGTATCACCTTTATAGGAAATCATTTTACCAAGAACATCTTTAACAAACTCAGGTGCATCAGCGGGAACAGGAGATTGAACGTGAGTTGTAGATGTAACTTTGTTTGGATATTTAATTTCGTTTAAACCTGCTAAAGCAGCATCAATAGCGGCATAGTTTTTCTTAACCACTTCTTCGCCTTTTTTCATATAAGTTTTCTTTGCGGCTTCTTTAATAGCATCAATAGCGGCATCTTTATCCATAACGCCGGAAATACCGAAGAAAGCAGTTTGCATGATGGTGTTTGTTCTTGAACCCATACCGCTCTTTAAAGCAATGTGGGAAGCATCAATAGCATAGAATTTTAATTTTTTATCAATAATTTGTTTTTGAACTTCGGCAGGTAATTTGTCCCAAACTTCATCTTTTGAATAAGATGCGTTTAAAAGGAAGGTTGCGCCTTCTTTTGCTTTACCGAGAATATCATATCTTTCAAGGAAAGAGAATAAGTGGCAAGCAATAAAATCGGCCTTTTCAATAAGATAAGGAGATCTGATATATTTTTTACCGAATCTAATGTGAGAGGTTGTCATTGAACCTGCTTTTTTAGAGTCGTAAACGAAATAACCTTGTGCCAAATTATCGGTTTTTGCGCTGATGATTTTCATTGTGTTTTTGTTTGCGCCGACGGTTCCATCAGAACCTAAACCATAGAACATAGCATTATAAGTATCGTTTGTATCGGTATCAAAATTGGTCGGTGTTTTTAAAGATTTACCGCCCAAGTCATCTTCAATACCAACGATGAAACTTGTGATAGGTTGTTTTGCATCTAAATTATCAAAAACGGCTTTTACCATAGCGGGTGTAAATTCTTTTGAACCGATACCATATCTGCCGCCAATAATTAAAGGTGTTGTTTTGAATTTGGCTTTTGCTTCGTTTGTTAAGAAAGCAGAGCAAACATCCTGGAACAAAGGTTCGCCGAGTGAACCGGGTTCTTTTGTTCTATCTAAGACTGCAACTTTTTTGGTTGTAGCAGGGAAGGCATTGATGAAGTCTTGTGCGCTGAAAGGTCTAAAAAGTTTAACTTTCAAAACACCCACTTTTTCGCCTTTCATATATTCAACGGCGTTTTGTGCAACATCAGCACCGGAAGCCATAATAACGATAACTTTCTCAGCATCTTTTGCACCGACATATTCAAATAAATCATAATGTCTGCCGGTAAGTTTTTCAAATTTAGCCATATATTTTTTAACGATAGCAGGGGCTGCCTCATAATATTTATTAACAGCTTCTCTGCCTTGGAAATATACGTCAGGATTTTGGGCTGTTCCGCGAACTGTCGGGTTTTCCGGGTTCATTGCGTTTTGGCGGTGTTTGGCAACTAAATTATCGTCAATCATTTCTTTCATAACTTCATAAGGTAAAACATCAACCATATTAAGTTCGTGGGATGTTCTAAAACCGTCAAAGAAGTGAACGAAAGGAACTCTTGCTTCTAAAGTAGCTGCTTGAGCAATTAAAGCAAAGTCCATTGCTTCTTGTGCGTTTGCACTACCAAGCATAGCCCAACCGGTTTGGCGCACAGCCATAATATCGCTGTGATCACCGAAGATTGATAAAGCGTGTGTTGCAATAGCTCTTGCTGAAACATGGAAAACCGTCGGTGTAAGTTCGCCTGCGATTTTAAACATATTTGGAATCATCAAAAGTAAACCTTGGGAAGCGGTAAAGGTTGTTGTTAAAGCACCGGCTGCTAAGGCACCGTGCACTGCACCTGAGGCACCGCCTTCAGATTGAAGTTCACTTACTACAGGGACATTGCCCCAAATATTCTTTTCCCCCTTGGCGGATTTTGCATCGCAAATTTCGCCCATTGTTGAGGATGGGGTAATAGGATAAATTGCTATTACTTCGTTTGTTGCATGGGCGACGTGTGATACTGCTGTGTTGCCGTCCATTGCGGTAAGTTTTTTGGACATGAGACTTTCTCCTAAATAAAATATATTTATATTGTAGCACTTTAAGAGAATTTGCGCAAAGTGTTTAAAAAAGTGCTACAATAAAACTATATTAGATATTACTCATAGGAGGATTTTTAAAATGTCAGTATCTTATAAAGAACTCGGCTTTGTAAACACAAAAGAAATGTTTAAAAAAGCCATGGAAGAAGGTTATGCAGTTCCCGCATACAATTTTAATAATATGGAACAATTACAAGCAATTATTACCGCTTGCAGAGAATCCCGCTCACCCGTAATTTTACAAGTTTCCAAAGGGGCAAGAAATTATGCCGATGCTACCTTGCTTAGATGGATGGGTAGAGGTGCTATTGAAATGATGAAAAAAGCAGGCGATCCTGTGCCTGTAGCACTCCACTTAGACCATGGTGATAGCTTTGAACTTTGTAAAGATTGTATTGATTCTGGTTTTTCTTCCGTAATGATTGACGGCTCTGCCTTACCTTACGAAGAAAATATTGCTTTAACAAAAAAAGTTGTTGACTATGCCCACAAATTTGATGTAACCGTAGAAGGCGAACTTGGCGTTTTAGCCGGTATTGAAGATGAAGTTTCCGCTGAAAAACATACTTATACCGATCCCGCCCAAGTAGAAGATTTTGTAAAAAGAACAGGTGTTGATTCTTTGGCAATTTCTATCGGAACAAGCCACGGTGCTTATAAATTTAAAGTTAAACCCGGCGAAAGTGTTCCCCCCCTTCGCTTTGATATTTTAGCCGAAGTTGAAAGAAGACTCCCCGGTTTCCCTATTGTTTTACACGGGGCTTCCAGCGTTGACCAAAAAGCCGTTGCCACAATTAACAAATACGGCGGTAAACTTGAAAACGCTGTCGGCGTGCCGGAAGAACAATTAAGAAAAGCCGCCAAGAGCGCAGTTTGCAAAATTAATGTTGACTCCGACGGCCGCTTGGTTATGACAGCCGCAATCCGCAAAGTCTTTGCTGAAAAACCGGCCGAATTTGACCCGCGCAAATATTTAGGCCCAGCCAGAGCAGACCTTATTGAAATGTATAAATCTAAAAATGAAAAGGTTTTAGGTTCTGCAGGCAGATATTAATACTTGCTTTTGTAAGTAAAAAATACCCCGGGTTAAAAACTCGGGGTATTTTTTTAAAACCATAAGAATCTTTTTTTCTTTTTATAAAAAGGTTTTCCTACAGTAAAGTTTTTCCAATTGTCTTGGTATGGAACCATATCAAGAAACATATTTTTAGGAACAAATTCTTTTGCGACATTGACAATTCCTTTAAAAATATTATCTTTATCTCCCTTAAAATCAACAATCAGTAAAAAACTTTCTTCTTTAGGTTCTTCCTGCGTCATAAATGTTAGCCAAATAGCATTTATTTCTTTTATATCTTTTGCATAGTTTGAAATAGCATTAACCATATCAGTTGGATAATCTTTAGGTTCGGATATTTTAACTTCCGTAGCTTTTGTAGTTACTTTGCTATAATAGCCATTATTTTCTGCGTCTTTGCGTTGTTTCATGTATTCTAAATCTTCTTTAGTAAAAATGATATGATTACCAAAAGGATTTATTATAATTCCCGTATCTAAACTTTGAGAAATACCCCAAATATCTTCAAAAGATAGAATTACAGTTTCAATAAACTCATTTTGATATTCTTTATTTTTTCTTATTTCATTCCAATCTGTATAAAGTGGTAAAATTTTCTTATTGTCTGCAGTTTCTTGTAGCGCAAAAGCAATTGTTGCCCCTTTTTCAATTAGCACTAAATTAGACTTGGAATCTTGTTGTTTTTTGTCTATTTTAACGATAGATAAAAGTTTTGCATTAGTGGCAATTTCTCTTGCAATTTTATCTAAATGTTCTCCTATAAGTTGTTTGTTATTGGAATCTATTTTTCTAATTTCGCTAAGCATTAAAGAAAGGGTAGGGTTTTCTACGGGTTTATTAACATCAAATTGTTGTTTGTTTTCTTGAGGATTATTCATCTGTTTTGACCTCCAATTAATTTACTCTTATATATTACAAAAAAATAAGAAAATTTTTCCTATAAATTTTAATATTTGCTATACTAAAAAGGTAGAAATTTAATGTTGGGGTAGGTAAAAAGAAATGAAATTAGATGAAATTATAAAAAACAGATATTCCGTTAGAAAATTTGCGCAAAAAGAAGTAAAAAAAGAAGATATTCTTGCTTGTCTTGAGGCAGCCCGTCTTGCACCAAGTGCCTGCAACAGCCAACCGACACATTTTTATATTTTACAAAACGATGTTAAAAATAATTTTGCCGATAATGTTTTTACCAAACTTTACAGGCCTTGTAAGTTCTTTAAAAATGCGCCTGTTTTGGTGGCTCTTGCCGTAGATAAAGGCGCAAACACTGCTGTTAAAGCAGGGCAAAGAATAACAGGCAGACCTTTTTATATGACAGATCAAGCCATAGCAGGCGAGCATTTTGTTTTAAAAGCCACCGAACTTGGCCTTGGCACTTGTTGGGTGGGTTGGTTTGATTCCAAAAAAGCGGCGGAATTTTTAAAACTAAAAGATACTATGGAAGTTCACAATTTGCTTGCGCTTGGATACGCGGAAGCGGAAAATACCCCCCGCCCAAAAATCAGTCGCAAAAAACTAGAAGAAATTTCCACCTTTCTTGGATAAATAAGAGTAACACAAAAAATTGCTTTTGTAGAAAAAATATATAAAAAAGAAAACCCCTATTCTAAAAAGAACAGGGGTTTTATAATTTCTTTCAAAACTAATTAGTCTTGATTGATTGCACTTACAGGGCAGGTGCCGGCGCAAGAACCGCAACCTACGCATTTTGTTGCATCAATGTTTCTTTTTCCGTCTTTTTCGCTAATTGCGCTAACGGGGCAAGCACTTTCGCAAGCACCGCAGTTTACGCAAACATCAGGATTAACTTTATAAGCCATTTTATACCCTCCTTGGTAATATTGTTAATTAAATTATAGCAAAAATTTAATTATTTTATTTGCTAAAAAAATTCTTTATTTTTTTAAATTTTTCAAAAAGCCATTCATATTTTAAAAACATAATAATTATAACAATACCTATAAAAAGACAAAAAAGTATTACAAAATTCATATATATATTAGCTTTTGCATTTTCTTTTTTTTCTTTTTTATAATATTTAATATTTTGTGTTTTTTCTATTTCCTCTTTACTACGTTTTTTTAAATACTGATCAGTTCCGATTTCAAAAGATTTATTAAAATCTACTATGGCATCATCATACCTACCCATAAACCTATTTATATATCCACGATCAAAATAATATTCAGCATCAGTAGGATTAAGTTCTATTGCTTTATTCAAATCGCTTAAAGCATCTTTATAATTGCGAGAAAACCCTTCTGCTCCGCTACGATGATAATAAATATTTGCATCATTAGGATTTAATTTAATTGCTTGATTATAATCTAAAATTGCCTCTTTATATTTTTTTGCTTTAAATTTTGCTTGTCCGCTTTCTAAATAGTCTTGGGCGGTTTTATTTGCTTGAGCAAAAGCACTGAGAGTTAAAAATAAAATACTAACGATAATTATAAATTTTTTCATAAATTCTCCTTAATAATCTTATTAATACGATAACAGTATAAATTAATATGCATATAACAAGTGCTATTATGGTAACGGGATATTTAGGTAAAACACTATTATATATATCTTTTATGGATTCTCCATATTTACCTAATTTAAAATTGACTATTGCTCTATTTAAATAAACATCTTTAGAATGTTTGGGGTTTAGTTCAATAGCTTGATTGTAATCCTTTATAGCTTCTTCATATTTGTGAAGTTTAAATGCTTTTATATCGCCAAGATATATATAATATAAATCGTTTTGGGGAGCAATTTTAATTGCTTTATTTAAGTATTCTATTGCATCTTCGTATTTACCGAGGTATTCTTTAGCTTTTATAAGATTAAGATAAGCAGTCATATTTTCATAATCAAATTCAATTGCTTTTTTAAAATCTTCTATTCCTTCTTCATATTTATCAAGAGCAAGTTTTGATAATCCACGATTGTTATAAGCATAGGAGTCATTAGGGTTAAGTTCAATAGATTTATCAAAATCTGCTATTGCATCTTTAAAGTTTTCTGAAACAAAGCCATTCAGTGTTCCGCGTACATAATATGCTTTAGCATTATTTGGGTCTAACTCTATAGCTTTATTAATATCGGCTATAGCTTGATTTTCTTGTTTTAAGTTCCCTTTTGTTCTAGCACGTTGTAAGTAAGCATCGGCATTACTTGGGTCAAGTTCTATGGCTTTATTGAAATCTTTAAGTGCTTCTTGGAATTTG
>JAEEGL015012639.1_pt1 | contig 44746 bp, 35 predicted proteins | sample 9134231 | NCBI WGS metagenome assembly JAEEGL01 (sample SAMN16246548, study PRJNA631951) | gut metagenome | biome: gut microbiome; feature: rumen; material: fiber-attached | host: Bos | place: Iran: Karaj | collected 2018-10 | reverse complement strand
GTCTCTACAATTATACTTGCAAGTGGTATTTCTTTAATAGATTACAATGATTTCAAAGAATATAATCCTAGAGATTTGCAAAAAATGGAATTGTCGGATGTACTTAATTATACCTCGCCTTTATATGAAGTAAACTCAACCATTAATTTCCCTGAATTTAGTTTAAGAGAATCAACAAGTGTATTAACCGATGAAGAAATTGAAACTAGAGATAGTTATTTGAAAGAAGTTAAACAGAATATTATTGAAAATGGTGCAGCTTTTGTTGCAACTTATATGAATTCTTCTTGTCAATATGAAGATCCTAATTTAAATAATACAGTAATTGATGTATATCATTGTAGTGCTACTGGTGGACATGCAATGGAAATTATTGGTTGGGATGATGACATAGAATACTCTTATTGTGCAGATACTAGAACACATAATAGTAATACATCTAGTTGCACAAGGGTTGTATCAGGAAAAGGTGTTTGGATATTAAAAAATTCTTGGGGAGATACACTTCAATATCCTTATTTAACATATGATTCTTTATATAGTTCCATTAGTTTTATTGATGAAATAGAAAGTAGTCAAAATAAGAATTGGGATAATAATTATATTTTAGGTGATGGATCAGAAGATGTTAAATCAAATACATATACATTAGCTGACACAAAAATCAAAAACGATGAAAAGATAAATAAAGTAAAATATATTACTGAAAATCCAGAAACTGAGTATAATGTAAAAATAAGAAAAAAAGATGGAAGTTATAGAACTTTTTCAAAGACATGTGATTTGCCTGGCCTTATGACAATTGATATAACAGAAGAAATTTTGGTAAATAAAGATACTGAAATAACTATATATAGTGAAAATGGATTTATTGATAAAGTGAGTATATTTACTTCAAATGTAAATGTTACACCGACTATTGATTTAAGCAAGTATAATAATACAACACTTGCTGATGATAATATGAGATTATATTCTGAAACAAAAAATATTCCATCAGGTTCAATAATTACTTACAAAGTTTATAATTCGAATGAACAAGATGTAAGCAATCAAGTCACCTATACCAATAATATAGTAGCTGAAAATAATATAAATACGATGATTTCCTTTTCAAATGAATTGGATAATGGTGTATATCGTATAGATGCAATGTATGATTCGACGATTGTTGGAAGCATGAATATAAGCATTGTTAGTATGGAAGGTACTGGTACAGAAAGTGATCCATTTATAATTACTAATTCTTCACATCTAAATCAAATTCGAGATCATTTGGATGCATATTTTGAATTGGGTAATGATATAGATTTAACAGAAGATACTCATGAAGGTGGCAGATATTCATTCGAATCAAATACTTGTCCACAAGGATTTGGATGGAAATCAATAAATGGATTTAGTGGTAGTTTAGATGGTAAAGGTCATAAAATTATAGGCTTATATCAAAAAAACTTTATTTCATGTAATGAAGATAAAGATACTTGGTATGAATATACTAACAATGGTAATGGATTGTTCGGAAAAGCGAAGGGTAATATCACTATTAAGAATCTTATATTAGAAGATTTTGATATAAGTTGTCAAGGTGGTCATTGTGGCTTGTTAGTTTCAAAATATATTGCAAACATGGGTGATGATGGATATACTGACTTTTCAAATTCAACAGAATATACAGCAACTTTTGAAAATATTGCCGTTATAAATAGTAAAATTAATGGTGTAACTAATAACCATAATTCAGATAATAGTTTAAAAAACACATATGGTGGTGGATTATTAAGCTTTGTTGAATCACTTCGTGGAAATATAAATATTTCCAATATATTTTTAGATATAGATTTAACATCAAAGTATGTGCAAAAAAATGGATTTTTAGCATCGTCAGTAAGTGGAAAAAATATTAATATTCAAAACATAAGAATACTTGGTGATTTTAAAGGTAAAACCCCTGTTGCTGATAATATATTACTAAATTCAATAACTTTTGATAATGCTGCATCTATTAAAAATGTGATTTCAACTATAACTGCTACCAATATTAATGGTATTATAATTGGTCAAAACTATAATAATGATCTAATAATTGATGGAGTAAATACATTAAATATTGAAGATAAACCTTTGTGTGGAAATGATCGTTGCCCTAATACTACAAACGCTAATATTTTTGATAAAGATACCCAATTAGTTGAATTTTCAAAACAAGAAAATTATAATTCATGGACTGGATTTGATGATAATTGGGAATTAAAGACAATCGATGGAATACCAAGAATACCAGTTTTAAAATTTATGAATTTTGAATATACAAGTATTCCTGATATTTCCATAAATCAAATATTAAATAAAAAAGTAAGCATATATGATTATATAACCCCAAACAGTGCTTTAGCAAAACGAATAATATATAGATCAAATAATGAAGATGTGGTTAAGATGGGAGAAGATGGAACTATAATTCCACAGTCTACAGGTAGTACGACAATTCATGTTGAAAGCTTATATGATGGTTATATTAAAGATGTTCCAATAAGTGTTACTTATGTTCCACATTATACTATTAACTTTGATGCAAATGGTGGAACAGGAACAATGGATTCTATTGAAGTTGAGATAGGGAATGGAATTAAATTGCCTAAAAATGAGTTTACGAAAGAATATTATGAACTTAAAGAGTGGAATACCAAAGCAGATGGAACGGGAACTTCATATGCCGATTTAGGCCAAATTAATGCTTTAAATGATAAAGAGTCAATAACTTTATATGCACAGTGGATTGGAGAAGAAAGAATAGTAACATTTGATGCAAATGGTGGAACCGTTACACCTGATAAAAAAGTAGTTAATTATGGTGGTAAATTTGGGGATCTACCAATTCCAGCTAGAGATAATTATGCATTTACCGGTTGGAGTGTATACCAAAGTCAAGTTGGTGGTTACTTACCTGTAAATTCTACCAGCAGTTTATATGGATATACTCTAATTGCTGGATGGAGAGAAAATGCATATACAATTATATATGATGCAAATGGTGGAACAATTAAACAAGAATTTGCTAACGGTTCTAGAAATATTATGACGGATTCTCTTGTAACTGATTATGGTCTTTATAATTCATCAGAATCATTAGAAGAAACTATATATGAAAAAGATGGATGTACTTTTAAAGAGTGGAATACAAAGGCTGATGGAACTGGAACATCATATTCTGCTCAAGAAACGATTCAACTTACAAGTGTAACTGATTCAGTATTAAGATTATATGCTATATGGGAAAATGGAGAAGGAACCATAACGTATAATTCAAATTATGATGATAATCAAACTAAAACCCAAACATTTACATTTGGTACAAATACACAGCTAGATAAAAATACATTTACAAGAACAGGTTATACATTTAAGGAATGGAATACCAAAGCAGATGGAACAGGAACAAAATATAATGATGAACAAACAATAAATGAAACTTCTGATTTGAATTTATATGCGATTTGGGAAAATGGAGAAGGAACCATAACATATAATTCAAATTATGATGATAATCAAACTAAAACCCAAACATTTACATTCGGTACAAATACACAGTTAGATAAAAATACATTTACAAGAACAGGCTATACATTTAAGGAATGGAATACAAAGGCAGATGGAACAGGAACAAAATATAATGATGAGCAAACAATAAATATAACTTCTGATTTGACTTTATATGCAATTTGGGAAGAATCATTTGATTATGTTATAAATAATTATAGTGTAGATGAGACTAACAAGTATATAAGTAAAATAATGGTTAATACAGAAGTAAACAATTTTACTCCAAATATAATTCTTGGTTATGGATATGGAATAGAAGTTGATACAAAAACAATTAATAACAAACAGTTATTATATACAGGTGGTAAAACGAGAATAACACATGGCCTTGATTTATATAGAGAATATACAAATATTGTTATAGGAGATATAAATGGTGATGGTGCAATAAATTCTGCTGACTTGTTAAAGGTTAGACAACATTTATTAGGAACGAACGTTTTGACTGGTGGTTACTTTTTAGCTTGTGATATCAATTATGATAGTACAATAAATTCAGCAGATTTATTGAGAGTAAGACAACATTTATTAGGTTCAAAACCTATTGAGTAAAAAAACGGAGGAATAAAAAGATGAAAAAATTAAAACTATTATTAGTATCGATAATTACAATATTTGCCTTTAATATTACTGTTTTTGCAGCATCAGGAAGTTTGTCTACAAGTACTGGTAGTGTGTATGTAGGTGATAGTTTCACGGTATCAGTTAATGTTAATTCTGTTGCTGCTTGGAATATTCATGTATCAGCTAGTGGCCCTGTAAGTGGTTGTTCAATCAATCAAGCTGATGCAACAGCTGATGCAATGGATACTAATAAAACTTTCAGTGCAACTTGTACAGCAACTGGTACAGGAACTATTACGATTAATTTAAGTGGAGATGTTTCTTCTGCAGTTGATGGAGTTGCTGTTAATGTTTCAGGTAGTAAGACAGTAACAGTTTCAGAAAAACCAGCACCACCTCCAAGTAATAATAACAATAATAATAATGGAGGTAATAATAATCCACCACCAAGTAACAATAACAACAATAACAATACAAATAATAATGTCGATAATAGATCAAAAAATAATAATATAAAGGAACTATCTGTTGATGGTTATCAGCTTGTTAAAGTTGATGCTAATAACTATACATTATCAGTACCAACAGATGTAACAAGTATAAATATTAAGGCTACTGCAGAGGATGCAAAGTCTAAAGTATCAGGTTCTGGTACACATGATATAAAAGTTGGAGAAAACAATATCGAAGTTATAGTCACTGCAGAAAATGGAGCACAAAATAAAATCAATATAAAAGTTACTAGAAAAGATGGTTACTACCTAGAGGACCTTGATAAAGTATTGGATAGTAAAAAAACCGATGATATTAATATAACTATTAAAACGGATACAGAAATAACTTCCAAAGATTTAGAGAAAATCAAAAATAGTAAGAAGTTAGTTACATTTAATTGTTATGATGAAAACAAAAAATTAAAGTATAGTTGGATAATAGATGGATCTAAATTACAAGATACAAATTCTTTATCTACTTCTATTATTAATGATTCTGATAATAAAAAAGATATATTAAGATTATCAAATTATGCGGATGGGTTAATAACGACTCTAAAGCAATCAAGTAATTTACCAGCAGGATCTAAAATAAAAATGTTTGTTGGTAATAAATATGAAGATGATTCTCTAGTTAATGTTTACTCTTATGCTAAAAATGGAGATAAACTTGAATTAGTAAAAAATAAAATAAAAGTTGAAGATGGGTTTATCGAATTTGATGTAATAGATAGTTCAGAATATTTTGTAACTATGTCAAATATTCCTAGTGCTGTAAAGATTGATAATAATCAAAAGGAAACATCTAAAACAAATGAAGAAAAATCATCACCAATTATTCTATATATAATTATTGGAATATTATCCTTATTAGTAATTGGATTATTATTAGCACTTATTTTAAAAAATAAAAAAAGTAAAAATGAAGATAATAGTAATATTGAAACTGATACTATTGAGAATAAACCTGTAGTTGACAACGCTAGTGTATTAGTCGATGATAAAACTCCTACAAAAGAAGAAAAAATTATAACTAATACAAAAGATGATGATCCAATAGTGGAAAATGATAAAGGTATTATTTTTGATGATGATGTTATAAGTATTGAGGAGGAAAGTACTGAAAAGACTATTCCTGTTAATGATACAATACCATTTAATAATGATAATAAAATTAATGATGATTTAGAAAGATTAGATTTTGATTAAATAATTATTGAATTAAAAAAGGCTTATTTAATAAGCCTTTTTATTTTCATTCCATTTGCTTCTTTTTTAATATCTTTATCTAGAATAGATTCATTTGGATTTACAATTGTATAAAATCTAGTTATTCTTTCAAGTTCACTTTTTGAATAGTCGGTCATCATATAATGAATTTGTTCATCGGTCATGTTTAACATGAAATCAAAGAATTTATTTATTTCTTCATTGCAATCATGTTCCATATCGAAATATATATCATTTATCTTTTGTATATATGATAATTGATTTAGATATATACTCATCGATAAATGTAGAGGAGATATTTTTAAATTTGTACTATATAATTTATTTATCATCTCAGTAAATTTCATATCGTATAACAATCTAGCTGTTCTACCATTACCATCTCCAAATGGATGGATACGGACAAATAATAGGTGGCATAGAGAAGCTTTTAAAAATGGACTTATATCTAACATTTGCAATCCTTTAGATTTATAAAAAGAGATATAATCATTCATAAATTTCTTAATATCTTGTGGTTCTGCACCATACCAAAAAATATGTTCTTTACCTTTATCGTCATAGTAACTGACTCTTGCTTCATCTTTACGATAATTGTAGTCAGAATTATCACTACTTTGCTGAGTAAAACTATGTATTTTCTTAATTCTATTATTACTCATTGCTAATGAATCAAAATAAATATTATTTCTATTAATGTCGTCGGGATTAATCAAATGCTTTTCAACCTTATTAGAATATTTAATTTCATTAGCAAACGAATACTTAAGATGTTCTAGTATTACAGTATCATTATAATTGCTTAAAAATTTGATATATTTTTCAAATTCTTTAGAAGTATCTTCTACATGATATAAAGTATTTTTGCATAAATGAATTTTATCGACATATTCCTCTAAATTAAAATATTGTACTCGATCTAAATTAATTCCATTAATTGGTCCCATATCAATATCCCCTTTGTGGCTACATATTATATCATAAAAACATTTGTTTGGCAATTCATTTTTTTGAGAGAAATATTATATTATTTTTGAATAATATCTTTATAAATATGATATTATAGATGTGAAAGGAGATTCTTATATGAAGAAGAAAATTTTTGGAATAATAAGTATTTTTCTATTAGTTGTAGTATTAACAGGGTGTGGATCTATTAATATTAAAGTAAATAATGGAAAAGATGAAAACAAAGTAGAGGAGAAGAAAGAAAAGACTAAGGAGTATTCTTTAAAAGGATTACATATAACTATGGCAGATGATATGGTTGAATCAAGTGTCGTTGGTTATACATCATATCTTCAAGGAGTAGATTATAGTTTTGCTTCTGTAAAAGAGAGTTTTGAAGATTATAAAGCTGCTCAACTTGAAATAGATGAAACATCATCAGTTGAAGATTATATGAAATTCATTGCTAAAGTAAACCAAGTAGATACAGAAGTAATAGAAAAAGATAACTTAGTATATATTAAATATACAAAAACAGTTGGTGGAAATGATTATTACTATATGGCATTTGCTTATAAGTCTGATGATTCATTTTGGCTAGTTAATCTTTTCTGTTTCGATAAAGATAAAGAAAAGTATGAACCTATATTTATAAAGTGGGCTAAAACAGTTACTTTTGATTAAAAAAGAATACGCAATGAAAAAAATAGTTTTAAATCAAACTATTTTTTTTTGGTTATTTTATTAAATATTATCATTGCAATTCCTATTAACAATAGTACTACAATTAATATGAAGTATATTGTATAATTATTATCCTTATTGGTGTCTGGTACTGATATTTCTTTATATAATGGCTTTATTGTTACATTACTATCTGGCATTGTAAATTCGTACTCACCATCATTTCCCGTACTTTTATAATCTATAGTATTACCATTTTCATCAATTATTGTTAATCCCGTTATAATATATCCATCTTTTGGTTCTATTTTTATTAATACTTTATCTTCATATAATACTGCACTTGAATCATTTACTTCTATTATTATTTCTTCTTTATTATCTTCGTCTACTAGTATACTATTTGCTACTTTTTCATACGATGGTATTATCGTAATATCGCTTGCTGGCATTATGAATGTATATTCATTTGTATTATCTATTTGATTAAAACTAATTTCATTATCATTCTTATCTAATATAGTTAAACTTTTTAATTTGTAACCTCTTATTGGTGTTATTTTAATTTTTACTTCTTCTTCAAAATCTACTTCATTAATGTCTGATATTAATACATTTATATCACTAGTTTCATTAATTGCTTCTACACTGACAGAATAATACTCATTGACGATATAAGGATTATCTTTTGAACCATCTCCAGATTTATATTTTATTCCGTTCTTTAATGATACTACTGGTCTTATTCCACGATTATCTGCACCAAAACTATATGATAGCCCTCCAGAATCCCATGTTACCCATCCATATGTAAAAGTTCCAATTTCCCTAGGTGTCATTGTCCAATAATTATCATTTGCAGAACGAAGTAATGCTCCAGCACCATTATCAATATTGTTAGACATTAATAATTGTTCTGCAAAATTTATTGTAGCTACCGGATATTTAAGTTTTGCATATTGATTAGACATACTATACATATCGGTTCTATTTATACACTTTAAATTTGAATTATATAAATATCCTTCTTGAGTATTTCCCATGTAAAATGCTAACTTTGAACTTCCTCCTCCAGGATTACCACCATTGGGATTTAAACCATTGTCGGGATAAACTAAATTTTTCTTTTGACAAAAAATAGTATCTTCTAAGTACTTTTGATAATTTATAAGATTATTCTCATACCAAGAATCAATTGTACTTTTTAATGAAGAGTCATACTTATTAACATCATCAACATATAACTGATTATTTAAGTAATCTTCAATAGTTATACCATTTGTTAGTTTTGCAGAAGAAATACTCATGCCAGACCAAAATACAGCATAATAAACAGTACTACAACTAATAGATCCATCTAGACAGTAATAGTGATTATAGGCTAAATCTTGGGTCCCATCTGATCTTATTGTATCTACTAGTGTATATGTTCCATCAGAATAGTTAACTTTATTACCAAAATATGCTCTTGTATCATTAATGCTTCCAAATGGCCTTTTCATCATAAATGAAACAGATGCATTAGTTTCATTATAATCGGCATGAAATGAAACTTTTATAATATCGGTAGTTTGCAAATTATTTAAAGGAAGTATTCCACTAAAATTGCTATTAACATAGCTTATTTTTGCAATAATTTCATCATTTTTATAAATTGTTACTGAATCGTACTTACTATCTCTAATAAAAGAATAATCTAATAAATAGTCTCCACTTTCACTAACTGAGAATGAAATGTCTCCTGATTTTGAATATCCGTTTTGTTTTCCACTTCGCCACTGATTAGATGAAAATGTAAAAGGAACAGTACTATCATTTTTTACTATAACATAATCTGTTGATTGTAAACTTGTACCATTTTGATAAAAAGAACCATAAGTAGGTGTTGCATAATCAGGTGAGCGATAAAGAGTATTATACATATATCCAGCACTTCCATAACTTTCTAGATTATCTCTTATGCTGTATCCATTTTTACCTATAATATTACTTCCTGTATTACATTTGCCATCGACCGGGATACCATCGTATATTAGTTTAACCCCACCAGTGTCTGTAGTTCTAAACATCGACCAGCAATATCCACCAAATAATACATTCCTTTTATTAATAATTTGATTTGCGGAATCAGTATTTTCAGCATACCAATGATATATATCTTTAGAAGGCTCTTCCGTATAGGAGTCTTTATGTTCACCTGTATATTTTCGTGCTAATTCGCCATTTTCTGCTTCATCTTTTAAAACATCATATAGATATTTAGATTCTGCATTTATTTTTATTGGTAAAAATAATAATAAAATAGATATTAATATAAATATATATTTTCTCATTGTTACACCACCTAAATATTGCTTCTCTATCATAATATTATTGTATCATAGCTATGATTTAATATAATAAAAAAAAGATTAAATTTTTCTTTTGTTTAAATATATGAAATACTATAATAATTGTTGGTGAAGGAGTGATAGTCTTGTTAGAACTTAAAGACATTAAAAAAAGTTATAATGTTGGTGGTAATAAACAACAAGTATTAAAAGGAATAGATATTAAATTTAGAGATAATGAATTTACTACTATTCTTGGATCTAGTGGTAGTGGTAAAACAACACTTTTAAATATTATTGGAGGACTAGATAAATACGATAGTGGAGACTTAATAATAGATGGAGTTTCTACTAAAATGTATAAAGATCGTGATTGGGACTCTTATAGAAATTATAGAGTAGGTTTCATATTTCAAAGTTATAATCTGATAATGCATCAAACTGTCCTTTCTAATGTTGAAATAGCACTTACTTTATCAGGAGTATCTAAAGAAGATAGAAAAAAAAGAGCAACTGATGCACTAATTAAAGTTGGACTTAAAGATCATATCGATAAAAGACCAAACCAATTATCAGGTGGACAAATGCAAAGAGTTGCTATAGCAAGAGCACTTGTTAACGATCCTGAAATAATCTTGGCAGATGAACCAACTGGAGCACTTGATTCTAAAACCAGTGTTCAGATAATGGATTTACTAAAAGATATAGCAAAAGATAAATTAGTTATAATGGTTACACATAACCCTGAACTTGCTAAAGAATATTCAACTAGAATTATCGAACTTAAAGATGGATTGATTATAAATGATTCTAATCCACTTAAAAAGGAAGAAAAGAAGACTAGCGATAAAGAAATAAATAAAACATCAATGTCACTTATGTCAGCTTTATCATTATCTTTTAATAACTTATTAACTAAAAAGGGAAGAACATTCTTAACAGCATTTGCTGGTTCGATTGGTATTATAGGAATAGCACTTATTCTTTCGCTTACTAATGGAGTTAATAATTATGCTAAAAGTATGGAAAGAGATTCCTTGTCTGATTATCCAATAACAATAGAAAGAACATCATATGATATATTCGGTTCAATAAGTGCAGCATTAAGTGAAAATACTAATGTTAAATGTCCTGAAAACAAATTATGTTCTAGGGATGATGTCGTTAAAAGTAGTGTAACAGATACATCAAAAGGAATGATTAAAAGAAATAATACTAGAGCACTTAAACAATATTTTAATGAGAATAAAGACATAGAAAAATATGCATCTAAAATAAAATATGGCTATGATGTAACATTACATGTCTATGATAATAATTATTCTAAAGTTAATCCTAGTGAATTAACTAATAATACAGAATTATTTAATCCATTAGAAGATGAAAGTAGATTTAAAATAATTGCTGGATCAATACCTAAGGAAAAGAATGAACTATTACTTGTTGTAAATAAATCAAGACAGATTAATGACTCTGTACTATATGCACTTGGAATTAGAGATAGAAAAGATTTAGCTATAGATTTTGAAAAAATAATAAAGGATAATAAATATTTTGTACCTAAAAGAGAAGTATCATATAATGATATTTTAAATAAAACATTAAAGTTATTAATTAATACTGACTATTATGTAGAAAGCAATGGTTCATTTATAGATTATTCTAATAATGATGAATATATGAAGAAAAAAATAGACAATGGACTAGATCTTAAGATAGTTGGTATTGCAGAAAGCGACTATGTTTCTGGAAGCGTACTTGAATATGTAGATGAACTTGTTAATTATATAATTAGTGAAGTAAGTAAAACCGAAATATATAAGAAACAATTAGCTGATAAGAACACCAATGTACTTACTGGAAAGATATTCGATGGTGTTTCTTCTAATTATGAAGATACAGTAAAAGAATTAGGAATATACGAATTAGATGAGCCTTCAACAATTAGTATTTATCCAAAAGATTATAATTCTAAAGAAAAGATAGTTGAATATTTATCTAAATATAATGAAGAAAAGAAAGCAAGTAAAAAGACAGATGATGTAGTTGAATATTCCGATGTTATGAAGAGTGTCGTTAATGGAATTACTAATGTTATTAATATAATTTCAATAGTACTAATAGGATTTGTAGCAATAAGCTTGGTAGTATCATCTATCATGATAGCAATAATCACTTATATTTCAGTTCTTGAAAGAACTAAAGAAATAGGAATACTTAGAGCTATTGGAGCATCTAAGAAAGATGTTAAGAGAGTATTCATTGCTGAAACTATAATCGAAGGATTGATAGCAGGTGGTCTAGGAGTATTTATAGCCTTCTTATTTACAATCCCAATCAACCTTATAGTTGGTGCATTTGCTCAAATAGATAAAATTGCAAACCTATCAATTATAAATGCATTAGTACTTATCGGTTTAAGTATATTATTAAACGTTATTGCTGGAATTAAACCTGCTAGTATGGCAGCAAAGAAAGATCCAGTTGAAGCATTAAGAAGCGAATAAACCGCTTCTTTTTTTATATAATAATCAAGTACTTTTCTTTTTTGCGATTTTGTGGTATAATATGCGACTAGTAAAGAGGGGATAATATGGAAAATAATTATACTGAGACTGAATATTTTGAAAAAATAGTCACTCTATTTGATAGTGTTGGCATAACTAGAGATAAATGTATCGAAGTAATGGAACAATTTAATAAGAAACATAGATATACGGTAGAAACATTCTATAGAAAAGCATTTGACTTAATAAATTATTTTAAGAATATGGGAATAAAAGAAAACAAAATAGGATCTATAATTACAAGATTCTATCCAATATTTACATATGATTTAAATCTATTTAATAACAATCTTAAACGTTTATCGGATATAGGATTCAGTGAAGCAGATATAACTAAAATGGTTACCTTATCTCCAACTATACTTGCTCTAAAAAATAAAGTAGGTGAGTCTTTTAACTATTTACAGTCACTAGGATATACCAAAGAAGAAACACTTGATATAATTAGAAAAGCACCAAATATAATCAGTCATTCTAAAGAATATATTCAAAATAGAATAGATTATTATAAATCAATGGGTATGAATGATGAAGATGCGTTAAAAGTAATTAAAAGAGCGCCTACACTTATCAAATGCAGTAATGAAGCACTAGATAATAGAATTGAAGAATTAATTAAAATAGGATTTAAAAGAGAAGAATTATATTCCATATTAAGAGTTAATCCAGCTATCCTTGCCCTTACTAATGACACTATTATGGAAAAAATAAATTATTTAGTATCTATAGGATTTACTAAGGAAGAAGCAATTAAATTATACTCATATCAAAAAACAATGTTTACTATTAAACTAGAGAGTATTAAAGATAAAATAGAAGTATTAAAAGCATGTAAATACACTTTAGAAAATATAAGAGATATTATTAGTAAATATCCAGGCATAACCACTCTTAATGGTGATTCTATAAAGGATAAGATAACTTTTTATGATTCGCTTGGATTACACAATATAATTGTTAGAGAACCTAAAAACTTAATGCAAAGTTTGCACCTATCTAAAGCAAGAAATAACTATTTTATAGCAAATGGAATATCTATAAATGAATCAAATTATAAAAGATTATTTATGGGAGAAAAATCATTTACAGGTCAATTTAAAAAAACAAATAAAGAAGTAATAGATGCATATGGTTTAAATAAAAGATAACTGATAGTTATCTTTTTTTAAAAAAAAGATTTAAATTACTTACTTTATAAGATAATATATATTATATAAGGTAGGTCGTTTTATATGAATGATGGATTAAATAATAATTTCAATATGAACAATAATGAAAATAATAGTCAAGAGATGAGAACATGTAATGTATGTGGTAATGTACTAAATTCAGAAGGTATTTGTGAATCATGTAAATCAAGTGAAATAGTAAATGAGAAACCTAAAAAAGAGAAGAAGCCTGTTCCTACATCTGCAGTAGTATTGTTAGCCATATTTATTGCAAATCTTATATTTGCTCTTCCCACTGCAGTTTATTTTATTATTTTTTGGGCTGTACTAGGATCCATATTTATTGGTTTTAGTGAAAATTCAGTAGAATCTTGGAGTACTGTCTTAATACCAGTATTTTTGGGATTAGGATACTTAGGAGCATCGATTTTTGGACTTATAGCATTTATAATAAACGTTGTTAAGGCTGGTAAGTTTTTGAAAAAGGCAATTTTGATAACATTTATAGGATTTATTGCAGGGATATTATTTCCTTTTATAGTAGCATTTATATTTGCGATTACACCGGAACCAAATCCTGTTGTAGAGATAGAAAAAGGAGCTATTATATATCAAGATGAAAACTATATAATTAGACAACAAGAATTGAAAAAAACTTATAGTAAGATTACGTTAACTATAGATATTGAAAACTTGAATTCAGAAACAAAAGAATTATCATTTAATGATGTGTCAGTAAATAATATTTATTTAGATTCAGGATATGATTATAAAACATATAAAAGTGGTGAAAAAGAAATTGTTGTAAATTTATATAGCAGTGATATAAAGATTGAAAAGATAGATTCGTATTATATATTTTTCCAATATGGTGATAATAAAAATCTTGTAGCTAAATTAGTATTGGATGGAGAAAAAGTAAATGTAAAGAAAAATTTGAATGAAAAAGGCTATAAAGTAGCTCTTGAAAATGAATATTTCAGGGTTTATTATAAGCCTAATACAAAATCTAATATCGTTTTATTTATAGAAGGTAAAAGCAAAGAAAAGAATACTATTAATATAAGTAGAATTGATGCTGATGTTAAATTAGGATATGAAACCATGAATTATAAATTCCCATTGTATGAGAATACTACCAAGGAATTTGACATAGATTATAATCCTTGCAAATATAATATGCGTTATTTAAAGATTTATTATTCTATTTATGATGAGGATAATAATGTTATTGTAGAAGATGGAGTTGAAGAAACTACATTTGGTAAACCTCAGTTTGATAAGAAATATTGCAAAGCCAAGTAAAGGGAAAAATATGAGTAGATTAGAAATATTGAATGGTTCTTGTATAGATCAAAATGTAGATGCAATAGTAAATGCTGCCAATAGAGAGTTATGGTCAGGTGGTGGCATATGTCAAGCTATATTTAAAAAGGCAGGATATAAGGAATTAAATGATGCTTGTAGTAAAATAAAGGTACCTTTGAAAGATGGTGAAGCAGTTATTACTCCAGCATTTAATATTACAAATGCTAAATATATAATTCATGCAGTTGGACCAGATTTTGGAGTAACTCCTAATGCTTTTGAAGAATTATATAAAGCATACTATAATTCTTTAGTTCTATTAAAAGAGAATAATCTTCATTCAATATCATTCCCATTAATCAGTTCTGGATTATTTAGTTCTGGACTAGATAATCCCGCTTTAGAATCTGCTAAGCAGTGTTTAAAAGCATATAATCAATTTACCGATGATAATAAAGAATATGAAATAGATGTTAAACTATGTGCCTTTACTAAAGAGGAATATTTTGAAATAAAAAAAGAGTTAACTAATATTAGATAACTCTTTTCTTATTTTTTTAATTACCTTTATAAGGTCATTATTTTCTTTATATATATAATTTAAATTCTTTTTGAAATCAAATATATCATTAATATCATTTTCTGTTAGAATAAATTCTTCATCTACTTTATTTAGAATAGGATGTATACCTGCAAACTGTTTTTCTTCTTTTGCCCAAGTAATAGGATTCATTTTATCTTCTATTATATCTTTATATACATAATTTAATATTATGCATAGCAAGGAATAATAATCTGTTGTAGAACCTATTTTTTCTAATTGATCATTATCATAGAAATGATTAACATATTTACCAACTAAATAATTATCATCTACAAGCAATTTATTATTATCGATTATAAAACTATCTGAATCTATAATATTAATATTATGGTTTTTATCTATTATAATATTTTTTTCATGCATATCACCTATAGAAAATTTAAATGGTAATTTATCAAATTTATTAATTGTATTAAGTAATTTAATAAATATATTTTTCATTTCATCATCATTAAATAAATTATTTTTTATAGCTTCATCTAATGTGATACCTTTTATATATGGCATAGTATATCCAACAATCTTATCATTATAGATTAATAATTCTTTAGGTAATACTAATTCTTCAATATTACTTAGATAAGATTTTTTATTAATAATATTTTTAATGACATTTAAATTAAATTTAGTAAATTCATTATCTTCGTCATATACTTTTAATACTTTATCATCATATATGAATAGGGTAGAGCATGAATTGTAATTGTCTTGTTGAATAATTTTATTTTTAAATAATGAGTTTAAATCATCATCATTTATATAAAAACTATTTGCCATATCTATTTCTAAAGTTTCTTATATATGCATCATTATTTTGTTTTTCTTGTAATTCTTTTTGAATTCTTGCACAATCTTTATAATATCCATTACGAATTGCTTGTTCAAAATTATTTAACCCAACAGCATATCTTTGAACATCTGCTGGCTTAAGTTGTTTTAATATAGCTGCTACTTGATTAGATGCTAACCAGCCTCCAACGCTAAGTTTAACATTAATACTAGGCTTTTGTTCATATCTATCAACTTTTTGAAAACTTTTCCCAGTTATTATATCTTCAAGGCAATTACCTTTATCGATACAGATAACAAATTGTGAATCATAGGCAATATATTTTTCGTTATATTCTATTCCAAAGAACTTTTGCTTTCTTTGTTTTACAGTTTCTCTAACACCAAATATTGCTAATTCACTTGGCTCTGAATATCCTAGTGAAACCATTCCTCCAATTTTTTCTATTTCTTTAGAAGTTTCGGTTCTAACAGATCGACCATCCTCAGTAGTATAAAAAACTGGATTACACAAATTAACATAACAATATCTTTCCATAATATCCTCCCTTGATTTTAGTATAATAAGAGATATTAATTACTATGTCAAGTAGTGGTTACTTTAAATGTTTATTCTGTGGGCAAGAAAGAATAAATAATATGATCTTTTATGTTATAATGTAATTGATAAGGAGGATGTATGAAAAACAAAAAAGGATTAATAATAATTTTTATTGTTGCTATATTTGTACTGCTACTTGTTGTTTACAAGATAAATAGTAATAATGAAATTAGAACAGTAAGAAGTGAAAAAGAACTTTATGAATTATATGAAGGGGAAAGACATGATAGACTTTCAATAATTGAGAGATTATTAACTTTACCATTTTCTTTATTAGTAGATGATTATGATTATGGAAGAGTATACGTTAATGCTACACCTTCTACTAAGTGGAGTGAAGATATAGACGCAGCTGAATACGCAAAGAATGGTGAAAGCTCTAAAGATTATTCTAAAACCAATATTCAAGTAGAAGGAGTAGATGAAGCAGATATAATAAAGACCGATGGTGATTATATTTATTCTATATCTGAAAATAAAGTAATAATTACTAATGTTAAAAATCCATCTAATCCGATAATTGAATCTACAATATATAATGATGATGCATATCCAAATGATCTATTATTATATAAAAATAAATTAGTAGTTATTTCTGCTGAATTAAGTAATAGTAGATATAACTATGATTATTACTATGGATATTATGATAGTAGAGATACCATTGTAGAGGTATATGATATTAAACAAAAAGACAATCCCAAACGTTTAAAGAGTTTTGAGTTACAGGAACCATATTTTACAACTAGATGCATTGAAGGTAAATTATATATATTTTCTAAAGGTTATTTGAGAAAAGATGATAATAATAAAAAAGTATTGATAGATTATAAAGAAGATTATAAAAAGAAGAAGATAAATATTAATAATATATATTATATAAATGATTATTATGATAACTATCAAACTTTAATAGCTGAACTTGATTTAAATGATATTAAAGATGTTAAAGTATCATCATATTTAATCGATATATCCAATGCCTATATTTCTCAAAATAATATCTATTTATTAGATAAGGATTATGATAGTGATAAAGTTAGTATAGGTTCTATATTTGGGTGGAAAGGAATATTTGGATTAATAGATATTATTGAAGATGATTATTCTTATGATATTAATACAAGAATATTTAAATTTAATATTGATAAGTCTAAAGGAATAAAATATCAAACCAGTACTAAAATAGAAGGAACTACTATTAATCAGTATTCTTTAGATGAAAAAGATGGAAATTTAAGAATTGCTTTAGAAACAGATGATGGTACTAGAATTGCTATATTGGATAAGAATTTAAAGTTATTAGGTGAAACGGAAAAACTAGAAGAGGATGAAAAGATGTATGCTTCTCGTTTTATAGGAGATAAAGCATATTTAGTTACATATAGAAATACCGATCCATTGTTTGTAATAGATTTAAGTGATCCTAGAAATCCTCTAGTATTAGGTGAATTGAAAATACCTGGATATAGTACTTATTTACATCCATATGATGATAATCATCTAATCGGTATAGGAATGGAAACGGAAGAAGTTATTAATAGAGATAGTAATGGAAAAGTTCTTAGTAGCTGGGTAAGAATCACAGGAATGAAGATGAGTTTATTTGATGTAACAGATATTTCTAATCCAAAAGAAATAGATAAGACAATTATAGGTGATTCTAGAACAGCATCTGCTATATTAACTAATCCAAAAGCTCTATTATTCTCTAAGGAAAAAGAATTATTAGCAATACCAGTAAATAACTATCAAGACGATTTTACAGTAGAAGATGCAGATGATTATGAAACTGAAATAGATAATTATACAAGTAGAAATGATTATGTATCAGAAGGGTACTTTATATATCATGTAGATTTAAAAGGATTTAAATTAAAAGGTGTAATTAATCACGAAGAGGAAACAAAGAAGAACTACTATTACTATTATCAATCTAAATTATTAAGAGGATTATATATAGAAGATAATCTATATACAGTATCTGAAAAAGAAATTAAAGTAAATCGATTAAGTGATTTAGAAGAAATAGGTAATTTAAAAATAAAAAAGGAGAATAGATAAATGAAATCAAAAGATAATAAAAATAATAGAATGGTATCACATATTGTATCTCTAGTATTAGGTATTATTTCATTAGTTACAACATTATTTTGGTATATATCTTTACCTAGTGGTATAACTGCTATTGTATTAGGAGCTAAGTCATATAGAAAAGAAGGTAAAGCATTAGGCCTTGCTGGAATGATAATGGGAATTGTTGGAGTAACTATTTGTTTACTTATATATATTGCACTTGTAATATTATTATTCTTGCGTAATTCATCGATATATTGATCATAATAGGTGATTATATGGTCATCAATTATAAAAATATGTAAAAATAACAATAATGATTAGACATTTAAGTTTTAAAACTTAAATGTTTTTTTTGAATTTAAGTTTCATTTAATATTACTCATTTAATATGGTACATGTAGGAAGTGATTATTATAAAAAACATTCAGTGTATTTTGAATTAAACTATTATGAAATACTTGAACAAATTGATAAAGTTCGTTTAGCGTTATCAAGTATTGTGATATAATCAAACTATCATATAAACTAAAAACGATTTAGTACTATCGTTATGAGAAGTAAAAATAAATAATTTAATTGTGGAGATAATAAAATGAATGAATTTATGGAAGTAGCAATAGATTTATCAGACGATAACTTTGATAAAAACTATGGTGGCCCATTTGGAGCATGTGTTGTTAAAGATGGAAAAATAATTGGTAAAGGAATTAATAGAGTTATTAAGAATATGGATCCTACTGCTCATGCAGAAGTAATGGCTATAAGAGATGCATGTAAGAATATTAAATCTCACGATTTAACTGGTTGTGAAATTTATACTTCTTGTTATCCGTGTCCTATGTGTTTATCGGCTATAATATGGGCAAACATAAAAAAAGTATATTATGCTAATACTAAAGAGGATGCTAAAGAGATAGGATTTAGAGATGATTTTATTTATGATTATATAGAAAAATTATCAAATGATATACAAGATAAAAAAGTTCTTAATTTGAAATCAATGAATAGAGATGAAGCAATAGAAGTATTTAAAAGATATCAAGAAGATAAAGATAAGATAATTTATTAAAAGGAAGTAAGAGAAAAGTAGGAACAATCCTACTTTTTAAATACTACTAGTTTTAAGCATAAAAGGGGTGTATAATTTTACTCTCTTTCTGGAATTTGAGAATCTCCCCATAGAATGATTTTTTGCTACAAAGAAAAAAGATTCTATAATTCTTTTACATAGAACAAAAAATCCGAATTTGTTAAATGCATTACAAATTCAGTGCTTGTTAGTAAACAATTCTTTTCATTTTAAGGAAAATGTGCTTATTGTATGTGTTGAATGTGTCAATTATTAATTAAAGTATGTTATAATAATTTATAGAGTTTCAGGAGGTGTTTAACTATGTTAAAAGGTAAACCATTTGTTAAATGGGCTGGTGGAAAAAGACAAATTATTGATAAGTTACTTGAACTAGTTCCTTATGAATATAATACATATTATGAACCATTTATTGGTGGTGGTGCTTTGTTGTTTGAATTATCTCCTAATGAGGCAGTTATTAATGATTATAATGCTGAGTTAATGAATGTATATGAATGTATTAAAGATGCAGACAAGTATAAAAAGATGTGTTCTGAATTAAATCATCATGAAACAAATCATTCGGAAGAATACTATTATGATATTCGTAATAAAGATAGAGACAAAGCCAAATTTAATAGAATGGCTGATTATAAAAGAGCTGCTAGAACTATTTATTTGAATAAGGCATGTTTTAATGGATTATATAGAGTTAATAGCAAAAATGAATTTAATGTGCCATTCAATAGAAAAGAAAAAGTTAACACTTATGATAGAGAAAATCTAAGTATAATTCATTCATATTTAAATTTTAATAAGATTGAAATTCTAAATACTGATTTTGCAGAATCAGTAAAAAATGCTAAAAAAGGTGACTTTATCTATTTTGATCCTCCATATGATTCTGATACTGAAACTTTTACTAGTTATACAGAAGATGGATTCGGTAAAGAAGAACAAAAAAGACTTGCTGAAGTATTTAAAAATTTAGACAAACGTGGTTGCTATGTAATGTTATCTAATCATAATACTAAATTAGTTAATGAATTATATAAGGATTATAATATTCATGTTATTGAGGCAAAAAGAAATATTAATTCAAATGGTAAAAAAAGAGGTAAAGTTGAAGAAGTAATAATTACAAATTATAAGAATAAAGAAGGATTTGAATAAGAAAAAATAATAATATATGTAGGAGGATAAATATCAATGAGAAAGAAATATTATTATAACAATGATGATTTCAAACTAATCTTAGGTGATTCTCTTAAAGAATTAAAAAAGATTGAGCCTAAGAGTATTGATATGATATTTGCAGATCCTCCTTATTTTTTATCAGGGGATGGAATTTCATGTAGTGGTGGAAAAATGGTTTCTGTTAATAAGGGAGATTGGGATAAAAAAATATCTATAGATGAAAAGCATAAATTTAATCGGAAATGGATAAAACTTTGCTATAACGTTTTAAAAGATGATGGAACTATTTGGATAAGTGGTACATTACACAATATTTATTCTATAGGGATGGCTTTGGAACAAGAAGGATTTAAAATAATTAATAATATAACATGGAAAAAGCTTAATCCTCCTCCAAATATAAGTTGTAGATATTTTGTACATTCAACAGAAACAATTTTATGGGCAAAAAAAGACATCAGGAAAGCGAAACATAAATTTAATTATGAATTAATGAAAGAATTAAATAGCGGTAAGCAATCTAAGGATGTTTGGGAATCATCTTTAACAAAACCAAGCGAGAAGAAATGTGGTAAACATCCTACACAAAAACCAATGGTTATTTTAGAAAAATTAATACTAGCTAGTACAAATGAAGGAGATTTAATATTAGACCCTTTTAACGGAAGCGGTACTACTGGAATTGTAGCAAATAATTTAAAAAGGAAATATATTGGTATAGATTTAGAGAAAGAATATCTAGATTTAACAATTAGAAGAAAGGATAATTCATGAGTAAAATAAAATTAGATATAACTGAAGGGAAAATAATAAAGAAATTTAAAGTAAAAAACTCTAATAAAAAAGAGCCAAGAAAATCAATTATTGATATAAAAATCTCAAATGATTATTCAGTTCATTTATATGAAGGAAAAAAGGAAGAAGGAAAAGATTTCATAGTAACATACATTGATAAATACACTAAGAAAGAGCCAAGACAGCTAAGTCATCTTCATTGGGTTGTAGACATATTATTAAAAATGAAGGCTGAAAAGGAATTAACGAAAGAGCTAATCAGGGAATTTCAAAAGAATAGGGAAATATGCTATCCAGTAGAAGATAATTCTAAAGAATCGTTAATAAAAATAACAGAAGATTGTATAACAATATCAGACATTTCACATTATGAGAATTTAAATGAACATGGAATATATGATGTTTCTTTTTTATCAGTGATTCTTCCGTTATTAATGGTTCAAGAATTAACAAATTATAAAGATAAAAATCCTAAAATGATAAATAATATTTTTAAAGAATTATTGGAAGATGAAGATAATTTTGATTTATATACAATAATATCAAAAGCAAAATATAGTTAGTTGGTGGTAAAATGAAAAGAGATTTTAATATATGGTTTAGTAATTTGAAAAGAAGTATTTCAAATTATGGGTATTATGTAGATTTTGAAAAAATATATAGATCTGCTGAAAAGTATAAAGTGGAGTTAAATATCTTAAATTCATTGATTGGAAGCAGAACTATTGAAAAAGACTTTGAAAATATAATAGTAAAGTATCCAGAAACATTGGAAGTAATTCCTTTATTATTAGCTGTTAGATCAAATGAAATATTTATTAAAGATTCAACAAACGAATACTTATTTAATTTTAACAAACTAGTATATTCTGTTGGCGACTACATAAAATTTATGAGAAAAACAGGATTATTTGATTTATTACAAAATCATATAATCAATAATTTATATGACTATCTATTAGGTGTTGAAGTTGGACTAGATTCAAATGGAAGAAAGAATCGTGGAGGACATCTTATGGAAGACTTAGTTGAAGAATATATTGTTAATGCAGGATATAAGAAAAATGACACTTATTTTAAAGAAATGTATCTTGCTGATATAGAAAAGAGATGGAATATGGACTTATCTGCTATGTCTGGAAATAATGTTTCAACTAAAAGATTTGATTTTGTTATAAAAACAAATGAACAGATATATGTTATAGAAACAAATTTTTATTCATCAGGTGGTTCAAAATTAAATGAAACTGCAAGAAGCTATAAAATGCTAGCAGAAGAATCTAAAAAAGTAAGCGGAGTTACATTCATTTGGTTTACTGATGGAGAAGGATGGATAGGTGCTAGAAAAAATTTAGAGGAAACATTCAATGTTTTAGGCACGTTATATAATATTAACGACCTAGATAACGGAGTTTTAGACAATCTAAAATAATTGTGCGCTCAGTGGTCACAAAGTAGATAAAATTAAAATATAAGCGGAATTGCTTATATTTTTTTAGTAATTATAATTAATATAGTTATATAGCACTGTATTTTTATTAATATTTAATGCCTAATATTTCTTTTTCTATTTCAGCAAAAAAATCAGATAAAGAAATTCCTAATGTTTTTGTGATTTTATAAAGAGTTATCATAGAAGGAGAATGTTCTCCTCGCTCGATTCTTCCGTAGTATGCGTCACTTACTTCGCATTCATAAGCAAAATCATATTGATTGAAACCATTCTTTTCACGTAACGTTCTTATTCGGTTTCCAATTATAACGTTTATTTTTTCTTTTTTCATAAAAAAATCACCTGATTAAATTATACGACAAATTTGTCGTTTTGTAAAATCGATATGTGTGATATTATGTTATCAGAAAGAAGGAGAAACTATGAATAATATTTTAGAATTAACTTTTAAGGTTAAAGCATGTAGGAAAATTCCAAACCCATTTTTTTTGAATGAGGAAGCATATAATAAAGAAGCGGAAATGTACTATATTATTTGTGATGTTAAAGATGTCCCAGATAATATACCTATGGAAACTAATCCCAGAGAGCAAAAACTTACAACAGCAGTTGCTAAAAAAATTAAAGAAACTTTGATAGACCCATCTAATCATAATTTTTATCTATTAAATCGTGGTTTATTATTGTCAGCTGAAAGTGTGACATATAATACAAAAAACGAGACAGTTACTATTACTTTTACGGATACTAATGTCCATGGTGATGTTGATGGAGGACATACTTATAAAATCATTAAAGAAAATAGAAATGAATTGGATTATGGACAACAATATGTAAAATTGGAAGTATTAACTGGTGTTGAGGATATGTTTCAAGAACTTGCTAGTGCTAGAAATACATCTACTCAAGTTCAAGACAAATCAATAGCTGAATTGTATGATAGATTTAAAATAATCAAAGATACTATTAAAGATGAAGCTTTTGAAAACGAGGTTTATTTTAAGGAAAATGAAGAAGGAAGTATTGATGTTGCAGATATCTTATCTATTTTGAATTTATTTAATATAGATAGATATAAAGAATTAAATGATTATGCAATAGTTTCTTATAGCGGAAAGAAACAATGCATAGATTATTATATTAAATCACATATTGATTTAGGAGAAAGTTTAGAAAATCCTTACGTAAAAATGAAAAATATTATGGTAGATATATTTAAACTGTATGATCAATTAGAAGTAAAAGCTCAACAATATTATCAACAATCTCATGGAACAGGAAGTAAGTATGGTTCTGTCACTGGTGTTGTTATTAGAAAAAATGGTAAGCCACCATATAAGACAAAATTCTATAAGAAAAATACTGATTATTTAACACCAAATGGATTTATGATACCTATGCTTGGTGCATTTAGAGCATTAGTAACAGTTGGAGACGATGGATATTATTGCTGGAAGAAAAATCCTTTTACAATTATGGATAAGCTTGGAGCAGATTTAGTTGATTCTACAGTTGATATGAGTAGAACATTAGGTAATAATCCAAATGCTGCAGGTAAAAACAAACAATTATGGAAAAATCTTTATATGTGTGTTGCTATGGAGACTATGCATAAGGATTAATTTTAAGGGGAATTATTATGAATTATAAATTAAGTGAATTATTATCTATTTATAAGCCTAGTCAATTAAATGAGTTTATTAAGATGTATTCAGATTATACCTTAGAAGAAAGAGGTTTAATCTACGATGATATATCTGATAATTGGAGCTATGTCGGTGATACACCATTCAATTTATCTGCAATTAATTTGCTAAAAGATCCAGGTAAAGGATTAATAGAAAGAATCACAAATGGTATTGATGCAGTTTTGGAAAAAGAAAAGGAAAAATATAAAATAGAAAATCCTAAATCAGCTGATGATATTATTAAGGTTGCCTATCCAAATTATTATGAAAATAGGTTAAAAATAAAAAAGGGCGAAGCAACAAGGCAAAATGCCTGTGAATCTAATGACAAAGTTATGGTTGCTATAAATGATAGTGTTCAGAGCAACTTACCTACAATTGATGTAATAGATCAAGGATGTGGAATACCCGGTGAAAAATTTGCTGATACAATATTATCTTTGCACAAAGGAAATAAGTCAAAAACTGACAAGAATTATTTAATTGGTGCTTTTGGACAAGGAGGATCAACATCATTACCTTTCTCTTTTGCAACAATCATCCTTTCAAAGTATGATAATAAATATTATTTTACTATTGTAAAAAGAGTAAGATTTGATGATATGAAGATGGATTGTTACGTTTACTTTACTCCTAATCAACAAATCTCTACTATAATTGCAGATGACCATGATTATAAAAGTGAGTATTTACAAAAATTCTTTGAAAGTGAATCTGGTACATTAATAAGAATGATTGACGTTGAAATACCTAGAGAATATAGAGCTAATGATATATCTAAACCAGGAATGTTAGGAGACTTTGTAAATACAGAATTATATAATGTTAGCTTGCCAGTAAAGATGATAGAAAATAGAGCAAACTATACTGAAAATGCTCATGCACAAAATAGAAATTCGTTTGGCTCATTCTACAAAATGCAAACTTGGGAATATGCTAGAAAGGATAAGTCAGGAACTATTAACGTAGAACATAATGGTAATGAATATAAATTAAATTATTATTTTATTCTCCCAGATAAAGAAGAAGACTGGGCTAAAGATGGAGAGTGTAAAAATATATTTAAACAAATAAATGTTCATTTAGATCCAATAATATATACTGTTAATGGACAATATATCACCGGAGAAAGATTCACAAAATTAAAAAATGCAGGGTTAAGTTTTCTTCAATATAGGTTGTTGGTTGATATTGATCTAGATGTTTTAGGAAAAGATAAGTATAAATTTTTTACATCTGATAGATCAAGAATACAAGATTCAGATTTGACTAATGGATTTTTGGATAAAGTAATAGATGCTTTAAAAGAAGAAAAAACAATTCGAGAGATGAATGATTATATAGCAAGTATGAGTGTTGATTCTAATATTAACGAAGACTTTATAAATGATATAAGTAATAATGTCAAAAGTATATATAATAAATATTTGAAATCAGGTAATAATATAATATCAGTTAGAAGAGGAAGACATCTAACTCCTACAGATGAAGAAATATATTATGATTATATAAATACATTTGATATTACAACAACTAAACAAGTTTTCTATAAGAACGAAAATGTTAATATTGTATTAACAACTGGTGCTAAAAAAAGTATTAATGATAAAGCAAAAATATACTTGTTTATTGATGGTAAACAAAATAATAATTATTTTCAATCTGTAATGAATGGAAGAATTCAATACTCTGTTAGTAACATTCCTATAGGAATGCATAAGGCCCAATTTGAATTGTTTAATGATGATTCTAGCTTTGGTAAAGAAAGTAATTTATTTGAATTTGCAGTCGTAGATGATATAAAACAAAAACCTGATAATATCAGCAAGGATAAGGGATTAAATCTAGATATCAAAATAGTTGATGAAAGAGAATTAATAGTTGATGTTGAAAAAAACAAAGAGGATAAAAGTATAACTGTATATTTATGTTTGAATCATGACTTATTAGTTGATAATATTTACGGAAGAACTTCAAGTACAGATGAGGTGGAAAGAATAAAAAATGAATTGTTGCAACCACTGACACTATTTGCACTGTTTTTAGATAATGAATATGATGAAATAGAATCTGTTGAAAAGAAAAATGATATTATATTATCATTCTGTAATACATTTTATATTTCATATATGAATAAATAGTGTCAGGTTGGTAATAAACTACTTTTGATAAGTTTTTATGAATATTTAAAATATTTATTAGAAAAAATAGTATAATGTAAGTATAGATTTCTATACAATTTAAAGTATAGAAATTTTTCTTTTATAAGGAGGTAGGATATGAATTCCTTAAAAGTGAAAGTAGCAAAGAATAAAATGTTAGAAGACTATTTATCATCTCAATTTTTATATGTGGAATTTACATCTTATATTGAGAATAAAATCAAGAATATTCTTATTGAAAATGGTATTAAGTATCAATCTTTAAATAGTCGAGTTAAATCTTATGATTCATTAGAAAGTAAATTAACAGAAAAAATTATCAATGGTATTTGTGGAAATATTAGAAAATTAAATGATCTAAGTGGTGTAAGAGTAATATTTTATAATGAAGAGGATTTGAAACGATTTAATGATATTATTTATGATGAATTTAATATTGAATCATATAGACCATCTGAAGATATTATGAAATATGATGGAACTAATATTACAGTTTCGCTAAAAAAGGATGTAAATAAGTTTAAGGGAATGTTATGTGAAATTCAATTGACAACAGTATTATCTCATGCAATGAACGAATTTGGGCATAATATCATTTATAAGGATATAGATGAATTGCAATCAAAAGATAGCAAAGAATATGAAAGAATAAAAAATACTTTTGAAAAAGCAAGAAAAGATATATTAAATGTCGTGGCAAGTTTAGAAGTAATCAATAGACGAGTAGATAGTATAAAAAACGGTGCGAAAAATATTGAATTATTATTAGATAAAGATTTTGATAAAAAGCTTCAGGAAGTAAAATCTTTAAATGAACTGGAAACTATTATTAATAAAATGGTTGAAATTATTCCATTGATTAATGAATATGAGGAAAAGTATAAAAGAATTTACGACTCGGGAATAATATATTCCATAGTGAAAAAATTTAGTGAATTGCCTGTAGAAACTGCAACTTTCTTAAATTATGATACATATGAGTATAAATTTAGAAAGTTATTAGAGTTTTTAAATTATTATAAATATCTATGGATTGATGATTTTAAAAATATAATTTCAATTTTATATAGAATATCTGTTAATAATAATATTGTTAGCAAATTTGATAAATTCTTAGAAGACTTGTTAGTTTCAGATAAAGCTGATTCTAGCAAGGGGTATGGATATTATAATATACATGAAATATCTTATTCCATAATTGTTGATAAAGAAGCAGACGAATATGTTAGGATAAAACTAGCAGAATACTTTTGTGATATAAATTATAATTATTGCGAAGAGGTTGAGAGAAATAAAATTAATTATGTAAGGAAGAAAACAAATCCTACCGAGAATTATAAGACTAAAATATATGAATCAATTGATGAATTATTAAACATATTCTTAAATAGTCATTCAAAGGATGCTTTACGGGCACTGATTAACATTAATGCCGACTTAGAAAGAAATAATGATATATTTGATCATAATCCTATATATGAATTTTTTAGTAATAATTATGATAGGATAGGTATTTTTAGTAAAAATGAATTATATAAATCTGTATGTACTTGGAAGAATACAAAATTAAAAGATAGCATATTATATAGAAAGCTAAAAGCAGATAAAGTACTAAAATTATATGCAATATTATTTAATTTTTATATTGATGAAGTACTTGGCAATAAATATAATGAAAAAGAGGATTTTAGAAAAGAATATTTGGATAAATATGTTAAAGATTTTAAAGAAGATAATGTTGAAGAAATACTTGCTATATTGAATGCGATGGATAATGAAGAAATATGTAATTCAAATATATATAATGCAGGTAAGTTTTTAATTGATATTGGCTCATCAAAAAAATATGGAAAAGAAATAATTAAAACTAAGTGGAATGAATATATATTCCTTGGAATTGTTAAAATAGATAAGAATTTTAAGCATGAAATGGATGATATAAAAGTAGATAAGATTATCCAAGCTATGCTTATAACTGGCAATATAGACTTAAATGTATTGAAGAAAATGGTAAAATATGCTGAAAAAACTAGAAATGAAAATTTGATATTAAAAATATTAAAACTAATTGTTAATAACAATGAGCTAGTAAATAATGAAGAATATAAAAAATATTTTTTAAGTAAACTTGAAGAGTATAATTTAGTTAATAAAGGTATAATGGGAAAAATGTTATATAATCCTCATACAGAGAAAAGTATTATTGAAAATTATAGCTATGAAGATTTAAAAATAATACTTGAAAATTTTAGATATAGTGAATTCAACAGATTAGATGAATATTTTTTAAATGATTTATTTGAAAAGTATCTAGATGATTTAAGAAAACTTATTAAAAATAAAATAACTGATAGCCCAAATAAGAATTTATATAATTCTTATAGCCACCTTAATCTTACTGATTGCAACAATTTTAATAAAGAAAGATATAATAACTTATCATTATGCATGGATATTTTAGAAAAAAATCATTATTATAAAATATCTAATTACATACATTACTTGATAGGTGAGTATAATGAAGAATTAGGTAATGATATATTAAAATATTTAAATGAAAATGATAAATATGAGACTTATTCTAAAGTAATTGATTTATGTGGATTATTTGATGCTTCAACATCCTGTTGGAAAATTTTTGAATTTATTATATCTAAGGTAGATGTAAATGATAAAATATTAAATGAAATAGATTGTCTACTATTCAATACTGGTGTTGTGTCTGGTGAATATGGTATTGCAAATTCGTTTAATAATAAATGTATCTTCTTTAAAGCTCTTAAACCGAAAAATAAAAAAGTAAAAGAGTTTGTAAATAAAGAGATAAAAAGGTTTAAACTGTTGTATCAAGTTGAAAAAAATAAAGTAGATAAGAATTTAATAAAAGATGAAACTAAGTATAAACTTGAAAATGAAAAATCCGATGATTAAAATTCGTCGGTTTTATTGTTATCTAAATTATCTATTGCAGTTACTACTCCATATAAAGTACGCGAGAACATGATTTTATGCTTCTTTACTATTTATATGACTTAGGTATTATACAATAACTTAAACAATAGCTGCTTTAGTAACCTAAAGAGATAAACTAGAATGTTCGAGATCATATAAGTTTCTTTTCAAAACTTAGTTAATTTTTTAATTGATCTTTCTATTATTATAAATGATTGTTATAATAAAAAATTATTAAAGGAGGAATGATTATTTTGAATAGATATGATAAAGAAATAAATATTATTAATGATTTTCAAAAATTAACTTCTAGAGAAATATATCTTTTTAATGGTAGCCTGTCATTAAGGAAAATTTTTATTTCGGTTTATTCTAAAAGAAAATGGAAAAATTGGATTGATTCTTCTTCTAAGAATGAACCGCCTCCAGATTTTTATAATGACAAACTAAAAATAATGATGGATGTTATGAGAATAGATGATCATGCTTATGAAGATTCAAATGGTAAAGTTTTAAATCCAACTAACAAAAGGGAAAGCCAGTTAATGAAGGAAATTGCTAGCAAAAACGCATTTTTAAAACGTGCAGTAGAGGAAGGCAGAGTGTTAGTAAATCCTGACTCTGGTTTACGAGGAGAGAAAGATCATAATTATACTTTTTATTATAAAAACTTTGAAAGAGTAACTGTTAATCACTCGAATAAAATTACAAATTACAAAAAGAATCATCCTGGTTATAAAACTATTTTTTTTATCTTAGATGAATCATCACCTTATCTCATGGCTGTTAATGATTATAGACCATCTGCTCCTGGTGAAATAATTTATGGGATTTTTCATCAGTGGTGGAGAGATTTCAATATGATGAAATATATAGTAAAATCTGATTTAGATTATATAATATGGTTTTCTCCATATAAACACTTTGACTCTTTGGAAAAATTTGAACCACCATTTGCCACTATTATCGATGTTAAAAAAATTAGATTAGACAGCTTGATTAAATATACAGTAGGTAAAATGTATAGTGTAGAAACTTAGAACATTCAAAAATGTGTGACAAGTTGGCGACAAGTTACTTTTGGACCAAATGACCAAAAGTTTAATTGAAAAATACTGAGTTTGACAAAACTACTGAAAAATGTTAAAAAATCAGTAGCTATGTCAAAAAAAATACCAAAATAAAAAAAGAGAGATTTTTACCAATACATAAATCTCTCTTTAACTTTAAATATAAACCTCTTTACCAATAATTTTACCAATACAAAATACTAAAATCTTATAAAATTTAGTAATATTTTGAAAACCAACAATACGATTTTAGCCTTATTTTATCTAGGAAAGGAGAAATAACCACATTTTATTAACCGACCCCTGAAGAAAGCGAAATCTTTCGTCTATTGAAATTTTATAATTTTTCAATCATATCGAGTATTTTTAAATACTATTCAAAAAAAGATGTTATACTGAATATAGTAAGGAGTGATTTTATGCAAGATTTTCAAATTATACCTAAAAAGATTAAGGATATGGTTGCTGATGATGCAAACATTATATTACCGGCTATTCAAAGGAAGTTTGTTTGGCCAGAAGAAAAAATATGTAATTTATTTGAATCTATTATGAATGGATATCCTATTGGTACACTTTTGACATGGGAAATATCAGGTGAAAAAATAAATGATGAAAATGCTATTGGATTTTACGAGTTTATAAAAAATTGGAGTGAATATGATAACAAGTTTAATGCATTGTTAAAAAATGTTCCTAATGATAAAAAGTTTCTTGCTATATTGGATGGTCAACAACGACTACAATCTTTGTTAATAGGTTTAAGAGGTACTTATGCTTCACATAAAGCTAATAAACCATGGAAAGATATAAAATCTTTTCCAGCTAGAACCTTGTATCTGAATTTGAAAAAAATATATAATGAAGATATTGATAAAGAAACATATTGTTTTAAATTTTTAGAAAAAGAAACGGCTAATGAAGATTCAAAGAATAAATGGTTTGAAGTTGGTAAAATAATTGGACTTAATAATTTTAGAAGCATATCTCAATATGTAAAAGAGAATTATCAGTTTGAAAATGAAGAAGAACAACAAGAAGCTACTATTATTATTAATGAATTGAATGAGTGCATTAATAATACAAATATATTGGGATGTTATGTAATAGACAAAGATAGGGATTTAGATGCAATTTTAGATATATTTATTAAGATTAATAGTGGTGCTACACCTTTGTCAAAACCTGATTTATTATTTTCAACAATTATTTCTAAATGGCCTGATGCTAGAGAAAAATTTGATGCTTTTATAAAGAATATTAATATATGTGATGATCAAAGTAAACGTTTTAAATTTGATATGGATTTTCTAATTAGAACTATTATGTACATGAATGATGATATACCTGTAACATTAAACATCAAGAATTTTAGCAAAATCAAAATAGATGATTTAATTCCTGCTTGGGAAAAAATTGAGGAATCTATTATAGCTGCTAGAAATTTAATATTAGATTATGGCTTTGAAGACGATACTATTGCATCATACAATGCAATTATGCCTATAATATTTTATATTTATCATGATGGAGATATTTCTGATGAAAACATAAAAGAAGAATTTAGAAAATACTTTATAATTGCACAATTAAAGAATTTGTTTGGTGTTGCTGGTAACTCTACTTTAACAGAAACAAGAAGATGTTTGAAAGGGCAAAAGCAGTTCTCAATGTCATTATTTAAAGATATTGTTTTAGCTGGTAGTAGGACATTTAAACTTAATAATGATGATGAAATTAGACACTGGCTAGAGACATATAAAAAGGGTGATAAATACTCATTTATGATTTTATCTTTATTGGATCCTAATTTTGATGGTTCAAAAATAGTTGATGAAGATCATTTATATCCAGAAAGCTTATTAAAAAAATATCCAGAATATGATTCATATAAAGATAGTTTGCTAAATTTAAATTTATTGCAAGCTAAGGAAAATAGAAAAATAAAAAGTGATATGCTTTTAGATGATTACATAAAACAATTAGAGAATAAAAATGTTGATCCAAATTCAGTAATTAAGTTTTTACCTAAATTAGATGAAGAATTAAAAAGTTATAGTATTGATGAGTTCCTTACTTTTTGTCAAAAAAGAGAGAATTTGATGGTAGATGCTATAAAAAATATTATTAGTGAATAAATTATATATTTTTTAAATTTGCATAAATTTAACTATTTTAGTATAATATGCATCATTAATTTGGGGTGATGTATATGGAGATTATGTATAATGAGTTAGGTATAGAGTTAACTCGTAGATGTAATGAAAAATGTGCTCATTGTTTAAGAGGCCCTTCTGAAAATATTGATTTATCTAAAGAAATAATAGATTCTTTATTTGATAATAACGATATACGTCTTATAGAAAATCTATTCTTATCCGGAGGAGAACCAACTATGAATGGTAAGTCACTATCCTATCTAGTAGATAAGATAATAGATAATAGAGTAGTAGTAGGTACGTATAGAATTATTACAAATGGTACTTATTATAGTGAAGAGTTTGGTTCTGCTATTAGAAAATTACATGAATATATAGATACTGTTGGTTGGAATAAAACATATAATGTGAAATATGCTAATAGTTTTGGAAGAATAGGTGTATCTCAAGATCAATATCATCAAGAAGCTTTAAAAGACGTAATGGATAAGTTAAATGCATTACCTTCTAAAATAATTGTATTAGATGATAAGTATCAATCTAAAGGATTATTACCATATGGTAGAGCAGCAAGTAATGAATTAACAGATAATAAACCTGATTTATCTAAGTTAACGGATATAGATAGTTCTTATATAAGAATGAAATATGGTAAGGATGGAATACTATTTAATAAGCAATATATATGTGCTAATGGAAATGTATGTTTAAATCCTAATTATCCTTTTTATATATTAGATGAATATAGAATAGGTAATGTATTAGATTCTAATTTATTAATGATGTATGGTATAGAAGAAAAGAAAAAACATGTTATGCATTTGTAACATGTTTTATTCTTTTTAAATGTTTAGTCATCCTTTTTAATGGTGTGACTTGATTATTAATTATTTCTAATTCATCTTCAATATTTTCGAAGTTATTAATGACTATTCTTTTTAAAGTTTCTATAGCTAATTCTTTATCTTTTTTATATAATGCAAATAATTCAGCTGCACATATAAATGAGTATGAATGGTTTATAAATTTTTCAAAATATAACTCTATATTTAGTTAGATTTCTATTAATATATATTGCTTGATAAATAGTCCTAATGTATAATTATTGTAGAATAGGTGATTATATATGAAAGATAATAAAGGTTTTACCTTAATAGAGTTACTTGCTGTAATAATAATACTTGGTGTACTTATGTTAGTTGCTATACCTAGTGTTACAGCTTATATTAATAATTCTAGGAAAAGTGCTTATGTAGACTCTGCTAGAAAAATGATGGATGGTGCAATAGTACTTGTAAACTCTGGAGAATTGGATGTATTCGATACTGATACTACATATTATATTCCTGGAAAATGTATTCCAACTGAGACAGGTGGAGATGCTAGTCCATATGCTAAGTGGAAAAATGTTTATATTATGGTTACATATGATGGTGATGGTTTCGATTATTATTGGACTAGTACCGATGAAACTGCTATGGGTATTAAAGCTACTTATAGAGAAAATTTAAATAATGATAGTATTAAGCCAGGAATAAACGAAGTTTCAACTAGTGTAGGAGTAGGTTCTAGAAGTAAAATAATTGTTTTTGATGACTGTGAAACAGGAGATCCGACACCTGCTATGGAATTCATGGATGAAAAAGGCACTTATACAGGAGAAGGTGGAAGTACTTCCTCATCAACTACAACAACCGATAATAAGACATGGACAAATGGAATATATACGCTTACATTTGATATAGCTAGTAGTTGTGATACAACATCTACAGAAAAGGTTTGTAATGTAACAATTACTGGTTCAAATAGTGATAGTTCACATTTAATTGTTGATTCTAACTCAACATTTACTGTCCCTTCTGGAACTAGAATTGCTGGTGGACCATATACGAGTGAAAATATAGATGTAACTGTTAGTGGTACTACATTAACTGTTATTGGAAATAAGAATTATAAACATGATAGATTTACTAGTAGATCAGAACCAAGATCAACTAGTTTAAGAATAGCTTATCCTAAAGATGCTGAATTTGTATTATCTAATGGAAATATAAACTATACTGTATTAAGTGATGCCGTTCATGTATATGATTTAACTAATATGAAAGTAACGTTAACAAGAACTGGTTATACTAGTGTAGATACTCATAAAATGAAAATTAAAAATACAGTTAAAATAGAGAATAAGACTAATAATACTTTATCAGGTTGGTCATTTAGAATCAGTGCTAATGGCTTAACCAGTGCTAATATTATTAGTCCATTAAAGAAGATATCGGAAGGAACAAATTATGTAGTTGTTGGTCCTGTTGTTAATAATAGTTATACTGATAATCTTCCACCATTAGGAAATACAGTTCAAGTAGATAAGATAGAATTTGTACTTAATGATATAAATTCAGAAATAACTATCAGTTAAAATAATGCATTTAAAAAGAACTATTTATGTGAATAGTTCTTTTTTTATTTTATTATTCTTTTAATTTTATTTAAGAACAAGTTAATATATTTTTGATCTACTAGTTTAATCTTAACTGAAATAGTAAAATAGATAATTGTTCCAATAATAGAATATCCAATTATGTATAAAATATTAATCACTCTATTGTTAGATGTAAATGGAATAAATCTATTTAATATATATAATGTAGTAACCATTATTAATGAAATAATAATGAACTTAATAATCTTTATTATTGTTTCGTTATAAGTAACTTTATATTTCTTTTTTATATAACGTAATGATAATAATCCACAAATACTATAACCAAGAATAGTAGATGTAGTTGAACCATAATAAGCAGGAAGACCTAAATAATTAAATAGATATAGAAGTGGAATATTAAATAAAGCATTTGTTAATAATCCAGTTAATAAATATAGAAATACTTTTTTATGTTCTTGTAATAATTGTAAAGTTACTACACCTACGGTAAATAATACATTACCTAAAGATGTAAATACATAATATTGGTAAACCGATGTACTTAGATCATTAACCCCATAGAAAACTGTCCATATTGGTTTTGCTAGAAATGATATTCCAATTGTCATTGGTATACAAAATAGGAAAGCATAAGTGATTGCTTCATTGATTATTTTATTAACACTTTTAAAATCTTTTTTAGTAAAACTTGATGTTAGATTAGGGACGAGACTGATAATAATTCCAGAACATATAGCTATTACTATCATGTTTATTTTTTGTCCCCAAGTAGAGATAACACTCATAACTTCTTCTGCCGTTGTAATAGAATATCCAAGGTGATTTACTAGTATTTTAACAAGCATAAAAACATCTACTGAATTGATAAGAGATCTAAATATATCTATTAATACAAATGGTATAGCATATATTAATACTTTTTTTATAATCTCATTATCGGTTATTTTTAATACTTTATTATCTTTATTATTTTGTAATACTTTTTTGTTCTTTTTAATACTTATAAATAAATATAGATAAGAAGTTATAGCACCAATAGTTGCAGCAAATACAGATATTGCAATTGTATTACGTAAACTTAGATTGAATACTCTAAGAGTTAAATAACTACCGATTACAATTACTAATACTCTTATTATTTGTTCTAATACTTTGCTGATGGATGAAGGAGTCATATAACTATGTCCTTCTAAATATCCACGATAGACACTCATTAATGGTACAAATAATAATGCTGTTGAAATAATTCTTATTACAAAAGTTACATCTTCTATAGAATTTCCACCACTGATATCTCCGATTATTATATATGCTAATACTCTTGCAAATAAGAACATTATTAGGAAACTTAATATGCCTAAAATAGTTAATAATTTTTTCCCAATTTTAAAGGTTCTTTCTTTCGCTTCGTAATAATGCAAAGCATTATATTCACTTATCATTTTAGAAATGGCTATTGGAATACCTGCCTGACTTATTCCTAAAAATATCGTATAAATGGAATAAGCATATCCATATAAAGCTCCGCCTTGACTACCTACGATCGAGTAGAAAGGAATTACATAGATAATTCCTAATATTTTACTTAATACTATTCCAATAGTTGCTATAAATGCACCTTGTAAAAAAGAATTTTTTTTCATATCTTTTCCTCATTTAATTAATTATAACATATATCTTTATTATATATGTTATAATGAATCCATAGTAGGAGTAAGCTAACATGAAGGAATTATTAAATAAAGAAAAATCATTGCTAGAGATAGTAACCGATATATATATTTTTGCAATAATTATAATATTTCCATTGATGGTTGATAAAACAGGTTTCTTTCATATATTGGAATGTAAATGGTATTCATTTGTTTCAATTGCTACATTATATATAGTTTCTAATATATTGATAGTTTTATATTTTTTGATATTTAAAAAAGTAAATATTTTTAAGAAAAAGAAGATATCTATAATAGAATGGTTAGCAATAGCTTTTTTATTAATTAATATTATTTCTTGTTTTCTATCACCATTTTTTAAAGATTATGATTTGTTTATTGGAGTAGGAAGAGGAGAGGGCTTAATAGCAATGTCTCTATACTCTTTATCCTTTTTATGTGTAGTGTTCTTTGGTAAATTTAAAAGGAGACATATTACTTATTTTGTTATAGCTTCAATTTTAGAAAGTTTAATATGTTGTCTTCAGTATGTAGGATTTAATCCATTTAATATGTTTCAAAACGGAATAGGAACACATAATGTAAGTTTTATGGGAACAATAGGAAATATTGATTTTTTATCGGCAATATATACGATTTTCTTATCTATATCTTTTAGTTCTTTTGTATTCTTAGAGGATAATAAAAAATGGGAAAAAGTATTATGTATTATTTCGATATTAATGGGGTTCTTTATTATTGGCATTATAGATGTTCAAAGTGGGAAAGCAGCATTTTTAGGAACTATTATTTTGATCTTTCCGTTTGTTATAGCTACGAATAAAAGATTATCTAGATTTATGGTAGTAATTGCAACTATATTGATGGCATATTGTACCAATCAAATAATGAATCCTCAATATCATTTCGATGTTGGTAAGTTAGGTTTCTATTGGCAGTTCAATTATATAACGATTTTATTTATTCTAGTATCTGTTGCACTAGTATATCTAGCGCGTGAAATCCGTAATCTTGATTATGATTTTTCAAATAATAATAAAGTAATAAAAAATATATATTTGGGTATAATTGGTTGTGGTGTAGTATCGATATTATTTTTATATTTTATTGATTTAGGTGAAGGTACTCTCTATGAAATACATGAATTATTACATGGTAATTTTGATGATGATTTTGGAACATATAGAATCTTTTTGTGGAAGAGAACTTTTGCTATATTTCCTGAATATCCTATATTAGGATCTGGACCGGATTCATTTGCTATTAGGTTCATGGCAAGATATACGGCAGATGTAGCTTCGATTGGTGAATTAACGATCAATGATACTGCAGCAAATGTATATCTAACTATGCTTATTAATATTGGAATAGTTGGATTGCTCGATTATTTAGCTTTTCTCTTCTTTCAAGTAATAGAAGGAATAAAAAAAATAAATAAATATTCAGCTATATTATTAATTTCTGTATTGTGCTATATGATACAGGATTGCTTTAATCTTTCACTTGTAATTGTTACACCAATCTTTTGGCTATTGATGGCACTTCACATAAATAGTTTGGAAGGAAAATAAAATAAGATATATTGCACATATCTTATATAAGATTTATAATTGAAATATAATAGGAGATTAAAATTATGGATGATTATAAAAAATTAATTACTAAAATAGTAATAAGTTGTATTGCGGTATTTGTACTTGGAATAACGATAGGTTATGAAATAAATAATGGATCTATTAAATCATTACAAGGTTATCTATTTAGAGGTATAGGTAATGCTTCAAATTCAAATGCGTCAACTTCGAATGCGTCAACATCAAATGCATCAACATCAAATGCTTCGACTTCGAATGCTTCGACTTCCAATGCTTCTACTTCAAACGCATCGACTTCGAATGCATCTAGCTCTAATGCCTCAAGTGCAAATGCAAAAGCAACCGATGGAATAATATTTCTTAACGCCTTTTCCTTGAAAGAAAGTGGTGCTAAACAAGGTGATAGAATAAATGTTAACATTAGCACTACAGGGGCATGTAACTCAGGTGCATCAGTAGTATTCGAAGGAACTGAAGGAATATTTTCTGCACAAATAAGAGGAATAACAACTGATGAACCTTATATAATTATCCCTGAAACAGCAGTAGCTGGGAAATATTCCGTAACAAGTGTATTATTGATTGGTAAAAATAGCGATGGTTCTACATTTACTAAACAGTATACTAAGAACGGTGCTAACGCTTATAATTTTGATAGTACTGTAACGATTGCATCAAAAAATGATAGTAAAAATGAAATTCAGAGTGTTAGATTACAAAGTATTGCTTTAAAAAGTGATAAAGCTAAAATTGGTGATAAAGTTTATCTAGATTTAAAAACTACTGAAAAATTAACTTCATTAAAGTTAACATTTGTATCTACTGATAATAAAACTTTAATAGCATATGCTAATGATTTATCTACTAATAAACCATATATCGATATTCCTAATTCTACAAAGGAAGGAACCTATAGTTTAACTGGAGCTATATTATTATCAAGTAAAGGTTCAACTACATATGGTAAAGAAGCTAAAGAAGGTGTACTTAAATATGACTTTAATTCAGTTCTAACTATAGAAAAAGAGGAAACTGAAGAAAAAGTTCAGACAGTATTTGTTTATAATAATGAAGATATTAATGATGAAATATTATCTAAGTTATATAGTGCTCCAAAAGAGTCAGAAATAACTATTAATGCAGAATCTAATACACTAGTTAATGAAGGATTGTTTGATGCAATTAAAGGAACTGATAAGAAGCTAATTATTAATTCTAAAGGAAATCAATTAGTATTTAGTGGTAACGATGTAGATACTTCTAAGACTATAGATGTTAATATTTCTGTAGATAAAGTTTCTAATAATGAAAAGATTAACAAATTTACTTCTAGAGGAATCGTAGTTAATTTCCCTGATAATGGAAGTCTTCCAGGAAAAGCATTAGTAAGAATAAAAGCTACTGAAATGGTTGAAGATGTTCTAGAAGAAGATGTATTCGTTTATGTATATAATGAATCTACCGATAATTTCTGTGAAATAGATACAGCAGTTAAGAAAACAAAAGATGGATATTATGAATTTATGATAGATCATAATACAGATTTCTTAATTGTTAATAAGAAGCTTGATAACAGTGTTGTTGTTGCTTCAGCAGATAGAGTTGTAGGATTCCAAAAAGGAAGAACTACACAACTATTATTGATAGGATGTGGAGCATTAGTTGTAGTAGGAGCAATAATAGTACTAGTAGTTTTAAAGAATAAACAAAATAATCCTAAAAAAAAGAAAACTAAATAAAAATATGCCTTAATGGCATATTTTTTTTGTATAAGAAATGATATATCCATCAATATCATTTATAAATCCACAAACGACATTATTTTCACTGCAAACAATATTATTTTTATTTATAGAAAATTCTACTTCCAATATATTATTTAGATTAGTACCTAACATTTTAAAATAGGATTCTTTAAGAGTATATATTTGAAATAATCTATATTCGATATTCTTTTTATCTGATAATATATATTCTTTTTCTTTTTCTGTAGCAAACATATTTATATTTTTTATATTGGTATTTCTTATTTTTTCGATATCTATTCCTATTTCATAATCAGATATAATTACGACAATATAATCATTAGAATGACTTATATTAAAATACTTTTTATTATTTATTAAATATGGTTTACCATTTTCATTTATATAGTAATCAATATTATTATAGTTAATTAATTTACTGAGTAATAATTCTCCAATAATCGATTGCTTTCTTGATAATTCATTTCGTATTTTATCTATTTTTTTTCTCTTGATTATTGGTATCTTTTTATAGAATGCGTTTACTTCATCATTACTAAAATCATTTATATTTCCAATAATATATTTCATATTGAATCCCTCAAGACAATTATATCTAATTGATAATGTTATTACAATTTGATAAAATTATTTTAGAAAGAGTAGTGAATAGCATGAAGAGAAAACTATTTTGTGAAATAAGTCCTACAACATATTCTATTTCGGTAAAGAAAGAGATTTTGTTAAGGCATATGAAAAATATACTAAGTAATGATAAAATAGCAAAATCCTATTCCAAGGATGAACTTCCAAATATAGTAAAAAGTCATAGTTCCATTTTGCTTAGAAATCTTTACGGCGTAGATATGAAATTACAAGAAAATAAGGTTACTAATATCAAGTTAGCTTGCAAGAAGATTAATGGAATTATAATACATCCTGGGGAGACTTTTTCTTTTTGGGTTACGGTTGGAAAAGTATCTGAAAAAGATGGCTATAAAGAAGGTCTTGTAATTAGTAGAAAAGGATTTACTAAAGGATTTGGTGGTGGATTATGCCAAATGGCCAATATGATTCACTGGTTAGTTTTAAATAGTCCGCTAGAGGTTACTGAACTTCATCATCATTCCGATGCACTATTCCCAGATGATAGAAGAAGAGTACCTTTTGGAACAGGTACTTCTATTTGCTATAACAATATAGATTATAGATTTAAAAATAATACGAATCAATCTGTACAAATACTAGTGTGGGTTGAAAATGGCGAATTATGTGGTGAACTTAGAAGTGAAAAAGAATATCCTAATAGATATAAATTTGTTGAAGAGGATCATCATTTTCAAAAAGAAGGAGATAAATATTATAGATTATCTAAAGTATATAGAATAGTAATAGATAGAGAAACGAATAAAGAAGTTGCTAAAGAATTAATATTAGATAATCATTCTGAAGTAATGTACGATTATAATTTAATTCCTAAAGATCAAATAAGAGATGATAATAATGATAGAAAAAATAAAAAAGATAGTAGAAAGAAAACCAAATAAAAAAGCATATATTGTAGGTAATGATTTTATTACATATAAAGAGTTATGGGATAAAGCTAATTATTATGCTATGCTTCTTTCAAAGGAAGGTACTTCACCAGTAATAATATATGGTAATAAAGAAATAAATAGTGTTGTATCTATTTTGGCATGTATATTATCCAATAGAACTTATATACCTATTGGTTCGTGTACTCCTGTAAAAAGGTTGGAAAAGATAATTGAAATGACTAAATCATCATTAATATTATCGGGTTATAATCTAGAAATAGATAATATCGATATCTGCAGTTTAGAAAAACTAGATAGATATAAAGATGGAACTTCTAAATTAATTAATAATGATATTGTTTATATAATATTTACATCAGGTAGTACAGGGGATCCAAAGGGAGTACCTATATCGAAAGATAATTTAAATAATTTTATTGATTGGATTTCAAGCATTAAACCACTATGTGATTATGAAGATGTTAACGTACTTAATGAAGCAAGTTTCAGCTTTGATTTAAGCGTTGCTGATTTGTATTATTCACTTTGTAATGGTCATACTCTTTATGCACTAAATGATGATATCAATGACGGATTAGATGAGTTATTTAAAGTTATGGAAAATATAGATGTTGCTGTACTTACTCCGACATTTATTAAATTATGTTTATTGAATAGAGATTTTAATAGTGATAGTTATAAAAGATTAAAATGTATTTATTTTTGTGGTGAACAATTAGAGGTTAAAACAGTTAAAAAGATATTCGATGTGTTTCCAAATCTAAATGTTATTAATGCTTATGGCCCTACAGAAGCTACATCTGCAGTATCGAGTATATTGATAACTAAGGATATGCTTGATGAAACTCTATTACCAGTAGGTGATATAAATACTTTTGCTACCGATATAAGAATAGTAAATGATGAAATTGTATTATCTGGTAAAAGTGTATTTAATGGATACTTAGGTAGTAATGAACTAATCAAGGAATATCATACTAAGGATATTGGATATATAAAAGATGGCAAATTATATTGCAAAGGGAGATTGGATTCACAAGTTAAATATAAAGGATATCGTATTGAATTAAATGATATCGAATATAATATTAATAAAATAAATGGTGTAATGGAATGTGCAGTAGTAGCAAAATACGATGATAATAATAATGTTAAAACTATCAAAGCATTTGTAGTTACAAATAAAGATTCGAATTATATTAAAGAAGAATTAGAAAAATTAATACCTATCTATATGATGCCTAAATCAATTAAGGTTATAGATAGATTGCCTGTTAATAGTAATGGGAAGGTAGATAGAAAGGCTCTAAGAGATTTATGAATACTAAAGAAATTCAAGATTTATTATATGAAATATGTGAAGATGAAAAGGTCTATGAAGATGGTATCGATTTAGTAGAAGCAGGACTTTTAGATTCTTATGCCTTTATAGAATTATTTTCTAAATTAGAGGATTTGGGTATAAGTATACAACCAACTAGAATAGATAGAAATAAATTAAGAACTGTAAGCGGTATACAAGAATTGATAGAACAGTCCAAATAATGCTTTTAGAATTGCAGTATATTTTGGATGGTGATAATTATGAAATACGAAATTAATAAAATATCAAAATCTGATTTTTTAAAGATTGATGAAGATGATGTTATGTTCATTAGTAATCCTGGAAGAATGGGTGATGAGGATGGCTCAACTTTTATTGTTAAACATGGTGATGAATATACGATATATCGAGTAGATGGATGGATGTATCGAAGTCATGATATCAATGAAAGTGAATATATTTCTTTAAACGATGCTAAGAAGCAATTTCCTAAGTGGAATGAAACATGGAAAAATAGTAATAATAAAGAATATAAAGGTAAATATAAATATCTATACATGGGATTTGGAAATGGCTTATCTATTGATAATTCGATATATAAAGAATTTAAACCATATCTAGATGAGAAAGTCCAAGATTACTTAAAAGATAAAAAATCTAAAGAAGATTTAAAATATGCAGCAATATTGAATGTTTGGGAATCAGCTTTCATTAATATGGTAAATAATAAAAAATAGCATAATACGATAAAGTACCCTAATTAGTTGACAACAATAAAAAAAGAAGCATGTGATAAAATTAAGTCAATTAAGGAGGTACTTTTTCTATGGCTAAAAAAGGGCAAAAATTCAAAACTATTAATGAAGACTTAATATTAAAAATTGTG
>JAEEGL012255469.1_pt1 | contig 44746 bp, 31 predicted proteins | sample 9134231 | NCBI WGS metagenome assembly JAEEGL01 (sample SAMN16246548, study PRJNA631951) | gut metagenome | biome: gut microbiome; feature: rumen; material: fiber-attached | host: Bos | place: Iran: Karaj | collected 2018-10 | reverse complement strand
GTCGCTGGGTATCGAGACCCTCGGCGGTGTGATGACCCGTCTGATTGACGCCAACACCACCATCCCCACCAAGAAGAGCCAGGTGTTCAGCACCGCTGCCGACAACCAGCCCGAGGTGGAAATCCACGTGCTGCAGGGCGAGCGTCCTATGGCCAACCAGAACAAGACCATCGGCCGCTTCCACTTGGCAGGCATTCCGCCAGCACCGCGTGGAGTACCGCAGATTGAGGTTACCTTCGACATCGATGCCAACGGCATCCTGAATGTCAGCGCCCTCGACAAGGCCACCGGCAAGAGCCAGAACATCCGTATCGAGGCCTCCAGCGGTCTGAGCGAAGACGAAATCAAGCGCATGAAGGCCGAAGCCGAAGCCAACGCCGACGCCGACAAGAAGGCCAAGGAGGAGATTGAGAAGATTAACGCCGCCGACGGCATGATTTTCCAGAGCGAGAAGAACCTTAAGGAATATGGCGACAAGATTCCCGCCGAGAAGAAGAGCGCCATCGAGAGTGCCCTCACCGAGCTGAAGGCTGCCCACAGCGCCCGCAACGTCTCCCAGATTGACGCCGCTATGGAGAAGATGAACCAGGCTTGGCAGGCTGCCTCTCAGGACATGTACAATGCCCAGCAGCAAGCCGGTGGTGCCAACCCCGGTGCCGGCTTCGACCCCAACAACATGGGCGGCAACCCCGGCGGCAATGCCGGCCAGCAAGGCAACAACCCCAACGACAATGTCACCGACGTGGACTACGAAGAAGTCAAATGAGACTGACTTCAATCTAAAAAAAAAAGAGAGACCTAGGTCTCTCTTTTTTTGTTGTTTTCTTCGTGGGTTATATATGCCTTCTTTGTGCCTTTTTTACAAGAATAGTAGAATTATTGGAAAACAGCCGAAGACATGGAATTGTATGTAAAATATACAAAATGCTGAGTTATATCATTATTTTCGTATGCCCTCTCGGTGACCCTTCTATGGTCTGTCGGCAATGTGCTTACCCACTTTTTCCACCACAACGAGTCTTGCTACTTTATCTTACAGCATATGCTATCTGGCCAACTCCAACAACATGTCGTTCCAGCATTAATTTTAATATCCTTTCCCCAAATCCAATAGGCTGTTCTGATATTGTTTCAAGTTGTATTGGCTCGAGTTCTATACTGTCGGAAACACTTTCTTTTATTAGGTTAATTCTGTCACTAATCAGGAACTTATGCAATGGTTCTGGAATCGTATAGTCCTGCTTAACCAAACCGAAAAAAGTATATCCTTTTTTTACGCACAGGAATACCCCTAAGTCATTTAGCCACTTGTATGACAATCCACCTATTACTGCGCCAATCAATGATCCAAGCATTGTTGAAACAAGAGGTAACACTGATTCTCCAATCGTTCCAATCGTCTTCCCTATAATCTTACCAATTCCTGCTGCTATTTGTGGGCTTACTATAGAAGTACCCACGTAAGTCCATGTTAGAACGTGGGTATTCTGAATCAACTGATTTGCTATTTCATTTCCAGACAACCTGTCCTTATATCCCTTTATGGTTGTAACAATAGATGAATAGCACATCATCACCATGAAAGAAATCATTTCTGGGGAGACAGAACTAAATAGCGTTTCTCTCGATGCGTAAGATGTGAACACAGACGTTAACGTCCCGACAACAAATGAGGATCCTGCATCATTCAATCCTCCTGTCAAGTCTAGTGATTCTATATCAACTATGCCCCTAGAAAAAAGTTGTTGGATAATGTCGATTAGCTGAGGGGCTAAATCTATTGCCAAAGTAATACAGCCACTAATGTAACCTATATGGAGTGATTTCTCCCATATTATCCTATTGGTTAAAATGTCATCAATGCCAATTCCAAGTTTATCTAAGTCCAGTTTACCTTTCTTTGCTGCCCTGGCTATCTCTTCTGACTTGGAACGCGTCAGCTTAATATCACCAACTTTACCATCTGGACTCTTTATCACATCAGTAATTAAATCAAGAACGGTCTGAAGGTTCTTGCGGCGTTCTGGATCTGCCTCTTTTTTTATGAGGGCTTCCAGGTACTTTTTCGCCGATGTCATCTTTGCCTTGGGAATCAGCCTTTTCTGTCCTCCGTACAATAGAGTTTCCTCATTGATGCCTTTGTTGTCAAGGTTACGCTCTTTCAAAAAGTCATCAAATGTATAGTTCTCTGCGGTGACACTTGGGTCTTTCTTTATCTTGCGGCTAAGAACAGCTCTATACTCACTTCCAAAAGTCCGTGCCTGTTGTGCAGCAGCTCCTTTACCACTCTTATAGTATTTCAAACTATACGGTGTAGCAGATCCAGGTATAGCATTACCAGCAGCATCAATTTTATAAATAAGCACATCGATAGATCCAAGTTCTGTGCTTCTCAATACTTCCGCCCGATATGAAGAACCGCTCGATCTTGCTTTCAGGTTGAATATACGAGTAAAATAATATTCGGCCATATCTCCCTGAAGGTTTCCAATTCTCTTTCTGCTCCCCACTACATCCGTATTGAGAATATCAAGTGTTTCCTGAATATCCTTCCTAATATCAGAGCAAAATTTAGCAGCTGAATCTGAACTGAACACAAGGCCATTCTCTTTCAGGTACCGATTAAAGCCATTGTCAAACTCTTCACTTTGCATCTAACTCACCTATTAACATTGGCAAATAATGAATATAGAAATCTTTAATAAGAATCTGGTATTTCTGCTTTAGAATAGCACTTTGTCTGCCAAATCCCATTGCACGGGAGATCCTCTTAAAAAATGAACCTATTTTTTTCCCTGCCATTTTAAAGAATCTAGGGACATCCAAATATCTTTCAAATGCTTCTTCATTAAACCGTTCCTTGAATGACATTTCATTTGATGGTGTCCAAAGAGCGATAGAGTAACTTGCCATACCACCATTACTACGTTTTTTTGTCAAATTAGCAAAGTCGTTGTTTACAATAGTAGCATATTTTTGAAATTCAACTGTTTTCTTTTTGTCCGAGTGGGTCTCTTCAACATAAATATGAGCGGTCTTGCCCATCATGCAAAAATGTAATCCATGATAGGTATTAATCTCCTCGCACCAGTCCATCTTTTCAGGTAGACCGATTACAATCTCATAGATGTTTTCGGATATTGACCACTTATTGTCTTTAACTTTAATTTCATCGAATCGGTTAATATGGACTTTCTTATTGAAGTCAGCTGCATCAGATTTGTTACATATACTCATAATACCTTTAAGCATACCGGCATAATCTGACCTGGCCTTGTCAAACTCAATAATAATATCCTTCTTCTTAGAGGGGGCATCTGTTCCTTTGGAAGAGTTGAGAACTTCTTCTATCATATCAACTTTGTTAATTTTTTTTGGACTATTATTAATTGTAAATGTGAGGTATTCGTTTTCTATCCATTGAACCAGAAGCCGATGTCTTTAAGGGCAACAAGAAAGGCGTAAAACCTTCGTTGTGAATCCTTATTACTAAACTGGGTGACTGGTAAATACCCTTGGGTTAAATAAGGCACGAACATTTCACGCCAACGCGTGAACCTGTCGTATCTTATTCTCGGTCGTCAAGATTACCAGTCTTCGATTAAGGAGAACAAGCACTTCAAGCTCTATTTATCTCTTTACTATTTCTACGTTTTATGTCATTTATTTTTTTATACATTGATTACGAAATACACTATTTTTATTTTATTTTTTTATTCTGTTTGCTAAATATTCTGTGGCAGTCATGACGGGAAGATTCGAGGCTGTAAAGTCCTTCCCGTTGCGCGTGATGATAATTTCTGCTTTTGCGTTGAGGGCAGTGTAATATTGCATTGCATCCTCAAAGTCTTTGAACTGCGAAGCTATAGAATCATCAACAGTACGCTCGTCAGATATGGTTACACTGACAAGTTGGCGAAGATTAGATAATAAAATACGTACACCCTCGGAACCATGCTTGCGCAAAAGGAATGAGGCTGTGGAAAATGTCATTGGCGACACCAAGAGCTCTACTTTCTTTTCGTGCGCCATAGTGAAAAGCTGCGCGGCATCGTAGCAGAAAGGTTCTCGGCCTTCCAAAAGATCCACCACGATATTGGTGTCTAGAAACAACCGCATCATTGATACTTCTCCTTCAAATATGAGTAATAAGCCTCTCGGGCATTAAGGTCATTATCCGCAATAGAGGCACCGGCACCGAGTAAGCTGAATACAATGTCAGGCATTCCCGTTTTGTTGGTCATGGGAACAGATTGAGTGGTAAGCAACTCGTGGATACGAGCAATGTGCTGTGCAGATGAATCCAAACCGTCCTCGCTTTGGGGTTTGTGTGACAAGCTATCAGCCAGCCGCAGTAGCAGAATATCCATCTGCGACTGCATCCAAGCCTCGACAGCCTCGTCATTGGGAAGCGCGGGCTTTACCCTTTCCAGTACGCTGTCGTCAACCGATATACTATATGTGCACATAATTGTATATTTTTCAATTTGCAAAAATACAAAGAATAATTGAACTGACCAAATATTTTTTTCGCAGCCTTTCTTTCAATACAAATTACACCGCGTCAATCAGCGGCGACGGGCAAATGAAATAAAACGTTTTCTATGGCTATAAACAGAGAATTGGGTTATGTCATAATCATTTTATCAATTTCATGCTGCAAAAATACACAAAATTATTCATCTGGCAAAATAATTGTTGCTATGCGGAGAAAGAGTTGCCTATTCTCCGCTGGATATGCGGAGAATAACAGCCATATTATCCGCACAATACTCCTTTTTATATCTTAAGAATTGTTTATGTATGTGCCGTCGCTGTTACTTGTGGGAGACCTCGGCGTTCACCCAGTCTGACTCCGCTCCTAGGAGCGAAGGCAGAGCGAAGGTAGAGCGAAGGCAGAGTGAAAGCACACCGAGATGCAGGGACATCCTTCTTTTGAATTGTTGGGGTATAGTCTCAGTAATTCACATATCAAATAGAATATCAGGTACTATGGTTGCTTAGCAGCCCATCGCGTTACAGTCGCTACAGTGCTACAGTTCAAAATAGGGGCATCCAAAACTCTATTAGTTTCGCCTTTTGTCTAATCGATACTCGAACTGTAGCACTGTAGCAGTTGTAGCAATCTTTTGTCTTTTCCTGATGAGGTTGTCGAGGTTGTCACTCGTCGTACTGGAGAGGTTGACAATTTCCTGACATTGTTGACAGTATTCCTGAAAAGGTTGACAACTGCATGGTGTTTTGTCTTTTCCATGAAGAAAAAGAGAACCGTGAATTGCGGTTCCCTTTTTTAGTGGCGGGTATGGAGGATTAATATACGGCTTTTAGGCTGCAGAACTTGTCTTTGCCGGTGAAGGTGACGATGTAAACGCCGTGGGGGAGTCTGGAAAGGCGGATGGAGGTGTTGCTGTTGACGGTCTGGGTACTCATCAGGCGGCCATCGACGGAGTAGAGGTTGAGGGTGCCGTGAACGGGCTGGCCGGTGAAGGTGAGCGTCACGGTGTTATCTACTTGGCGGAGGAGTACATTGTTGTTGGATGTGCTGGGGGCGATGGCTGTATAGCCACGCAGAAGGGCATATTCGGCTCGAGCGCTGTCGAGCAGGGCTTGGAAGAGGGTGTCGCGCTGAAGTCTGACGAGTGTGTAGGCGGCCACAAGGCGTGCGGCCTGCACATCGGATGCCCAGTGGTAGCCCGCAATGACTCGGCTGCGGCCATACTCAAAGCCACGCTGCAGCACGGCATTCATGCTGTCGGGGGTCAGTTCGACCATGGCCAGTGCAAGTCCCCATCCAAAGGTGGCATGTGAGGAGGGGTAGGATGATGTTGTTGCATGGCTTTCCTCTTCCTCCGGTATCAAGGTTGATTCTGCCAGCTGGACGAAAGGACGCTTGCGAAAATAAGAGTCCTTAAGACGGCCGGATTCGGTTTTAAGGGTGTTTCTGACGTATTTGAGATAGGCCGCGATATGGGGAGTTGCCACGGTGTCGAGCTGCAGGTTCAGACATGAGGAGAACTGGCTCAGGAAATTATAGTATTTGCTGGCAGCATCGGCCGAAGCCTGTGCGCCACGGGCGGTGCCTCTCTCGGCCTTGGCCATCCAGTGGGCTGCCACATCGCCTTGATACCGGTAACCGGCAGTATCGATAGGCGGAGGCAGTATGCGGCGGCCATTGGGGTAGCCCACATTTGTCGGCACAGTTCCGTGCCAAAGCAAGTACTCCACACGGGCGGCTGCCATGTCGGCTTGATACTCGGGACTTGCCTGAAGGCGTGCCACAGCTGCGGACGCTGCCAGCCGGGCTGCATCGACATCGCTCTGCCAATGTGCCCCGACGATGACGCGACTTTCGCCATACTCCCATCCGCGCCGCAGGATGGTGTCCTGCAATTCGGGTGCCATCTGCGCCATGATGAGGGCGGTAGTCCAGCCCAGCGACGTGTGTCCCGATGGGTAGGAGCCGTTGCCGCGCAGTTCCTCCTCGTTGTCAAAGGCGCCTGCCACATGCTCGTTCATCCTTGCAAAGGGACGCTTGCGCATATATTTGGCCTTGGCAGGGTCCACAGCCTGGGCTGCCGTCTTCTGCCCGCGGGAAATGAGGCGGTAGATGGCGGGGGTGGCCTCGCGGCTCACCACAAAACCCAATGCTTCGCTGTAGATGCCGCACATGCGGTCGACGCTGTACAGGGATTCCCAGCTGGCCTGCTGCCCGCGGGCGGTGCCACGCATGGACTTGCCCCAGAGCCACTGCTGGAAGTCGTCGATGAAGAGCTGGCTGCACGTGTCGGGCGGTGCAGGCAGATAGATGCCCGCGTTGGGCATGGAGTCTGTACTGAAATAGGGGATTGTGTCCAAATTCTGTCCCATGGCACCGACGCCAAGGAAACAGACAAGCAAAGTCAATAATGTCTTTTTCATAGTGAATTGGATTGAGGGTTCAAGGGTTTGAGGGTTTGAGGGTTCAAGGGTTTGAGGGTTCAGGGTTTAAAAATTGAAAATTGAAAATTAATTAAGTTGAAAGTTGAAAATTGAGATATGATTGCTTGATTGTCTGATTGCTTGATTGCTTGATTGATTTGACCGCGCCAGCCACTCAGGAATTAACACATTCAAGCATTCAAGCAATAATTTATTATTCATTTTTTCCGGCCAGTCTCATGCGGGTGGTTACGGGGCTGCTTGCGGGGGCTGTGATGCCCACGGTGTTGACTACCTGCTGCTGCCCGACGATGTCGAACTGGAGGGTGGCGCCGTCGCTGCGCACATCGATGGTGACAGGAGCACCCATCACAAGGGGCAGATTCACATCGCCGTGACCTGCGGGGAAGCCGCAAAGCAGCGGGATGTTATATTTCTCGATATACTGGCGGAGCATGGCCTCGATACTCTCGTATGAGAGTTCGCTGCCACAACCATCAAACTCGCCAAGCACCACGCCTTTGCAGCGACTGAGCACTCCGTTCATGGCCAAGATGTTGAACTGACGGTCGATATTGTGCATTGACTCGCCCACCTCCTCGATGAAGAGGATGAGGTCGTGCCCAAGTGTTGCATCGGCCTGTGTGCCGAGATTGGGTGCGAAGGTGCAGATGTTGCCACCTACCAGAATGCCGCTGGCACGCCCTTCGATATTCTGTGGGTGTGCGGGTACCTCATAGCGGGGCACACGTCCCATCAGCAGGTCGCGCATCAAGGTGCTGGTGGTATCGGTTCCACCCGCTGCGAGGAATGAACTCATGGTGCCGTGGATGCTCATCACTCCGGCGCGGGTAAGCAGGCCGTGCAGTGTGGTGATGTCGCTGAAACCCACCAGCCATTTGGGATGGGCTCCCCATTCTTTGAGCGAAAGCTGGTCTATCAACTGGATGGTGCCATATCCACCACGGTTGCAAATAATTGCCTTAATTGTGGTGTCGTTCAATGCCCAGCGGATGTCGCTCACGCGCTCTTCCACTGTGCCGGCATATTTCCCTGCATACACTTTGCCCACATTGGGGCCAATCACGGGCACCAAGCCCCAGCCACGAAGCACATCGGCGGTCTTTTCGACATTCTCCATCGGTGTGTAGTAGGATGGGGAGATGAGGGCAACCCGGTCGCCTGTTTTCAGGTAGTCGGGATTTACGCAATGGAGCGACGCCTGAGGGTCGTCGATTACGGTGATGGATTCTTCTTTCTCGCATGATGCCACTGTGAAAACGGTGGCAAACAGCATAAGTACTAAAGTAAGTCTTCTCATTGTGAATTGAAAATTTAGAGTTTAGAGTTTAGAGTCTCAAATTCGAAATTCGAAATTCAAATTTCAAATTTTAAAGGTTAGGTGGTGTCTGCCGCTTCCGAGGGTCTGTTTCTGGTATCCTTTGGCGGTGGGGAGATGGACTTCAGCGGTGGAGTTGGCGGGGATGAGGATGTCCCATTCAAAGCGGTCCCCTTTGCGATGCCAGTTGCTTTCGATGAGTCCGCTGACGGATCGGTAGGAGCAGTTCACATGGTCGAGGCCTTTGATGGGGTAGGGTTTCAGCATTATCTTGCTGTAGCCGGGGGCAAGGGGTCTTATGCCGCCGAGGTATTCGTAGTACCAGATGATGAGGTCGCCGAGGAGCATGACGTGGTTGCCGGAGTTCATGGAGGGGTCTCCTGTGTCGCCGTTCCACAGCTCCCAGATGGTAGTGGCACCTTTTTTTGCCATATAGCCCCAACTGGGGTAGGTGGTGTCGGTGGCCATCTTCAAGGCAAGGTCGCCGCGACCGTAGTCGGTGAGGGTTCGCATGAGGTGCTGGATGCCGACAACGCCAGTGGATACATGTCCGCCGAAATCTTTCTCAGTCTTTTCGACGATGTTGTCCATTACGTTGTGTTCATAGCCGGGTGAGGGGACCATCCAAAAGGCAAGGGGGAGGATGTTGGCGGTGACGGTGTTGTTGGCATAGTATCCGGCAACGGAATCGAAATAGCGGGCGTTATATGCATTGGTGACGGTATTGATTTCATTTTCGAAATACTGAACGTCGTCGTCCCGATGAAGGCTTGCGGCAAAGCCTCCCATTATCCCACAATACCCGACATAGTATGGCGTGGAGAGGCAGGCGGGCCATGTGATGCGGTCGGTGTCGCGCGAGTGGATGAGTTCGGGGCTTTCGGGCGGCACACACCAGTCGCCGTAGGTGTCGCGGATGAGGATGCCGTCCTTGAGGTAGTATTTCTTCATGTGGAGTAGCCAGCGTTTCATGGCGTCGTAGTGCTGTTCGACGGGACGGCAGTCGCCAAAACGCCGCCAAATCATGTCGGCCACGGTGATGAAGGCGCCCGGCCAGGTCATGTTGTCTGTGTAGTTGCGCCAATAGGCGGGGGCGACATCGGGGAGTGAGCCGTTCTCAAACTGGCTGTCTTCGAGGTCTTGCAGCCACTTGGCATAAAGGCGGTGGTTGTCGAAGATGAAGCTTTCGCCATAGTTGCCTGTGGTGCGGTCGCCTGTCCAGCCCATGCGTTCGTCGCGCTGGGGGCAGTCGGTGGGCATGGAGCGGTAGTTGCCGCGGATGCCCCATGTGGCGTTGTGATAGACGGTGTTGATTATCTCGTTGGAGGTCTCGAAGGAGCCAGTCGTCTGCATTTCGTCGTAGAGGACGAGACCGGTGAAGAAGTCGGGTCGGGGCTGCTGACGCAATCCTGTTATTTCAATATAACGGAAACCGTGATAGACAAACATCGGACACCAAGTCTGGATGGCTCCGTCCGCAATGTAGCGGTCGGTACACTCGGCGCTGCGGAGGTTGTCTATATAGAGGGTGCTGTCGGGATTAAGGGTCTCGGCGTAGCGGAACGTGATGGTGTCACCGGGCTTCATTCCGAACAGGTCTGATGTCAGCACCCCTACCATGTTCTGCCCCATGTCGAGTATCCATTTGTCGCCCTTCTGGAAGAGTGCCACTGGTTGCAAACACGCTTGTACCTTGATATTGGGATTGGGCTGCGGGGTGAGGAGCTGCATCGGGTCGGGTCGTTGGTAGTCAGCGGGTAGAGGGCTGCCGGTGACAACTGGGTATTCGCGGGCAACACGGTGACGGGGGTTGTAGATGTCTTCGCGGTACATGTTCTGCCGGTCGTAATCGACGATGGCTGCATCCCACTGGCTGTCGTCATAATCGGGCATTGTCCAGTCTCCGAGGTCGAGGCGGGCGTCGTAGGTCTCGCCATCGAACTCGTTGCTTTTGCGTATGGGGCCACGGTTAGTTATTTTCCACCCCTCGCCGCTGACGATGGTGTCGGTAGTGCCGTCCTTGTAGGTTACCTCCAACTGCATCAGCAGTTGCGGTAGGCCGTAGTGTGCGGCATGATTGATGCCGCACCATTCGAGGTAGTTGTTGTCGTGGCGCACGGTGGTGAAACGCCCGCCTGCGAGGATGACGCCTACGGCGTTCAGCCCGTCATCACGGACAAGGTCGGTCACGTCGTAAGTGTTGAAATAGATGCGCCTCGTGTAGTCCGAGAGCGTGGGCTTCAGCCATTCGGTGGGTGCTACCTCCATGTTATTGATATAGGCACAGTATACTCCCACCCCACTGATGTAGAGGCGCGCTTTGGTGATGTCCTTTTTGAGCTTAAATTCTTTGCGCAGGTATCGCGCAGCGATGGTGGTGTGGCCGTTCACATTGTCGTCCTCATAGTCGCGCCCTATCCAATGCGCGTGCCAGTCGGCGGGCGAGAGAAGGCTTATTTCGAATTGTTGTACCTCGCTTTCAGTGGTGGCTTGCTTACCTTTCTTGCCGTAGGTGAGGGTGGCGAAAACCTTCCAGTAGGCTATGTCGCGGCTGTGCAGTAGCTTGCCTTGATAAGGGATATAGAGCATTTCCGACGATTCGATAACGCCCGAGTCCCACAGGTCACCGATGCCCTGCTCGGCATTCTCACGTGTGGAGGCCACCACGATGCGGTAGGTGGTCTGCATCACGTTGCTCTGTTCGGTCTCATACTGCCAGCTGAAGCGGGGCTGGGCTGTTGCCAATGCCTGTGAACCATCCTGCGACTCAACTGTCAGGTTGGCCAGTTCGATTTTGCTGCCACAGGCTGAAAGCAGCACTGCGAGGAGGATAGTGGGAAGGATTTGTTTCATGGTGTTAGAGTTTTTTTCGTTGTTTCGTTATAACGTTATATCGTTATGACGTTATATTTCTTGTCCCGTTGCATTCGGGATAGCTGGAGCAGCTCCAGAACTCTCTGCCGGAATTCATGCCTTTCTTTGCCACGCGCTTTATCATAGGCTTTCCGCATTTAGGGCATGGGGGTGCTCCGCTTTGGATACTTGCATTGGCTCGATGGGCAAGTCTCTCAGCTGTCAGTGCCTCGGTAAATCCGCCTTCTTCTTTGAATGTCGACAGTTGGCCCTCAATCTGCTTGCCAATCATCATTATCAAACGGTTGCAGAGCACCAGCAGGCAGTTGGCCACTACCAATGAGTCGTCAGACTTTAGGCAAAAGTCAAATTTGTGTTTCTGTGACAGGATATGTATGCTGCTTTGATGCTGCACGTCATCGCGGTAGGTCGGCGTGTCGAGACGGATGTTGGCAACGCACAAGTACTCCTGTGATTTGGTCGACCACGGGATGCTCTCTCTCAGCATGATCCAGTTCTGGTAATCGTTGGCAAGTTCCGCCAAGCTGGCGCGGGCAACGTCGGTGAGCTTCATTTCAGTTTCTTTGGAAGTGGAGTGGCGGGCATTTCCCTCAGCAATATTGGCTGACACCGAGCGTGCCGCTTGCGTCATTTGGTCGTATTGTCGTCCGCATGGGTCATTGGTTTGGTTAAGAAAACGGCTGCAAAACTCCTGCGTGGACAGTTGTATCACATTCGCCATAATCCATGTGTCCAACCAATAATATCCTGATTTGTTAATCTGCATCACTCATCAATTTTGCTCCCATTACTTGGGAAGTCCGAAGGCCTTTGTCATTTCTTGCATCTGTCCGTCGGTCATGCCTTCTGGAACGAAGCCCATGCTTCTCGCCGCCATGTAAATCTGTGCCGCCTTGTTCAGCACGTCCACTTGGTCGAACGCCGACATGATGTCGGTGTCTACGGCAAACACGCCGTGTTTCTCCCACATCACCACGTCGTACCCCTCTTCTAGGGCGTCGATGGTCTCCCCAGCCAGTGCCACGCTCGACGGCAGCATATAACGCACAATGCCCAACCCTAGCGGGCAGAACGCCTTCGTCTCAGGTATCATCGACCACAGTAGCCGTGTTAGCACGTCCTTCTCTAAGAAAGGGCGGTGGTGTGTCATCGCCACCAGCTCTATCGGATGCGTGTGCAGCGATGCCTTGTAGTTCGAGCCTTTGGCAATCAGGTAGTCGTGTACGCTCAGGTGTGACGGCAGTTCCGACGTGGGGCGCACCGCTTGGTCGGCAATTATCTCGTAGTGGGCGCAGTCGTCCGTGATGCGTATCACCGAGCCGTTTGCCATAGGCTCCCGCGCCAAGTCGCGCATCCTGCAGTTGGTCCCTTTGCAGTAAAAGTAGCATCCCTGCAGATGGGGTAGGGTGGTGCCTATCGCCCGTCTTTCGCCGAGGGAAGGCAGTCGCATAATCTCCTCGTCTACGCAGTCGGTGATATTGATGACGATATTGCCGCCGTTGCGTTCCGCCCAGCCTTTCTGCCACAGGTAGCCCGCCACCTCCGCCACCTCGTTCACTCGGCGCGTCAATTCTGTTCTGTTATCTAAGATGCTCATGTTATCATTTATTTACATACCCCCCGCTTCGCGGTACCCCTCTCAAGAGGGGACGCGCTACACGCGACTACAGATGCCTCTAGTTGTCAGTGTAATGCGTCATCCGTCCCCTCTTGAGAGGGGTGGCCGAAAGGCCGGGGTATGTTTGATTTACATTCATAGCAGTTGTGGTAAAAAGGTACTAACAATCAATACGGCAATGCCTATTATCAGCACGAGAACCGTTTTCTTCGACACTCCTTTCCATTCCTTTAAAATAATCCCCCACACGTTGCTGAACACTACGTTCAGTGCCATCAAGATGCACCAGCTGAAGGTAATCAGTGTCGGGTAGTTCGTCAAGAATCCCTTGCCGAGACTCAGTCCGAAGAACTGGCTGTACCACAGCAGCCCTGCCAGACAACAAAACAGGATGTTGTTACCCCACAGCCGCCCTTGTTGGTAGTCTCCAAAGGTGTGGTTTTTGCCGTTTTGGTATAGACAGTAAGCGGCATTGGTGATAAAGCCGCCAAAGGTGACCAACATTGTGGCAGGTAGGCTCGCGAAGATGTCGGGTGTAGCATCCCATCTCAGTGGCTCGCCAAAGCTCAGCCCGATATTGAAGCAGGCACTCATAAATCCTGCCAGCAGTGCCACTGCGATACCTTTGCCGAAGTTGAAGTCCTTCACAGCTTTCTTCTTTTCTTCCTCGGGCAGAGCCTTGCTCTTCATGGCTCCGGCCACACCGATGATGGCAATGCCGATAAGTGTCACCACCACCCCGATAATCACCGCCGATGTCAGGTCAGACGCATGTCCTGTGAACACGGGTCCCAGTATCGCGCCCAAGCCTGCGCAAGTACCTAGTGCCAGACTTTGTCCCAATGCCACACCCAGATAGCGCATACTCAATCCGAAAGTCAATCCTCCCACACCCCACAACATGCCGAACAGCATGGTCAGCAGTGATGCTTTAGGATTAGAGGCAAACAACCCCCACAACGACTCGCCCGATGGCACAGCAATCAATGCCCCCACCAGCGGGAATAGCAGCCAGGCAAACACCCCCTGCACCAGCCAGTAGCTCTCCCAACTCCAGCTCTTAATCTTGTTGATAGGCACGTAGCTGCTCGACTGGCAGAACGCCCCTATCGCTATTACCAAAAGACCGATAAGTATCATCATAAGTTAGCGATTTGAAGTGACATCTTTTTCATACTCTTGCACCCTGCCGATAAACTCCTCACCCACAGGCACGCCGTTCTTCCAATTGAAGTAGTCGTACACCGCGCCGAAGGGCAGAGACTTCATCTCCTCCATCAGTGCCAGCCGTTCGAAGCCCTGTCCGTTATCCTCGTATTTGCGCAGGGTTGCCAGCGGCTCCAATAGGGCTTGCAGCAGGCATTTCTGTGTGGCGCGAGTGCCGATAAGGTAGGCTCCTATGCGGTTGATGGAAGCGTCGAAATAGTCTAGTCCGATATGGGCGCGATTCAGTGCCTCGGCACGCACTATCTCCTTGAATAGGTCAAGCGTTTGGTCGTTCATCAGTGTCACATGGTCTGAGTCCCACCGCACGGGTCGACTCACATGCAGCATCAATTCGGGCACGTACAGCAGCAGCGATGACACCATGTCCGCCACATTCTCAGTCGGCTCGTAATGCCCCGTATCTAACGTGTAGATGACCTTCCGTGTGGCGCAATAGCCGGCATAGAAGTCGTGCGAGCCCACCGTGTAGCTCTCCAACCCGATGCCGAATAGCTTTGCCTCCACGCAGTTTTTCATTCCTGGCAGCTCCTCCGCCAATATCTCGTCTAGCGACTCCGCTAGCAGTTCGCGGTAGCGGCGGCGTTCCACCGTCAGGTCTTTCAGCCCGTCGTGCACCCAGATATTCATCATGCAGGGATCGCCTTGTGCCCGTCCCATCGCGTCGGCGATGCGGCGACAGCGTTTGGTGTGCTCAATCCAAAAGGCGCGTATGGCGGGGTCGGGGTTAGCCAGCGTTAGGTCGCTGCTCTTGGGGTGCCCAAATGAAGTGGAGTTGAAATCCAAGCACATCCCCACCTGCTTTGCCCACTCTATCCAACTTTTGAAATGCTTCACATCCACTTGGTCGCGGTCCACAAAGCGTCCGCCGAAGTCGCCGTATATCTCGTGCAGATTCACCCGCTGTTTGCCTGCCAGCAGGCTTGCTACAAACACTATGTCCTGCCTCACCTCGTCGATAGTGCGTGCCCTACCTGGGTAGTTGCCCGTGGTCTGGATGCCGCCCGACAGGCCGGCGTCGCTCTCAAATCCCATCACGTCGTCGGTCTGCCAGCAGTGTAGCGAGATGGGGGTCTTTTCTAATGTGTCGATGGCCTTGTCGGTGTCGATGCCGAGGGCGGCATAGCGCTCTTTGGCAAGGGCGTAGGCTTGGGTGATTTGGTGGTCTTTCATGTCTTTATTTTTCTTGGGTTTCTAGTATTGCTAGTATCTCTAGTGTGACTAGTATTACTAGTGATACTAGTTGGATATTATTCGTTTGTGTTGAATCTTCAGGTTTCCGATGGCTGTTGCCTCTGTGGGGCCTGCCACTACGGGGATGCCAATTGCTTCTTCGGTCCAGCGGTTGAGTAGTTTGTTGGCAGATCCACCTCCTACAATGTGAAGTCGTTCAATGTCGAACGGGGCAAATTCGCGCAACATCCTCAACACCTCGGCATAGCGGTCGGCAAGACTGTGGTATATGCAGCTCAGCAGCTCAGCATCGTCCTTAGGACTGGGGTAGTTGCTTTCGACAAGTGCTTGGCGTATTTCTGCATCCATGTTGGAAGGATTAGCAAAACGAGGGTCGTCGGGATTTATGCGTCCAGTATAATCCTTAGCCCAAGAGGCCATTGCCACCATCTCATCATAGTCGTAGTCGTGTCCTTTCACATTCCAAACCCGACGGCATTGTTCTACTAGCCACATGCCTGTAATGTTCTTCAGGAAACGGGTTGTGCCTCCGATGCCTCCCTCGTTGGTGAAATTGAGTTCTGCTGCTCGGGGGCTCGTGTTGGGTTTCTCTGTCACGATACCCATTAGGCTCCAAGTCCCAGAACTGAGGTAGGCATAGTGACTGTCTTGTGCTGGTATGGCGGCGATGGCAGAGGCGGTGTCGTGTCCTGCCACAGCTACCACAGGTACCTTCCCTATACCTGTCCGTTGGGCTATGCTGTCGCGCAGGGTACCTACCGCAGTCCCTGGCTGAACGATTGGTAGCATCAGATCGGGATTGAGCCCTAGGCGTTCCAACAATGGGCGTTCAAAAGCACGGGTGGCTGGATTAACCATTCCAGAGGTAGAGGCAATGGTGTATTCGCATACCATTTCGCCTGTAAGCATGTAGGTAAGTAGGTCGGGCATGAACAATAGTTTGTCGGCATAGCGAAGGACATCGGAATGCGACTCTTTCAGCGCATACAGCTGGAACAGCGTGTTGAAGTTCATCGTCTGGATGCCCGTGATGGAGTATAGCTCTTCTCGAGGCACTATCTCAAACACTTTCTCGGGTATTCCTTCGGTATAGGGGTCGCGGTAGGCACGAGGAAGCGATAGCAGTGTGCCGTCCGATGACACAAGACCGAAGTCGACTCCCCATGTGTCGATACCTATGGAGTCGATGGCAACTCTTCGATGAGCTAATTCAGTCAAACAACGTAGGAAATGTTCATATATTCCGAATACGTTCCAGAAGTAAGCCCCACCGAACTCGAGCATTTGGTTGGAGAAACGGTAGACTTCCTCCATCTTGAAGTCGTTTTCTTTGAATGTACCCAACATAGCACGACCGCTGGTTGCCCCACAGTCGAATGCCAAAAAATGATACTCATTCATAATACGATACCTTTTATGCTAACTTCTTTTTCTCGTTGCAAAGATAGGAAAAAAAGCCGAACCTACAAAAAATACTTTCTCTTTTCTTGTCTATCAATCCGTTTCATATCAGAAGAATCTATATGGCTTATAAGAATGAATACCAGTGCATCGTGAATTAGCATACCGCAGATTATAGTAAGATGAATTTCGTAATTCAAGAATTATTTGTACTTTTGCAGCCGATTTGGTCGCCACAAAGGCGTGAAAAGGGAATGCCGTGTGAGTCGGCAACAGTCCCGCTGCTGTAAGTCTCAAGAGCGAGGCTCCGAAGTGAAAGCCACTGTGTTGCGTCATAGCTGCATGGGAAGGCAGGAGCCTAGCGAGATAAGTCAGAAGACCTGCCAAATCGTTAATGAATCGCCCTCGAGGAAAGGGAGTAATTGTATGAACTGGCAAAAAACAATTGTATCATTCATCCTAGTCGTTGTCTGTCGCACACTGCCTTGTGTGGCACAGGACACCACTCGGCATCCCGTGACGCTGCCTGAGGTGAACATCATCGACCCTAACGCTCGGCCTGAGGAACTGAAGGTGCAGACCCCTACGCAGGTTATTTCCACCGAGGAAATGAAACATCTGGGCGGCACGCTGCTGAGCGATGCGGCGCGGCGCATGGTGGGGGTGACGCTGAAGGACTATGGCGGTATCGGAGGCATCAAGACGGTGTCGGCTCGCGGTTTGGGCAGCCAGTTCAGCACGCTGACCATCGACGGGGTGGCGGTGAGCGACTGTCAGAACGGGCAGGTAGACCTAGGACGCTACACCTTGGGCAACAGCAGCTATATCTCATTCGCCAACGGGCAGACGGACAACCTGCTGCAGGCTGCCCGCGCTGTAGGGGCAGGCAGTGTACTGAATATGGAGACGGCAGTGCCTGAGTTTGGCGAAAGGCCGTTCAATCTGATGGCTGATGTGGAGGCAGGGTCGTATGGATATTGGTCGCCCACGCTGTCGTACCAGCAGCAGCTGGGGCGGCGGGCATCACTGTCGCTGTGGAGCAACTACACCCGCTCGGACGGCGACTATCCCTTTACGCTTTATTATACAGTGGGACGAGAGGACAGCACCTCGCGCGAGCGGAGGTTGAACTCGCAGATGAGGATGGCTACTGCCGACATGAATTTCTTCTACCGCTTTGATAGTCAGCGACGGCTGCATGTGAAGGCGCATTATATGGACGGCTATCACGCGCTGCCAGGACCGGTGATATTCTACAGCCAACAGGCGTCGGAACATACCGAGGAGAGCCTATTCTTCACACAGGCACGCTACAAGAAGACGGGCAAGTGGTTGGAAGTGCAGTTGCTGGGTAAATATCAGCGGAGCAACGATCTATACGAGGATACCGCTGCGCGCACGCCGACAGGCCTATTGCGCAACGACTACCACCAACAGGAAGGCTACTTGTCGCAGGCTTTGCGCTACTATATAGGCGGCAAAGAGAAGGGGCATTTCAGTCTGGCTTTCTCTGCCGACGAGGCTGTGAGCCAATTACAAAGCAACTTGAGCAAGCACAATGATGTACAGCGCATGACGGCGCTGGGAGTGCTGTCGGCGGAGTACCGTTCGATACCGAAGATGGGAGTAGAGGATGGCCTGCGAGTCAACGCCCATGTGCTGGGGACGTGGATAAGGGATAGGGAACAGGACGTTGAATCGGAGCCTTACGCACGGCTGTCGCCCTACGCGGGAGTGGCATACACAAAGGGAAACCTTACGCTGCGGTATTTCTTTAAGGAAAACTATCGCGTGCCGAACTTCAATGAGCTGTACTATTTCACCGTGGGGCGTGACCTGCAGCCTGAGAAGGCACGGCAGCACAATGTGGGAGTGAGCTATAGCAATAGTCACATAATGAATGGCACCTACTTTTGGGACAACGGCATATCGGTGGATGGGTACTACAACCGCGTGAGCGATAAGATTATCGCGGTGCCGATGCAGAATATGTTTCTGTGGTCGATGCAGAACTTGGGTGAGGTGGAGGTGAGAGGATTGGACATATCGGCTACCAGCAGGTTCCGAGGTGGTGCGTCGAGTATCTTTATTACGGACGACTGGCGAAGGCTGCTGGACATTAGCCTGACGTTGGGCTATTCATACCAGTATGCTGTGGACCGCACTGACGCAGCGAGCAAAGTGTATGGGCATCAGATACCCTACACCCCCCGTCATAGTGGCAGCATAGCCCTGACCGCCTCCACCAAGTGGGTAGACGTGGGATATAGCGTGACATTGGTAGGCAGGCGTTACCGCATGAGTCAGAATACGGATGCTAATGTGGTGAGGGGCTATGTGGATCAGGGTATAAAGGTGAGCCGCCAGTTTTGGCTGAAGCACGGCAAACTGGATGTGAAGGCACAAATGCTGAACCTCTTTAATGTGCAGTACGAGGTGGTGAAGAACTACCCCATGATGGGGAGGAACTATAGGGTAGGAGTGGGGTATACGTTTTAGAGAGATGAGAAAAGACTAGTATCGCTATTACAACTAGTATTACTAGTGTTACTAGGAAAACTAGAATAATTTAAAACCAACAATACTATGAAGAGAACATTCCTATTTCTGGCAGCCTGTGCGCTGCTGCTGACGGTGGGCTGTGAAAAAGACCCCTCCAACAACAACTCAACTAACGACGGCACCTACGCCTATGTGCTGAACGAAGGCGCATGGGGCGGCAACGATGCCGGCATCAGCCGACTGAACATCAAGGACGGCACTATCGAGGTCGACTGGTTTGCGAAGGCCAACGGTCGCGGCCTTGGCGACTTGGCACAGGATTTGATTTATTACGGCTCACGTCTGTATGCTTCAGTTAATGGCTCAAACACCATTGAGGTTATCGACCCTATGACGGGCAAGAGCTTAAAGCAAATTGACATGGGTAACCGTGGTCCGCGCTATCTGTTGGGCTATGGTGGAAAAATCTATGTGACCTGTTATGACAAAACGGTGGTGCGCATTGACACTGCAACCCGTGCCATCGACGGCGTTTGTCAGTTGAGTGGTATGCAGCCCGAACAGATGTGCATGCTGGGTGGTTCGCTGTATGTCTGCAACAGTTGGGAGTATGATGCCAACGGAAATGCTGTGTACGACAGCACCCTGTCGTGGGTGGACATCGCCTCGTTCAGTGAAATGATGAAACTTGATATCCTCACCGATGCCGCCACACAGACGTATGCCCTCAACCCCGGTAGAATCAAGCGTAACAGCGATGGAGAGATGTTCATTGCTTGTGCTGGCGACTATGTTAATAAGCCAGCGCAGACAGTGAAATTCACCATGGGCAGCGGTCCTAAGTTCACCCCCTGTCCCATAACCGTTACCAATTTTGACTTCAATGGCAACGACATGTATTCTTACGCTACCTCCTATGACGATAATTGGAATCCGACGGCTACATTTTATTGCAACGAGACCCCCATACTCACCAACTACAGCAGTGTCCTTAACAATGCCTATGGCATCAACGTCAACCCCGAGAATGGCGACATATACGTCTGCAACAGCCCCTACGGTGTGAACGGAGATGTGTATTGTTTTACGAAAGACGGCACGGAACGTTGGCATGTGGAGGCAGGCATCTTCGCCTCGAAGGTGGTGTTTGTGAATAATGATGGAAATTGGGATGGGGATTGATTTCCGCTTCCAGTAATTTTATTTTAGGGGCAATACAATAAAGTAGCGGTTGTTCCGTTAAATAAACTCCAGCTTAGAAAGGGCTGGGGTTTTTTATTTAACAAGATACCGCTATGTCGTCACTGCCTCCCATATTCCTAGACCTCGCCATCATCTTGATAACGGCTGGGGTTATCACTGTTATCTTTAAGTGGTTGAAGCAGCCGTTGGTGTTGGGATATATCGTGGCGGGTTTCTTCATTGGGCCGTACTTCCCATGGTTTCCTGCCATCACCGACGACACTGACATACATGTGTGGAGTGACATCGGTATTGTGTTCCTGATGTTCGCTCTTGGCCTTGAATTCAGCATCAAGAAACTGAAGAAAGTGGGCGCCACGGGTGCCATTACAGCCCTAACCGAGCTGGCTATCATGTTTGTGCTGGGCAATCTCCTAGGGCATATATTGGGTATGGGTCACATGGACTGCATCTTCTTGGGCTGTATGCTCTCCATTTCATCCACTACGATTATTATCAAGTCGTTCGACGATCTGAAACTCAAGCAGCAGAAGTTTACCAACACCGTCACCGCTGTGCTGGTAGTGGAGGACTTAGTTGCAGTGCTGTTGTTGGTGATACTGTCTACCCTCAGTGTTAGCAAGAGCTTCAACGGTGGTGAACTGGCGTTGAGTATGGTGAAATTGGGGTTCTTCCTCATTGTGTGGTTCACCTTCGGCATATTCCTTATCCCTACCTTCCTGCGCTGGATGCGCCGCTGGATGACTGAGGAGACCCTCTGCATCGTGGCGGTGGGACTCTGCTTTGGTATGGTGGTTCTGGCCGACTTTGCCGGATTCTCTACGGCTTTAGGGGCATTTGTGATGGGCGCCATATTGGCGGAGACCATCGAGGCAGATGTGATACACCGCATCATCACCCCCATAAAGAACCTCTTTGGAGCTGTCTTCTTTGTATCGGTGGGTATGTTGGTCGACCCTGGTGTGCTTGTGAAGTACTGGGGCCCCATCTTGGCAATAGCAGGAACGGTCATAGTTTTTAAATCCAGTGCTGCCACCTTGGGCATCCTGCTCAGCGGCAAGCCTCTCAAGACAGCCATGCAGGGCGGTTTCTGTTTCTGTCAGATAGGTGAGTTCTCCTTTATCATCGCAGGGCTGGGTCTCAGTTTCGGAGTCATCGATGCCAATCTCTATCCTATTATAGTGTCGGTGTCTATCCTCACCACATTTGTTACCCCCTATATGATCAAAGCGGGGTTGCCAGCCTACGAGAAGGTCTACCCCAAGGTGCCTGCTCGCGTGAAAAAGGCGATGGACCAGTATAGCTCTTCGTCGCGCGTGACTACTCACGAGAAGAAACTCTCCGATTTTGTCAAGAAACAGTTGGTGACTATCTTGTTCTACGGCGTTATTTTGATAGCATTAGCCTTCTTGAGTTTCCTGTTGTTGAAACCGGCCCTCAACAGCCTGTTTGCAGGCTGGGGTGCAGCACCCATCTGGGGCAATCTGCTGGGAATGCTGATAACGCTATTTCTCATGGCGCCGTTCCTGTGGGCATTGGCAGTGAAAAATGTCAATCGTGATCGTGTGCGCAAGATGCTTCAGACCTACAATCATAGTCAGGTGGCAGTGATACCTCTCTTAGCGTTGCGCTACTTTCTGACACTGTTTGTAGTGGGCTGGGTGGTGTCGAAATATGTGCATCTGGCCGTAGGATTGCTCTTTGTGATTGCCATTGTGGTAGTGTTGGGAGTACTGCTGAGTCGCCGAGCCACCGACTTCTACAACCGTATTGAGGACCACTTTGTGGCCAACTTCAACCAACGCCAGGCACAACATTCCTTCCAGATACCCGAGTCGCTAGAGAAGAACTTCCTCATGGAGCGCATGATTATTACCCCCTACTCTCCGCTGGCTGGGCTGTCGTTGGGCAATTCTCAGTTGAGGCAGGAGTATCAAGTGAATGTCGTCACCGTAGAACGGGCCGGCAAGGTATATGACCTGCCCGACAAAGATATGCTCATTATGCCTGCCGACCGGCTGACACTCTTAGGCAGTGAAGACCAGCTGGCCAAAGTGCGTACGGTCATTGAGGTAGAACCCGATATGCTCATCCATGATCATTCCGACCATGAGATAAACACCTATCGTCTGGAAGTGGCTGCCGACAATCCACTTGTAGGGGTAGACATTCGTAATTCGGGCTTTACAACCAGATACCATGCCATGGTCATTGGCATCGAACGAGGGCGCGACTACATGGTCAACCCCATGGCCGACACCCGTTTCCGAGCGGGTGATGTGGTGTGGTTCGTCTCTCCCAAAGAACTCAAGATTAAAGAATTTCAAGTGCTAAATACCAATTCATGAAACAACGACTTCTCACGCTGGCACTGCTGACATTTCTCTGTGCCACAGCCTATGCACAAAACGACAAAGGCTTTGAAATCTCCAAGAATTTGGAAATCTTTGCCAATGTATACCGAAACCTTCATCAGAACTATGTCGACGATGTCGACCCTGGCAAGACGATGAAAGTGGCCATCGATGCCATGCTTGCCTCCATGGACCCCTATACCAATTACTTCGCCGAGAGCGACATGGAGGATGTGAAGATGCAGGTCTTAGGTCAGTATGGCGGCATCGGCTCCCTCATCCATCAAGAGGGTGCCAATATCTATATTGCCGAGCCTTATAAAGACCTTCCCGCCGACAAGGCAGGCTTGAAAATCGGTGATCGCATTGTGGCAGTCAATGGTGAGAGTACCGAGGGTAAGAGCAATGCTGACGTGAGCAGTGCCATGCGAGGCCAAGCAGGAACCGATGTGACGCTCCGTTTGGAACGCAATGGCGAGCAGTTCGATGTCACCATCACCCGTGCCGAAATCCGTCTCCCCAACCTCTCCTATAGCGGTATGGTGGCGGGCAACATTGGCTACATACGCCTCGATGAGTTCACCCAGAATGCTGCCAAGAACGTCCGCGATGCTTTCCGTCAGCTCAAACGCGACCATCCCGACATGAAGGGCGTCATCCTAGACCTTCGTGGCAACGGAGGTGGCCTTATGGGTGAGGCGGTGGACATTGTAAATATATGGGTTAAGGCTGGTGAGCTGGTGGTGGAAACTAAAGGCAAGGTGGCCTCTAAAAACATCAAGAGTCGCACCCGTATGGCTCCCGAAGACCTTGACATCCCCCTGGCAGTGCTTATCAACGGCAGTAGCGCCTCGGCTAGCGAGATTGTCAGCGGTAGCCTGCAAGACCTCGACAGGGCTGTCATCATTGGCAGTCGCTCATTTGGGAAAGGGTTGGTACAGAATATTATGCCAATGCCCTACAACAGCCAGATGAAGATTACCGTGTCCAAGTATTTCATTCCTAGTGGTCGTTGCATCCAAGCCATCGACTATAAGCATCGTGACGAGAATGGTCGTGCCGTCAAAGTGCCTGATTCGCTCAAGACCGCATTCTCCACCCGCAACGGACGCACTGTCTACGACGGCTTTGGCATCGAGCCCGACGTAGAAGTCGAACACGAGGCCTCCTCCCTGCTTTCGGTGGCACTCTACAATCGCTTCCACTTTTTTAACTATGCCGTCAAGTATGCTAAAGAGCATGCCTCCATCGCTCCTGCTGGAGAATTTGAGATTACCGATGAGATTTGGAACGACTTTGTCAACTATCTCTCCGATAAGACCTACGAATACACCACTTACACCGAGAATCTTATCTCCGACCTCCGCAAGGTGGCTGAAGAGGAAAACTATATGGACAACCTCAAACAGCAGATTGACCAGTTGGAGAAGACCTATAAGGATGCCAAGAAGGACGACCTCAACCGCAACCGTGAAGAGATAAGTCGGCTACTGAAAGATGCCATACTGGTTCATTATTACTATCGTAGTGGCTGTATCGAAGGGGAGCTAGGCGACGACCCCGATGTGATGAAGGCTATTGAGATTCTCTCCTCGCCCGAGACCTACCACGGAATATTAAAAAAATAATGGTGCATAGATAATTCCCATCATCCACCTCATTACCCCTCCTTCTCTCCCAACCCTATGAGACTATCTATCCATCGTAAGATATATGTCGTTCTGCTCTGCCTTTTGGCAGTGAGTATGACCACATCGGTTTTTGTCACCAATCTGCTATGGACTCTGTTGCTAGTCAACTGGGTGGCCGAATGGAACTGGAAGGAAAAGTTTGCCAACTGGGGTCAAAACTACCTCCTCCATGCATTTCTCGTCTTGCTGGGTGTCCATCTGCTGTGGCTCATAGGCACCAGCAACATGGACTATGCCCTGTTCGACCTGCAGAAGAAGATTCCCCTGTTTGTCATCCCGCTGGTGGTGCTCACCAGTCGCCCGTTGGAGCACAATGAGCGTCTCAGCGTAGCAATACTCTATGTCACAACCGTGTGGGTGGTCTCCATGATTGGGCTTGTACGCTATCTTACTATCCCCGACCTGCCTTATCGCGACATAGTCCCCTATATATCTCACATCCGTTTCGGTCTCAATGTTTGCATGGTGTTGGTACTGCTAGTCTATGCGGCTTTCTATTACCGACGTCTCTGGTGCTACCTTCTGAGCCTGATGCTCTCAATATGGTTCTGTCTCTTCCTTCTGATGCTCCATGCATACACTGCCTTCATCATCCTGTTGGCCACCTCTTTGGTTCTGCTACTTGTCTATGGGCGGCGTCTTCCTCGCAAGCCTCGTATGAGGGTCAAAGTGCTGTTTCTAGCTGTCTTGCTGGCACTAGGAGCCCTGGTGGGCCGGTATGTCGACGGCTACTACCGACTGCACCCCCTCTCCACCGAGCCGCTCCAGTCCTATACTGCCAACGGCAACCCCTATCAGCATCTTCAGGATGGCATTATTGAAAACGGTAACTATATCCATATCTACATCTGTGAAGAGGAAATGCGTCAGCAATGGGCTAAAATGAGCAACTATCCTCTCGACTCTCTCACTCCTGTAGGCTATCCCGTCTATCCTGCCTTATTGCGCTATTTGGGTGCTATGGGCGTAACCAAGGACAGTGTGGGTATGTCCCATCTTACCCCTGCCGACGTGGCAGCCATCGAAAAGGGCATAGCCAACCCCGTCTACCTCCAACCCGGACTGCGTAAGATGTTCTATGTGCTCTTCTACGAATATGAGAACTATCGCTGCTATCACAACGTGAACAACTTCTCAGTCCTTCAGAGGTTCGAATTGTGGAATGCCGGATGGCAGGTGTTCTTACAGCATCCTCTGTTGGGTGTGGGTACGGGCGACGTGGTAGATGCTTGCCACAAGCAATTGGTCGATAGCCAATCCCCCATGTCCGACACCCAGTTGCATACCCACAATCAGTATCTCAACTTCTTGATTGCTTTTGGCATCGTAGGATTTCTGCTCATAGTCTTCTTCTTCGCTCGCGCTATTTGGTTGTTGCTGTGCAGGCCTGTTCGCTCGGGAACTCTCAGTCCCCAATCCACCATCCTCTTTGTCGCCTTCCTCTGTATAGTGCTTATCTCTTTTATCAGCGAGGACACTCTTGAAACCCTTGCCGGCATCACCTTCACCGTTATGGGCTTCACCCTATTAAGTCCTCGTACTTCGTATAGTAATACTTAATTTTCAATTTTCAATTCTCAATTGTATCACTACCATACACTCACCAACGGCATCCGCATAGTCTTTCGCCCTACCACCTCCATCGTCACCCACGCTGGGGTTTTCATCGGTGTGGGCTCTCGCCATGAGCAAGGAGCCGAAGAGGGCATCGCCCACTTCATTGAGCATTCTATTTTCAAAGGCACCGAACACCGCCGCTCCTACCATATCCGCAATCGCATCGACGGCGTAGGAGGGGAGTTGGATGCCTTCACCACCAAAGAGGAGACCTGTGTCTATGCCTCTGCCCTGTCAGAGCATCTCGAGCGCTGTCTCGAACTCTTCTCCGACATACTCTTCCACTCTACCTTTCCTGAGCATGAGATAGAGAAAGAGAAAGACGTGGTCATAGAGGAAATCAACCTCTACCGCGACAGTCCCTCAGAATTGATATACGATGAGTTTGAAGAACGCTACTTCGGCACTCATCCCCTGGCGCATAATATTTTGGGTACAAAGAAGAATGTCCGTCGCTTCTCCTCGACCATGCTCTCCCAGTATATGCATTGCCACTATACGCCTGACCGTATGGTGATCGCCGTCGTGGGCAATGTCGACTTCAAGCGGCTCATCCACCTGTGCGAGAAACATTTTGGAATTGAAAGTGGAGGAATACTAAGTGGAAAGGAAGATGTGCAAATGGAGCATCGTCTAGAGGCAGCCTCCAATTCTCAATTCTCAATTCTTAATTCTCCATTCAACGACACAGTCCACAAGCACACCCATCAGGTACACATGCTCGTAGGCGGACAGGCACCAACCCTCTACGATACCCAGAAGACCGCCTTCACTCTCCTCAACAACATCCTCGGCGGTCCCGCTATGAACTCGAGGCTCAACGTGGCTGTGCGCGAGAAAGAAGGCTTTTGCTACACCATCGAGTCGCAGTATGTTCCCTTTACCGATGCTGGTCTCTTCTATATCTATGCCGGAGTCGACAAGGATTCCTCCGAGCGGGCTGTCCACCTCATTCTTGACCAGTTACGCCAACTGCGCGAAGTGCCTCTCACACCCCAACAGCTCCATGCCGCCCAAGTGCAATTCATCGGACAAATGGCCATCACCAACGATTCGGGTCTCAACGAAATGCAGAGCATAGGTAAGGCTCATCTATATTTCGACCATGTCGACACCCTCGAAGAGATGAATCGCGATATCCTCGCCCTCACCCCGGCTGAGCTGCAAGAGGTAGCTGGTCAACTCTTAAACGAAGACAACCTAAGCTATCTTTTTTATAAGTAGCTTACTTCTTTATCTCTGTGAAAGGAAGGTGGATTGCCTTTTTTTATATCCATCATTGCACCATTACCAGCATTTTTCCCCATGCTGAAAGCAACTTGTATAAGGGGACTTTCTATCGTGCCTATGGGTGTTGGCCGTTCCTTCTTAGATTCTTCATCGATTCATCATCGTATACTAGAGCGAATAGCTTAGGATGAGGAATTTATCGGCAGCAGAAGGTCGGCTATAGACACCATGTAGGGATGAGATAGGCATGAGGCGGGCATCGCGGATGGTTGCGGAGGTGGGGGATGTGAGGGAATATATAAAAAAACGAGACGTTTGGCACAATATATACTGGGGTTGTACGTTATGAAGAAGATTAACTATAATTGAATATGAAAAGGTCGTTTCGTACTAACAAATTTGCACTCTTGGCTTTGCTGGCAGTGGTGCTGGCGATACCTTCCTATGCCCGAAAGAAACCTACCTATGAGATTACTCTGAAGATAAACAATGGGTACGACTCGGTGATGTATATGGGCTATTACTTCGGCAGTGGAAATAAGGTGGTAGATACCGCCTTTTTGGACAAGAAGGGGCGGTTTGTCTTCTCCAGCACTACCGACACACTCCCTTACGGGCTTTATTTCTTTGCTAACACTAAGGGCACGTATGTGGAATTCGTGGTCTACCGCGAGAAACCCTTTTTTACCTTCGAGACTGATCACAAGGATTGGACCTCGAACATGAAAGTGAAGGGAAGCCCTGAGAATGAGTTCTTCTTCAGCTTCCACCGAGTGGATGTGGAGTTCGACAAAGACTTGACCCTCCACCAAATGACACTCGACTCGGCTGCCTTTGCCACCTATCGGCATGCTCGGCTGTTGGAACTTGATAGTGTCAAAATTGACTATATTACCAAGGAGCCCTCGCGGTTTTTGTCGAAGATGATGATAGCCACCAAGGACGAGGAACCGCCCCTCGTTGACGAGAAGGGAGACTCGTTGACCCTCGTGCAACGTAGAGAATATTTCCTCAACCATTATTTTGACAATATCCCCGTGGAGGACAACGCCATCATCCGTACACCGAAAAAAGTGTTCTACGACCGAGTGATGACTTTCTTCGACAGCTACCTCAAGTATGCTCCCCCACAGGTGATAATAGAATATCTCGACAAGTTGATTGACCGCTCCAAGCCGGCACCTGATGTCTATAGCTATCTGGTGATGTCGATGATGCAGAAATACTTGCAGAGCCAAGTGGCGGTGTACGACGAGGTGTATGTGCATCTGGCCAAAAAGTATTACGACAGCGAGGACAACTTCTGGGCATCACCTTCCAGCATTGACAAAGAAATGCAGCGAGCCAACAAGTGGGACCGCCTGTTGGTGGGTCGTGAGGCTCCCGAACTGATATTGTTCGATACGATGCATGTGCCCCATTCCCTCCATGCCATGCCCAACAAGTGGAAGCTACTTGTGTTCTGGTCGCCCACCTGCAGTCATTGCCAACACGTCATCCCCACAGTATATAAGATTTTTGAGAAATATCGTGAGCAGTACGATATTGGTGCTTTCACCATTCTCAGCGAACCCGACGACAAGACCCGCAAGCAGTGGAAAGCCTTTATGCAAACCCATCTGATGAATAGCCCCGCATGGCTCAGCCTCGATGGGGGAGAGGCCAATGTGGATTGGCACGACGTGTACGACATTCAAACTACCCCACAGATATACCTTATAGACGAGAACAATATCATACAGGCGAAGAAACTGGGCGAAAACTCGCTCGAAAATATTATTAAAGCTATCTGCGGAGGCAACCAAGAATAGCCCTATACCCTTTCGAGGTTGTAGGCCATGATAGTTAATTAACCCTAAATAAAACCCTTAAAGCTCAATATAATGAAAAAAACTACAATTTTAGCCGTTGGCATCGCCACTATGGCAGTGATGGCTGGCGGATGCAAGAAAACTATGGACAATCCTTTCTTTGCCCCATGGGGCACACCCTACGAAATCCCCGATTTCGCAAAGATTAAGACCGAGCACTACATGCCTGCCTTCCAGGAGGGCATGAAGCAGCAGATGGAAGAAATTGACGCTATCGTCAACAACAGCGAGGCTCCGACGTTTGAGAACACCATTGAGGCGTTTGAATACAGCGGGCAACTGCTCAACAAGGTGTCTGGCGTGTTTTTCAACCTCAGCGAGTGCGAGAACAGCGACGAGATGGAGGCAATAGCCGAAGAAGTGACTCCCCTATTGTCGGCTCATGGCGACAACATTGCGCTCAATGCCAAGCTGTTTGAACGTATTAAGGCTGTCTACGACCAGAAGGACAACCTAGGGTTGAATCCTGAGCAGATGCGTCTGCTGGATGAGACCTATAAGGGTTTTGTCCGCAGTGGCGCCAATGTGCCTGCCGAGCAACAGGCCCGTTTCCGTGAGTTGAATGAGCAGATTGCCTCTTTGACACTCCGCTTCGCACAGAATGTGCTCAAGGCCACCAATGCCTATCAGCTGGTGCTCGACGAGGCTCCTGAAGGACTTACGGCCGACCAGATTGCCGCCGCCAAGGAGGCTGCCGATGCCGACGAAGCCACGAAAGGCAAGTTGGTCTTCAAACTCAACCTTCCAAGCTGGGAGCCTTTCATGCAGAATTGCAGCAACCGCGACCTGCGCAAGCAGATGTGGGATGCCTATAGCAGTCGATGCAACGGAGGTGAGTTCGACAACACCAAGATTATTGACACACTGGTCAACCTCCGTCTGGAGCGTGCCAACATCCTCGGCTTCCCCACCCATGCCGACTATGTGTTGGACGATTGTCTCGCCAAAACTCCTAAGGCTGTGTACGAATGCCTGATGCAGATTTGGTATCCTGCCCTCAAAAAGGCTAAGGCCGAGTGTGCCGATTATCAGAAGATGATTAAGGCCGATGATCCTACTGCCAAGCTGGAGCCTTGGGATTGGCGCTATTACAGTGAGAAGCTCCGCAAAGAGAAGTATGACCTGGACGACGACGTGGTGCGTCCTTATTTCTCACTCGACAATGTTCGCGATGGTGCCTTTGCCACCGCAGGCAAGCTCTATGGTATCACTTTCCGTGAGAACCCCGACCTGCCCACCTACAACAAGGAGGCTCACGCCTACGAGGTGATGGATGGCGACCAGGTGATCGGTATTCTTTACATGGATTTCTTCCCCCGTGCCAGCAAGCGCAGCGGTGCTTGGATGACCGAGTTCCGTGGGCAGCAGGTCAACCAGCAAGGCGAGAATGTCATCCCCATCATACAGGTTGTGTGCAACTTCACCAAGCCTACGGGCGACAAACCCTCACTGCTCAACTTTGACGAGAGCGAGACCCTCTTCCACGAGTTTGGTCATGCCCTTCATGGGCTGCTTAGCAAGTGCCACTATCCCTCGCTGGCCGGTACCAACGTGCCGCGCGACTTTGTGGAGTTGCCTTCGCAGATTATGGAGAACTGGTGCCGCAACCCGCAGGTGATGAAGACCTACGCCAAGCATTACCAAACGGGCGAAAGCATCCCCGATGAGTTGATTGCCAAGATTGCCGCAGCACAGACTTACGGACAGGGCTTTATCAATACCGAGCTGTTGGCCGCCTCGCTACTCGACATGGACTACCACAGCATTGCTGTGAAACAGGCAATCAATGCCAATGATTTTGAGCAGATGCACCTCAATGCTATCGGCCTCATACCCGAGATCATCAGCCGCTACAAGAGCCCCTACTTCCAGCATATCTTCACCACTGGCTACGATGCTGGCTACTACAGCTATACCTGGACCGCTATCCTCGACCACGATGCCTTTGCCGCCTTTGTGGAGAGTGGCGACCTGTACAATCCCGAGTTGGCAAAGAAGTTCCGCCACATCTTGGAAAGCGGCAACACCGAGGACCCCATGCAGATGTACATCAATTTCCGCGGCAAGGAGCCTAGTGTTACCCCACTGCTGAAAGACCGTGGACTAATTTGAGAGAATGATTAGTCGGAGTGATCGGAATAATCGGAGTGGTCGGAGTTTTCTGATTATTCTGATTACTCCGATTATTCCGACCAATCCGATAAAAGTCAAATAACAATGTCAGACGAAATCAAGAAACTATACCGCAATCCCCGCGACAAACGCATCGCGGGGGTTTGTAGCGGCATTGCCGAATACCTCAATGTGGATGTCACCGTGGTGCGCATCCTTTTTCTGATTGCCCTGCTTTGCTTCGGAACGGGACTAGGAATCTATTTGATTGTTTGGCTCCTGGCTCCCGAAAAAGCTTGACAGAGACATGAAGAAGTTGGTAATGCTTATTACGGCCCTGCTCCTAATGAGTTTGGCTCATGCGCAGAATGCCGGAGAAACGGCTATTGTAGGATATACTACCCCCAATTACGAACAAATCAAGAAGGATTGTGCCGACAAGCACAGCTTTCGCTATTACCCCAATCTGGTCAAGCGTTTCGCTGCGGTGGACACATCGCTGCAGGTGGAAGACTTGCAGACGTTCTACTATGGGCAGGCTTTTCTTGATGGCTATAACCCATATCAACGTTATGACGAGTTTGACCAAATCCTTGCTATCATGCACAAGGATGAGGCTCCCACTATTGAGGACACTCGAATGATTGTCAAGCTTGCCAACACTGTCATAGCCAAGAATCCCGCTGAGCCGATGGCTTATTACTACAAGTTTGTAGGACAAAGCATGGCGTGTGAATACTTTGGGGGTGACACGGCTGGGATGCAGCAGTCGCAGTTGCAGTTTCAGATGCTGTTCTACACCATTGCCAGCACTGGCAACGGAACCAGCCCCGAACTGGCAATGCATGTGGTGAACACTTCGCATGAGTATATGATGATGGGCATGTATGGCTTCCAGATGAAGGAGCAGGTGCTGATGAGTTACAACGGAAGCAACTACGATATGTTTGTAATCGACACCAATGAGTATGGTGTGGACACGCTCTATTTCAACATCGACCGTATTGTGGGGGCATGGAGTAGCCTCTTCGCTGACAATGAGGAAGTGAAAGATACTGCCACTGGGTTATTTCTTGAGTTGGGCGAGAGGTTTGTGTTGGAGTTGAAGAAGCCCAAACGGAAGGATAGTCAGTTTGTGTTGGTGTCGAAAGAGAAGGTGAGCGACACGCTGGTATGCGAACGCGACAGCCTCTTCCGCGAGCCTGTGCCAAAGAATCAGGTGGTGGGCTATTTCTGTCCTATGCGCCTAAGCGAGGATGACGAGACAGTGTTCAATTGTCTGGTGTTCATCAGCAATTGTGGAAAGAAGTGGCTCTATTACGACACCTATATCTCGACAGATGAAAATGGAAAAAACTTTACTCCCACTTCCAACAATGGTATGCCGCGCGGTGTGTTGATGAATGAGATGTGGCCTACCAACGTGAAAATCCTGAACATCGATAATATCCGCACCAAAAAATAATTTTTTCACCTCCATGCAGTCTTTCTTAGAGAAAAGGTCTCTAAGAAGACATGACGGACATGGAACAACTAATAGAGCAAGCTAAGACTGGTGACCGACAGTCTCTGAATATGCTTTATAGCCGCTATAGACAGCGGTCGTTTGCCATTTGTTGCCATATTACTCGCGACAAAGAGTTGTCCGAAGAACTAGTGGATGATGCTTTCCTTATTGCTTTCAGCAGGTTAGACCAACTCAACGACCCGGAGAAGTTCGGCGGTTGGCTGTCTGCCATCTCGGCACGGCTGGCAATGCGACAGATGAAGCATCCGTCCAAAAACAAGGCTATCCCTATTTCTCATATCGAAGGCTTTGATGTGCCCTGCGAGACAGACGAGCCCCCTTTCACACAAGAAGAGTTGCAGGCAGCTATTAACCAACTGCCCACAGGCTATCGAAAGGTGTTTACCATGGCGGTGGTAGAGGGCAAACCTCACAAGGAGATAGCGCAGGCACTGAATATCGAGCCTCATTCCTCATCCTCGCAACTCTATCACGCCAGAGCTATGTTGCAACGCATTCTTGGACCGTTGATGTGTGTCTTGTTCTTAGCGATGCCTTTAGTGTTGGATCAAGATTCAAATAGCGACTTGGCTACCCTGACTGCACAGAGACAGGACAATGATCCAATCGTAGATACGAAAGTATTGCCTCAATGCAGTTTCAAACCTCTCGTTCCAATTAATTCTAGCGAGTTTATAGGTCAAGAAGAGTATCCCACAATAGTGTTGCAGAACGACTCCTTGATATCCCCATCACCTTCGAAAGAAGAAATAGAAATAAATAAAAAGGTAGAAAGAAATATAGATGTGATGACCGAGTCAATATCAACCGATACCAAACTACTGGCAGTACATCCAGCAAGTAAATGGTCGGTGACGGTAGTGATGACGCATTCACTTTCCCAAATGTGTGTTGCCCAACATCCTCACCCGTTGTTGTTGCCTTCAGCATCCACTACATCCACTACTGGTGAACCCACAACAGGTGTTCCTATAGCCAATTGGCGCGACTGCAAACAATATGTGTTGGAAAATAGTGTACTCTTCTCTGACGAAGTGGCTTCGGCACTAATACGCATAGCCCAAAGCAATGAGATAGACAACAATGGAGAAATTGTCCGTACCGAGTATCATGAGCCGCCCACCATAGAGGCACTGATGCTTCATTACGCAATAGACAGCACTATCTCGGTCTACGCTGGTGTAGGACATGGCGAATATCGTTCTTACTTCCAAACGGGTGTTGGCATAGACAGGATTGACGAATGTCAGCGTGTTGACTTCTTCGACATTCCCGTAGGTGTGTCGTATAATCTGTATCAATCATCTCGGTTCGGTTGTCATCTTTCCACAGACCTTTCGCTTCAACTGCCCTTGTCCATTCACGGAAGTACCAGTTTCATTCTTGGAGGACAGACAAATAATGCTCCTGCCGGAGAGTCTGTAATACCTCTTATCAATCACTATTCGCATAAGGGGAAACCAAGTCTCTTCGCCACACTTAAAGCGGGCGTGCATTACCGCCAAACGGAGCATGTCAGCCTTTTCATCGAGGGAGGTATCGGCTATACAATATTCCCTCTCTCGTCTACTGAGCCAAGTTGGCAGTCTTTGTCCACATACGCCACAGTCCATCCCTTTACCCTAATCTCGCATATAGGTATGCGTTTTACATTTTAGTTAATCATTCGTGCAGTCTTTTGTATGTTTTCAGTCTCTTTATAGGTGAGAAAGTTTAATGGGTAATTATGCCTCGGCAACCCTACTTTTATAATCTATTCATGGACTGATATGTATAAGACAACTGATTATTTGACAAGCGGACTCCTCTATGTCAACAACACCTTGCGTCCGCACCACAAACAGCTGAGTCAGCTGATGATTTATGCCACGACGGCTTGTCAGTCGCGCTGTCACCATTGTTCCATTTGGAAAAAGCCCCACGAACACCTTTCTTTCGACGACATTGTGCGCGTGATGCAAAGCAGTTGTGTCAGGCCGTATACGACCGTGGGTCTTGAAGGTGGGGAGTTTATCCTTCATCCGCAGGCGAATCAAATTTTAGAGTGGTTTAGCCTACATCATCCCAACTACACGCTGTTATCTAATTGCCTTGCCCCCGAGAGGCTGATTGAGAGTACAAGACTATATAAGCCGAGTCACCTCTACCTTTCCTTAGACGGTGACCGCCAAACCTATCTCCATATGCGGGGCTGTGATGGCTACTTGAAGGTGATGAAAGTAATAGAGGTCTTGGCTGGAGTAGTCCCCTTGTCTCTCATGTTCTGCCTCTCTCCGTGGAACAAATTCGAAGACATGGAGTATGTTATCCGTATAGCCCAGCAATATCAGATTGATGTGCGTATAGGCATCTATGGAACCATGGCTTTCTTCGATACCACTACCGACCTTCTTGCGGCAAAGGACTTTACCACCCACATCCCCCAATCCATTCATCAGACAAGTGAAAACTACGACTATGTGGCCCTCTACGACCAATGGCGCAATGGAGGACTTACTCTACCTTGTCTTAGTATCAGAAATCAGGCTGTGATTCATGCTAATGGTAATGTCCCCCTCTGTCAGAATCTTGATTGTATACTCGGCAACATCCACAATCAATCGTTCGACGATATTTGGAACAGTCCCACTACTTGTAGCCTTCAACGCCATTATGGCAAAACCTGCAATGGCTGTTGGATAAATTTTCATCGCAAATACGACATCATATTGCTCCGCACACTCGAGCGTTTTCTTCCCAAAAGAGTGGTGGAGTTGTTATATGGTTCTTATCAGTGGTGCGATTATCGCAGCACTACCTATCGACAATATTTCAAAACTATTCAATCATGATGTCAAGTTTTATATATCGAGTCCGCCGCTTACGGGCTGAGGCTATGCTCGCACACCCCTGCACCCATCAATATGCTTTTGTGGGTATGGGCAGCCATAGCATGGCAAACCTATACCCAGTATTAAACCTTTTGCATGTGCCACTCAAATATATCTGCATTCGTTCATCGCATAAAGCCAAACTTATTAGTTCCAATCCTGCTTTCAAGCATATTGTTGTGACCACATCGCTAGACACGGTGCTGTCCGACCCAGTATTGTCTGCAGTCTTTGTGTCAGCCACTCCATCAACACATTACCATATAGCATCCTCCGTGTTACGACAAGGCAAGGCTCTATTTGTTGAGAAACCTCCTTGCCAAACACTCTCTCAGCTTGAGTCGCTTATCGCCCTGCAGGAAAGCATTGGTTCATACGTGCAGGTGGGTTTGCAAAAACGGTATGCCCCTGCCATACGTAAGCTTAAATCGTGTCTTAAGGGAGGTACTGTATGTAACTATTCCTTGCGTTATTGTGTAGGACATTACCCTGAGGGGGATGCTATTACCGAGCTTTTTATTCATCCATTAGATTTGGTGTTGCATCTTTTTGGTTCTGCCGATGTGATGGTTCTGCGGCAGGCATCGAGTCATACCTTGGTTATGATGCTTTCCCATGGTAATGTGGTAGGAACTGTGTCGCTCTCCACAGGCTATTCATGGGCAACACCTGTTGAAGAGCTGATAGTCCATACTCGTGCAGGAGTCTACACACTCTCTGGTATCGATACACTCACCTTTCAACCTATGGACGGCTCTTTTGTTGGTATTCCCGTGGAGAAAATATGTCATAGCAATGTTTCTGTGGAATACCTTTGCCGTCACGATAGCTTTTCGCCCACCTTACAAGCCTCTACTTGGGTGGAGCATGGGTTCTATCACGAACTGAAAGATTTTGTAGACCATGTAGAGGGTAATATTAGTTCATGGGTGACAAAAGACCGTCCCTCGCTTCAGTCTTTGCTCCCGACCTACCAATTGATAAACACCTGTCTGAGGCAATTGTAATTTCCGTATTATTAGGTGTTTATTACTATTCTCTATTGTGCGTACATGGTATGATTTCTAAGGCAGAATGTTGGAATTGTTGTTATGTCAGAAAAATGTGCTATTTTTGCATTGTCAAAATGACAGAAATAACACTAAGAGTAGAGACTTATTGTCTCCGTGAAATGATAAAAGGTAATTATTAAACCCCCATAATGATGGAGCATAAAGCTAAGGTGGGTGTGGTGGTCCCGATTTGGAATGTAGCACCATACATTGAACGTTGCGCTGAGAGTCTTATGGCTCAGACACTGGATGATATGCAGTTTGTCTTTGTTGATGACGCTACGCCCGACAATAGTATCGAAATCCTCAATGCAGTACTTGACCGCTATCCCGAGCGCAAGAGGCAATCAATGGTGGTGCATCACGAAGTGAATAAAGGTCTCCCCACAGCCCGCAAAACAGGCTTGGAGCATATCAATGCCGAGTATGTTGCCCACTGCGATAGTGACGATTGGGTTGACCCTACTATGTATGAGAAGATGTATAATAGTGCCTGCTCTAATAATGCAGACATGGTTGTTTGTGAATATTATGTAGGCGAGAAAGCTTATGGCATTAGATATCCTAGTGATGGCGATATGATACGTTCATATTTGCAGAAGAAGTTGCCTCCTTACGTGTGGAATAGACTGACGCGTACCGATATATATCGTCGCGTAGTTTTTCCTAAGGAGAATTATATGGAGGATTGGGTGCAGTGCGTGCAGACACATGCTTATAGTCGAGAGGTATTTTTCCTCTATGAACCACTGTATCACAATTGTATCAATCCCTCGTCGGTTACCAAGGTCAATAGTAATTCAGACAAATGTGAAAAGAACCTCCGTCAATGTATGGCTAATATGAAGCTTGTACACGACTTTGTGATAAGCAATCAATTAGCCGATGAGCGTGATATGGTCTTTATGAAGATAATAGTGCGTAATCAGCTTTGCCCCAAATTGCAGTTGAAACAAGGACGAGAGGAGTACCTTAAAATATATCCTGAAGTGAACCGTGCCTTATTTACTTGCCGATACCTACCTCGGGAAATGAAGCTGGAGTTTATTGCAATTTGGCTTAATCTCTATCCCGAATGGGATCGCAAGGGAAGGGATGTTTATAGGAATTTGAAAGGAGTAAAAAGTAAACTCAAGACTTTCCTAAAGAAAATCGTAGGAAAGTCTTGAGCTCCTTAACAAGTCTCTTTTCTCTCTACAACTCTTTCATCACCTCTTGTGCCAACTCGTTGGCGCGGGCTTCGGTGTGGGCTTCGCTGTAGATGCGGACGATGGGTTCGGTGTTGCTCTTGCGCAGGTGTACCCAGCCGTCTTCAAAGTCAATCTTCACGCCGTCGATGGTACTCACTTGGCAGTCTGCCTTCTCGTTATAGAGGGCGGCCACCTTCTTGAGCAGTGCGTCCACGTCCATGTCGGGGGTGAGGTCTTTACGGTTTTTGGAGATGATGTAGTCGGGATAGGTCTTGCGCAGCTCGCTCACCTTCATGCCTTTCTTGGCAAGCAAAGTCAAGAACAAGGCCACGCCTACCAGCGCGTCGCGACCATAGTGCAACTCGGGGTAAATGACGCCTCCGTTGCCCTCGCCACCGATAATGGCATTCACTTCCTTCATCAAAGTGGTGACGTTTACTTCTCCTACGGCTGAGGCACTGTATTTGCAGCCCTCGTAGTTGTGGGTGACATCGCGCAGGGCACGGGAGGAGGACATGTTCGACACCGTGTTGCCAGGGGTGTGGCTCAACACATAGTCGGCCACGCTCACCAAGGTGTATTCTTCGCCAAACATCTCACCCGTCTCGCAGACCAATGCCAGCCTATCCACATCGGGGTCAACAACGATACCTAGGTCGCAGTGCTCCTTCTTCACAGTCTCGGCTATCTGAGTGAGATTGGCAGGAATAGGTTCGGGATTGTGGGCGAAATGGCCTGTAGGCTCGCAATTCAGTTCCACTACGTTGGTTACGCCCAAGGCGCGGAGCAGGCGGGGAATGGCGATACCGCCTGTCGAATTGACAGCATCGACGCAGACTTTGAAGTTTGCCTTCGCGATGGCGTTGCAGTCGACCAATGGTAATGCCAATACGCGTTGGATATGGTGGTCGATTGTGTCGGGGTCTTCTGTCACCTGTCCCAAGGTGTCCACCTCGGTGTAGGTGTAATCGTCGCTTTCAGCTATGCGGATTACTTCGTTACCTTCGGCGGCATTGATGAACTCGCCGTGGCTGTTGAGCAGTTTCAACGCGTTCCAATGCTTGGGGTTATGTGAGGCGGTGATGATGATGCCACCGTCGGCATGCTTGTCGATAACGGTCATCTCGGTGGTGGGGGTGGTGGATAGTCCAGTTTCGATGACGTCGATGCCCATACCTTGGAGGGTGCCGACTACCAGACGGTCGACCATGGCACCGCTCAGGCGGGCGTCGCGGCCAACTACGAGGGTGAGGTGTTTGCCGCCAGCATTACGTTGTAAGAAAGTGGCGAAAGCCGAGGTGAACTTCACCACGTCGATAGGGCTGAGGCCGTCGCCCGGCTTGCCGCCGATGGTGCCTCTGATGCCAGAGATTGATTTGATTAGGCTCATATTGTTATTGTTTTATTGTTCTTTTTAGATTATCGGATTGGTCAGATTCTTCCGACCAATCCGACTAATTAGCGTCTTTCCTCCAAAAATTCTTTCCAAGCCTCATAGCGTTCGCCTTTCAGCACGCGGGGGAATTTGCTGGCGCCGCCTACTTTGCCCAACCGCTCCTTCATAAAGTCGTAGAACACTTGGGTCGGCAGCACGTCGATGTCGAGGTGGCGTATGGCTTCCATACGCTCTACGCGGTAGTCGTCGTTCAGCTCACACAGGGCCTTGTCGATTCGTTCAAGGGCCTTCTCGGCATCTAGGGGGTCGTCGGTGCCCAGATACCAATGGTGGGCAAACATAGTGCCGTGGCGTGTGCCTGCGACGGTAAACTCGCAGATGTCAACCCCCATCTCCTCCGCCATAATCTCCACGGCGCGATTCATATTGTCTTGCGACAGATGCTCGCCCGTTAGACTGAGGAAATGTTTGGTACGACCTGTCACTGCCATGTCGCAGTTGCCCACATTTGAGAACCGTACCGTGTCGCCAATCAGATAGCGCCATGCACCCGCACAGGTGCTTAGCAATATGGCGTAGTCGCGGTTGGCTTCTATTTCGGCTAGGGTCAGGGTCTTGCAGTTGGGGAGTAGGTTGCCTTCCTCGTCAAAGTTTTTTTCGTCGAAAGGCACAAATTCAAAGTATATACCGTTGTCAATCAACAATTGCATCTGTCTGCGTTTCAAGTCAACCTGGTAGGCGATATAGCCTTCCGAAGCCAGATAGCTCTCAACATAGAATACCTCTTTGCCAAAAAGACGCTCGAAACTCTTCTCGTAGGGCGCAAACGCCACGCCGCTGTGGACGTATACCATTAGGTTGGGCCACATCTCGTGGATGTTCTTTAGGTTGTATTCTTTTACGATGCGTTCGAGCAGTATCTGCACCCAAGCCGGAACGCCCACCAGCACGCCGATATCCCATTTGGGAGCAGCCTTCACCATGGCGTCCAGTTTCTCATTCCAGTCTTTCAGTTTAGATATCTCTTCACCGGGTTTGTAGAAGAACTCAAACCATTTAGGAATGCGTCCAGCCGTGATACCTGAGAGGTCGCCGGCATAGTATCCTCCGTCAGCGAAATACTGAAGGTCGGTACTGCCAGCTATGCACAGCACTCCCGCGTCGTAGAACCGGGTAGGGAAGTTGTATTGCGAGGCGGAGAAAAACTGCTTGGTGCCAGCCTTGGTGATAGTGTTGAGCATGGCACGGGTGACGGGGATGAACTTGCTGGCAGCTCCCGAAGTGCCCGAACTGAGTGCGAAAAAGCGTATTTTTCCAGGCCACGCCACGTCGCGTTCACCTTTTAGGTTGCGGTACCACCATTCGTCGTGCATCTTGTTGTAGTCGAATACGGGCACAAGGCGGCGATAAGCCTCCACCATGTTGCGTGAGCGAAGTATGAGTCCAAAGTGGTATTTCCGTCCGAAGGCAGTGTTCTGTGCGCGGCGCAATAGTTTGCGCAGTTCGCGTCGTTGGGCATTCACCGGCTGGGTGAATCGTTGTTTGGCTCCGGTGGGGATGCTGCTAATCTCCGCCACAGCCTTAATCACGGTGCCTACCACAGGCAGTTGGATGGCGGTCTGTCTCTCCCTTCTCGTGGTCACCCTCTTGAGTATTGGGCGTTTACGATGGTTTCTTTCACTCATATATGCAATATCATCTTATTTTATTTCCGCTGCAAAATTACAAAAAAAAATTCACATCCCGATATTATTTCTTCCTATACTCCTCTACAGTCCTTCATTTGTGTCCTTAAACTACCCCTATATAATTAAAAAAAATCAAGCGTTTTTAGGATATCACATCAGTGAGGGACAGGGGTGTGTAAGCCTTGCCTATACCCTTTGGCCGCTCCTTAATCTATCGCTTGTCAATCGATATTCGCATCGGAGAGCGAAAAACGGGTGGTGCGGCTGGAATGTGGGTTTTGACATGTGATATAGGCATTACTTATGCAAATCTGATGAAATATGGCTTTTTTTTCGTATTTTTGCAGATTCATAATGGTTATATGTTTGAATAATAATTGTAGTAAAAATCACTGAAAACTAATTGACAAGAGTCCCGTGACGTAAGGCGAAGGTGTGGATGGTTGGGGGACGATGGATTAGTTTTTCACTTGAGATAATAAGAAAGATGGACAAGATAGAAATCATGGCTCCAGTGGGGTCGTACGAGAGTTTGTCTGCGGCGTTGCAGGCGGGAGCCGATGCCGTGTATTTCGGTGTGGGGAATTTGAATATGCGTTCACGTTCGGCGGCCAACTTCACGGTGGAGGACTTGCAACATATTGCCGACATTTGCCAAAAGTCAGGAGTTCGCACCTATCTGACGGTAAACACGATAATATATAACCATGAGCTGGAGGAAATGCGGGCATTGTTGCAAGCCGCTAAGGAGGCAGGCATAAGTGCCATTATAGCTAGCGACATGGCGGTGATAACCTATGCTCACAGCATCGGGGTGGAGGTACATATCTCCACACAGTGCAACATATCGAATGTGGAGGCAGTTCGCTTCTTCGCCCAGTGGGCCGATGTGGTGGTGACGGCACGCGAACTGCCTTTGCGACAGGTGGCGGAGATTACGCAGTTTATCCGCGACAACGACATTCGAGGACCGCGAGGCGAATTGGTGCAGGTGGAGGTGTTTGCCCATGGGGCGTTGTGCATGAGTGTCAGCGGCAAGTGCTACCTAAGCCTCGATGAATATAACTATAGTGCCAATCGGGGTGCCTGCTTGCAACTGTGTCGCCGTGAGTATCTGGTCAAGGACTTAGAGAGCGACACTGAGCTGGTGGTGAGTGGCAAATATATTATGTCGCCCAAGGATTTGTGTACCATCGGTTTTTTGGACAAGATAGTGAGGGCAGGTGTGCGGGTGCTAAAGATTGAGGGAAGGGGACGGAGTGCCGACTATGTGAAGACGGTGGTGGAGTGCTACAAGGAGGCCGTGCAGGCGGTGGCCGACGGCAGCTATACTCAGGACAGGATTGCTGAGTGGACCAAACGGCTGCGTACGGTGTTCAACCGCGGCTTCTGGGACGGCTATTATCTAGGTCGTAAGATGGGCGAATGGAGCGAGCGATATGGCTCACAGGCTACCGAAAACAAGGTCTATCTGGGTAAGGTGACCAACTATTACACCCGCCCACAAGTGGCAGAGATGAAGATTGAGACCGCCGAGCACCTGCATGTGGGTGAAGACCTGATGGTGATAGGGCAGACCACCGGCGTGTACCGCGCCACGGTGGCGGAACTGCGGCTGGGCGACAGTGCCCAATCGGTAGAGGAGGTAGGTCAAGGCAACGTGTTCAGCGTCAAGACCACCGAGCCGCTACACCGTGGCGACAAACTGTACCGTGTGGATAAAGTGGTTGACGATTTTTAATATATGGAAGACGTTAGAATATACCATACTCCGTGGGGAGGGAGGATATGGTGGGCGATATTGGTGTCGCTGGGGTTTGTGGGGCTGTTTGTGTGGCTCATTGTTGATGACCCCGCTTTGAGAGGGGATTGGAGGTTTTGGTTTGCTCTGATATTTTTTGGATTAATGACTTTGTTCTTTCCGTTGGTGGCGTTGTGGGAGCGATTGTTGGGACGACCGGCGGTAGTGGTAATGGCCGACAAGGTAGTGTGTACAGCATTGTGGAGACGGTCGGAATACCGATTTGATGAGGTGAAGAGGTTTAAATTGACACAAATGAGTGGGCAGGAGTTTATAGCTGTGCATTTCGATAAACAGGAGGAGCAACGCAGGTTGCAGGACGCTTCGAAGACGGGACGCGCTGTGCGGCAACTGAATATTGGGCTGGTGGGTGCGCAAGAGAATATTGCGGCATCGGGGCTGACGATGAAGCCGCAGGAGTTGTGCGACTTGTTGAACCGGCGACTTTCTAGCGACATTCATTGAGAAATAAAGAACTATGGCAAAAGCAAGAACATACTTTTATTGTCGCGAGTGCGGCTATCAGTCGAGCAGCTGGCTGGGCAAGTGCCCTGCCTGTGGCAAGTGGAACACTTTTGACGAGGAGGTGGTGCAGCGGTCGGCAGCACCGAGCGGCACTAAGAAAGGCACTACCAAGACAAGCCAACCGAAGTTGATACAGCATGTCACCTACAGTGAAACACAGCGTGTGCCCACTCGTTGCGAGGAGTTTGACCGAGTGCTGGGCGGTGGCATAGTGCCGGGTAGCTTGGTGTTGCTGGGTGGCGAGCCAGGCATTGGCAAGAGTACGCTGTTGTTGCAGACGGCGATGGCTGTTGCCGACCACAAGATACTATACGTCAGTGGCGAGGAGAGTGAAGAGCAGATAAAGATGCGTGCCGACAGGATAGGGGAGGCGAAGGGAGAGTTGTATGTGGTGAGCGAGACCTCGATAGAACGCATTTTTGAGCATGTGGCGGGGGTGGAGCCCGACCTGCTGATAGTCGATTCCATCCAGACGGTCAGCACCGAGAGTATAGAGTCGGGTAGTGGCAGCATCTCCCAGATACGGGAGTGTACCACCCAGTTTCAGCGTTACGCCAAGGAGAACGGGGTGCCTGTGTTGCTCGTGGGGCATATCACCAAGGACGGCACGCTGGCAGGCCCCAAGGTGATGGAACACATCGTCGATGCGGTCCTCCAGTTCGAGGGCGACCGCAACTATGGTTTCCGCATACTCCGAGCCTTGAAGAACCGCTTCGGCTCCACCGCCGAGATTGGCATCTTCGAGATGCGTGGCAGTGGTCTGAGCGAGGTCGCCAACCCGTCAGAACTGCTGTTGGCTCACCGCGACGAGGAACTCAGCGGTGCTGCGGTGGCAGCCACGTTGGAGGGCGTGCGTCCGATGTTTATCGAGGTGCAGTCGCTAGTAAGCACCGCCGTTTATGGCACTCCCCAGCGCAATGCCAACGGCTTCGACATGCGGCGTATGAACATGCTGCTGGCCGTGCTAGAGAAGCGTTGCGGCTTCAAACTGGGAGCGAAGGATGTGTTTCTGAATGTGGCGGGTGGTGTACGAGTGAACGACCCCGCCATGGATCTTGCGGTGGCGTGCAGCATCTTGAGCAGCAATGTGGACATGCCCATCTCCCCACGCTATTGTTTTGCAGCCGAGCTAGGACTGAGTGGCGAGGTGCGCCCCGTGAGCCGTGTTGAGCAGCGCATCAGCGAGGCGGCACGACTGGGCTTCGAGAAGATATTTGTCTCCAAATACGATGCCAAAGGAATCGATAAAAGCCGCTACCCAATAACGATAGTGGCAGTGAGCGTCATCGAAGAAGCCTTTAGAGAACTATTCAAAAATTAACCCCTATCAATTCTATCCAATCTATAGAATCTATTTACAATCATGAAATACACCTATCAAACCGAAGGTACCTGCAGCGAGGCGATTGAATTCGAAATCGTCGACGGCAAGCTGCACAACGTTCAATTCATCGGCGGTTGCGACGGCAACACGCAGGGCGTAAGCCGCCTAGTAGAAGGCATGAAGGTAGAGGATGTCCTAGACCGCTTGGAAGGCATCCGTTGCGG
>JAEEGL014374362.1_pt1 | contig 44759 bp, 47 predicted proteins | sample 9134231 | NCBI WGS metagenome assembly JAEEGL01 (sample SAMN16246548, study PRJNA631951) | gut metagenome | biome: gut microbiome; feature: rumen; material: fiber-attached | host: Bos | place: Iran: Karaj | collected 2018-10 | reverse complement strand
TCCACGACCGGAATGCTGTCTCTGGTCGCCGCGTCCTTCTACCCTGAAATCACGCTGACCATTGCCATGTCGCCTTCCGATTTTGTCATGGAGGGGTTCTATCAGGACAACAAGGACGGGATGCGTGAACGTCCCGGCGAGAACGAATCCACTGTGAGCTGGCAGGGGGAGCCTTTGCCTTATCTGCCATATGCCTACCGGCATCCGGAATACTGGATGAAGATTCAAGAGGAATCGAAAGCCGGAGGGGATAAGATTGCTTCCCGGAAGATGTTCGACGAATCGGAGCGGCAGCATCCGATCACGGAGGAGGAAAAAATCAAGGTTGAGCGGATTCAAGGGAAGATCATCTTCGTCGGAGCGGAGGACGACGTGCTCTGGGACACCTGCCGGTACATCCGCCGGATGGAGGAGAGGCTGAAGACTCTTCCGCATGAATGCACGTGGGAATCGCTTCTGTACGAACACGGAACGCACTTTGTGTTTCCGGAATCCATGCTCCGCTCCATCCTGCCGTTGTTTTCGGGTTTATTGGTGAAGGTCATGTTCCGAGCGGGGAAAGAATACCCAAAAGAATGCAAGGCGACGCGGATCGATATTGACAGGAAACTTCAAAAGATACTCAGAGAGTGGTAAAGCTGTCTGAAATAGATAAACGGGAAGAAAATCCAATTCTTGATGGAATAGAAGGCGGTTGAGTGTATGTGGTTCTGGTTCGCGCTCGGTTCTGCAGTATTTGCCGCTCTAACGTCCATCCTGGCAAAGATCGGCATTGAGGGCGTCAATTCCAATCTGGCGACGGCGATCCACATGGTCGTGGTCGTCGTTATGGCGTGGAGGATGGTTTTCCTGACGAATACACAGGGCGGACTGTGGGAGATCAGCCAATACAACTGGATATTCCTGATCCTGTCCGGACTCGCGACCGGCGCTTCGAGGTTCTACTATTACAAAGCATTGCAGGTCGGAGAAGCCTCGAAGGTGGTGCCGGTGGACAAATTGAGCGTCCTCATCACGCTTGCACTCGCGTTCATCTTCCTCCACGAAAAGTTCACGGCGAAATCCATGATCGGCTGCGTACTGATCGGTGCAGGAACGCTGTTCATGGTACTTTATCATAGCGATCATCGAAAGGAAAATTGCCATGCGCATTGATCTGAAAAGAATTCCGTTCTCCGTTCCGGGGACATTCTTCTCTGTAAACGAATTCGACCGGACGGTCTGGTCCTGGGTGGAGCCGGGGCTGGCTCTGCGCTCCAACCGTGCGCACGAAGGGGATTCCGTAGGTGTGATCGGGTATCTGAATCTGACCGAAGCGTCGGGGGCGAGGATTTCCTGTGACGCTTACGCTATGCCGGGGGAGCTGACTCTCGTCTCCGATCAGGCGGAGGGGATCGTCCGCTTCACCTTTGACGATGGAGGCGCAATTCGGATCACGGGACGAGGACTCGGGCTGACCCTAACCTCCGCACCGAATCGCTTTTCGGAAGTCCTCCGATTTTCCGGGCGGAGCTGGTACGGCTCGGCGCGGGCGCTCGACTGCAAATATCTCTTCACTGAGGCTTCGGGGCAGATCGAATGTTTTCGGAGTGAGAGCGGCATCATGATCAGCTTTTCCGGCGAATCGTGGGAAGCGCGGATTTCGGAACATCGGGGAGCGGTCGAACCGGAAGAAACTGATCTCGGCGATTTCGACACGTGGGTTGAGCGGAACACGAAGGCCTTCCAGGCCTTCTTCACCATGGTCGTCCGGGGAATTCCGGAAAAATACCGGAAAGCGGCAGAGCTTGCGGCATATGTGAATTGGTCGTCAGCGGCTGGACCGTGCGGGAATTACCGTGACCGTGTACTGCTCATGAGCAAGAACTGGATGAACTCCGTGTGGGCTTGGGACTGCGCGTTTAACGCGGTCGAGCTTGCGCACTATGATCCCGGCGCTGCATGGGCGAACCTCATCTGCCCGTTTCTACATCAGGGAGAGAGCGGTCTTCTGCCCGATACCGTGAGCGAACACGCCATCACATACAGCTACACCAAGCCCCCGATCCATGGGTGGGCGCTCCGGCGTCTTAGAGAGGCGGGCGCTCTGACCGGAGAACGGCTCGGAGAAGTTTATCGGATGCTCGCGCGGCTGGTCGAAGGATGGCTCCGGACTATGGATTGGGATGGGGACGGCATCTGCCAGTATCTCCACGGAAACGATTCCGGCTGGGACAACTGCTCTGCAATCGGATGGGGACGGGCAGTCGAAGCACCGGACCTGTCAGCATATCTTGTCGCCTGCATGGACGAGCTTGCGGAGGAAGCGGATGGACTGGGTTTGACGGAGGAATCTGAAAACTGGAGAAACCGATCAGATTCCTTGCTGTCTGATTTCCTCGCCCATTCGTGGGACGGTGCACGGTTCCATGTCCCCGAAAACGGGACGCACAAAGAAATTGGGGATGCGGACAGCCTACTGCCATTTTTGCCGCTGGTACTTGGAAAGCGCCTTCCGGAAGAGGTTTTCGATACGCTCGTAAGTGGCTTGAAGTCAGAAAATCGCTTTCTCACCCCTCACGGGCTTGCAACGGAGAGCGTAGAGAGTCCGTATTACAAGCCGGACGGCTACTGGCTGGGGCCGATCTGGGCTCCGCCGACCATGCTGATTGTGGACGGACTTAGTCGGGGAGGAGAATTTGACCTCGCAAAGGAGATCGCCCGCCGGTTTTGCGATACCTGCGCGATGTCGGGTTTTGCCGAGAACTTTAACGCAGTGACAGGAGCTCCATTGCGTGATCCGGCGTATACATGGACCTCCAGCGTGTTCCTCACGCTGGCAAGAGAGTTTCTGGAGGACAGCTGAAGACTGATTTCAAAGCGAACCATGAATTCCATAGAAAAACGAACGCCCCTGAACCTTAACGGCTCGGAGGCGTTTTTCATGTTCATAGAAATCAGTAGGATCAACCTTTCACATTGCGATTCGGTCTTTAAGAAGCCCCAGCATAGTTATTTTTCAATCGATTCTTTCTTTTGGTCGTTATCAATGTTTAACTGAACAAGTGCATCTTCCAAGGAGATGGGGGCAGGCTGCTGCTTACGCAGTTTCTGAACAGAAAGCGCATGTTCACCAATCATTGTTGCCAATCCCTTTATAGAGACCTCATGCTGATTTATATCTGCTGCGATGGATGACTGTGCACAGGTCTCGGAGCAGCAGATTCTTTGAACAGGCTTGTAAAGACTGACTGAAAATTCATCTCCGGCAACGACGTAGGTCGGAGAACCTTCTTCGATGAGTTTCCCGCAGATTTGACAGATAGCTGCTTTTCCTTCTGCTAACTTCTCATTCGCTTCCAGCCCATATTGCAGGGTAACTCCGTTACGTTTACGATGCCGCATCTTTCGGGCAGCCTCGTTGATTATTCCTTGAATTCTGGAACGGCTTTTTCCCATCTCCTCAGCGATTTCAGCTAAACTCTTATCCTGTTTGAAGTATAGGTCTATAACCCGATGTACGGCAGGGCGATCGTCCGCGGCCAAGAGGAAATCAAGCGTTTCCGAAGCATCAGAAGGGACAGGCTGAGTGTCATCAAACACTTTAATCCAAAGATTGTCCGGATAAGGAAGTCTATTCATAATGTGCCTCTTATGTTTTTATTGGGGAATTCAGCCCATACTTTTCTTTCAAGATCTTTTGTGCTTCAAAAATGTGTTCTCTTCCGATCTTTCCGACGCCCGGTATAAAGTATTGATTTTCGCTGTTGAGCTTCATAAACTGTTCTACGGTAATGATTCCTTTGACTCGCAAACGGACAATCCACCTTGAGAGCAAAGGTTGTATCTCCTTGATGTTTGAAATGTCCGTCTCGTATGTGACACCATCCTTTGTAGCTATTCTGGCTGAGAGATGTTCCGTATAAGAAGCATAGGTCAAAGGTTCCTCTATGGGCCAAGACTTGTAAACGTATTCCAAATGCCTGCGTGTCATCATAATTCCGCGCTGAATGATCTGTCTGATGCGCGAAGAAGAGAGACTATGGAAATCAGCCAATTCTTTCAGTGTCATTCTTTCAGCGTAATAGCACCATAAAATGGAGCTGTCCCTGTATCGGAGACGGAAGATTAAAGTTGTTGCTAACCTCTCATCGTTGTTCGGTGCCTGTGAACTCGTATTATTTCTGCCAGATGTGGGATGAGAAAGAATAGCATCAAAGAAGTTTGCAGGGAACATATCGAACCACCTTTCGGTAGATGTGTATTATCGCTTACGTGCCGCTCGGATTCTTGTCAGAATAGAGATTTGTTTTACAATGTCAGGGTTTGTGCTGTCCTGATATGGAGCCAGAACTTCATCCGCTTTGTCTATTTCCAGACGTTTGATCAGGCATTCAGCATACATGGAAGCCAATTCTTCCGAACTCGTGCAGCTTTTGAAAAATCGGTCGCATTCATCGAACTCTTCCATACCGTCCAGAGCGGTGATGATGTAGCCCTTCCAAGTATCCTGCATCTGTGGGGTCCAGATGAAAAGATTACTCATGTCCCGGCAGAAATCCTTCATTTCCATGAACCGTTTCGATCGTTCCAACCGTGCTGGCATAGTCATGAGGAGGGTGATCAGATCGGCATGTACAACGGACTCTTTTTGTGACTCAGGAACAAAAACAGAGAGATCCTCAAGGCGTCTGATCCCCTGAATTATGATCGCGCCCTTTGCGGATTTCCAGAGTTTTAGGAAATTGAAAATTATGTTTTCGTCATTATCGTGATCTGTCCCCCATTTTCCGTTCAAGGAAAAAACAAGATAAGCCAACGGACTGCTGTGGCTGCTCCACTTGATTGCTGCCATCTGCTCTTTTCGGGACATTTTTATCATTGAGAACCTCAAGTTTGAAGGGATTCATCTGAGGATAGTCTATCATATTTCCCTTCATTATTCAAGGGGAAAGCATGAAATACAGGAAATTGTCTATTGAATCTATACGAACCCTTATTCATCCTTCTTCTTTCTGTTATCGCTGAAAGGTTCGTTCTCGTCGATGACCCAATCCCTTCCGATCTTAACCGCAGTTTTCCAACCTCCTCGCAGAGCTTTCTGTCGGGCAGTAGCCGGGCTGATGCCGTGAAGGTTTGCATAAAGGGAAAGAGGAATATAATCCGGTGTGACTTTGGGGGACGTAGATTCAGAAGACTTGGATCGTGCTTCGATGATTAGGTCGCAGATCTTTTTGCATACTTCTTTTCGGTCGATAAGACCGTTCATCCATTCTTCCACAGGTGCGATAACACAAACGGTTGCACCTTCTCCATGATAGTGGCGGGGTGCCTTTGCGTCCCCATACGCATAATCATAAATTCCGGTACATTTTCCGGTTTCTTCGTCATAGTCAGCCCAGACTATACTTAGTGTCTTAATGTCATTCGGGAACAATCCCGTCCACTCGTGAAGGCGGTACACGTTTTTGAAATACCGGAGAGACGGAAGGTGTTCATTGATGCTGGAAATCGTTGTCATTGTTGGCCTTTCCTCGCTTTCTTTCTGCACATTTTTGAGGCTGGAAACGCATATGAAATCTGATGTTCAGGTCATTGCCGCATACGTTTCCACCACGGATGGGGCTGCATCAGCTTTTAATAATCCTCCGTATGCGTAGGTTTCTAACACCTATATAATACTACGCAAACGGAGGAATGTCAAGAGGGAGCAAAAGATTTTCTTTCGGCCAGGCTAAAAAGATCCCCATCAGGGAGGACACCCTCTGATGGGGATTTCTCGGTTTTTGGGGTTTATTCCTCTCCAGTTCCAACGTCCAAAGGCGGATGATGGTTGTCTTTCAGGTATTTCTGGATTTCGTCAATGGTATCCATGAAATTACAGTCCAGAAGCTCACCGAGGTATCCATTTTTTCCGTATCGTGGGATATGGATGCAGGCTTTTTCCAGAAAGATTGCTGAAAGCCAGCTTGGAAGGTGCATGGCAAAGCAGACGGCAAGGAGCTGATCCCGGTTGTACTCCTTTATATCTTCATTCCGGAGACGTGCAATTGTCCGGACAGAAAGGTGAGAGGCTTCTGCAAGGGTTTCAAGGGTAAAGCGCTCGCTGTTGCTATTCCCGTATTTCATCAAGGCTACCAGCATTTCCTGGAATGATAAGGGAAGGATTCTTTTTACAAGTTCATCTTTCGCTTCAAGGTATTCGCTGTCCGAGAGAACGCCTTTCCGGTCAAGGAAACCTCTGTAATGACGGTTATAGGCTTCAACAGAGTTCAGCCGCCCGAAACGATAAGAACTGCTGCCGTTTTCGTTATCATAATGAAGGGTAAACCTAAGGCAGCATTCGTCCACATGTGCTCTTGCCCAAAGAGAGAGCTGGACTTCACCATCCTCGATTTTTATAAACTGAGGACTGTTTGCGCAGATATGTCCGTCCACGAAAACGTAATCGCCGGACTGCATGAGTTTTCGGAACTTCTTGTCCTTGTTGTAGAGAATATGCGTGTTCTTCCGGTCTATTACATAAGTGTCTTTCAGTCTGGTCTCGGGACTGATCGAAAAGGCAAAAGGCGCTATGTATTTGCCATCTACATAATTGTGTGCACCTTTAGCGGCAAGGTGGCCATATTGGAGAAGCCTTCGCTTTACCCTCCATGCAGGGACGTGAAATAAGACCGACAAGTAGCGGATGACTTCCTCGTATGCGATACCGGAGTGCATGTAGGAACGTGTTTCACGGGCTTCATGCTGGATTTCCAAGATTTTGTTCGTCACTTCTGTCTTTATTACTGAGCGCGGAAGCATCAGTGCATAAGCCCCTCGCATGGCCTGATACTCAAGGATGGCGACGACATCAGTGGGAAGACGATCCCTCCGGCACTTGATCAGTTTTCGTTTCAACCGCGTTACATCCGATTGGATCATCTTTTGAAGACGGAAAAACATAGCATGGTTTTCACTATGGAAGCACTCATGGTATATGTCCGCCATGCGTTCATCATAGGTCGGCAGGGAGGTGTTCAGAACAATGGTGTTTGAAGGGATTTCCACTATCTCGAAACTGGGGGTATGTCCGGAGGGGGAATCCGGATCATACTTCTGGACACGGACGGAACCCGGTTCAAGGAATAATGCGCTTTGGACTTTTTTCTCGTCGTAAAGGCGCAGCTGCTTACAATCAAGGTTCATGCGTGCAGCCAGATTCCAGGGATTCTTAACTTCGGGGTGAACGTAAGCGTTTTTTTCATACTTCATCCACATCATATCTGCCGCGTCTTCAATGTCATCGTTGTTCATTATCGGCACGAGGTATTCATCCAGCTTCGTAAAGGTACGCTGCGGGAGATTCTCTGCAAGACCTATTTCCTGAAATTCTGACTTGAATTCTTCCTCGGTGTTGTACCACAAGGTAAGGTATAGGGATAAGGACAATTCTCCCAACGAGATGCGGACTGTAAGGTCAGCTAAAAGGTCGGATGAATTGAGCTGCCAGTATTCCGCAGAAACCAGCAGGACATCCTTGGAACTGATCAGCTCTTTATCTATGGTACAGCCGAGCAGACGGTCAATCGTCCCGTCCATGAGTTTTTCATTCAGTTCCTTGATTATGAGCGTTTTATCGTGTTTCCAAACAAAACTATCCATGCTGTCGAGGACTGGTCGTGAAACCGTGATTAAGGTAGGTTCGTCCTCATCCTCTTCGTCCTCGTCGCTTTCTTCCGGCTCGTCGACACTATCTGAGAGTTCGTCATCGATTTCTCCCGGAATCTGACCATCTTCCGGGTATTCCTCAGCGCTGGATCGTTTCGATTCGTTCAGGTCGTTTTCGTCCATCGTAATCCTCCGATAATAGTATGAATGATCATCCCGGGTTCCCAGGCAGGAGGTGCGGTGAGTGGAAGGGAGGACGGTTTTTGGGGGAATCCGGAAAGTGGCCCCATTATAACACAAAATTTTTTCACTGTCAATAGCAAAAATCCTCTTGACAGTGAAAAATTTTTGTGATATACTCTTGGCACGAGGATCAGATTCCCTGTGAAACGATCCCCCAGAAAACAGAGGGCCGCCTCGAAGTGAAAGGAGCGCTGCATGGCACGGCGAGTTACAAATAACCCTACTAATGAAAATCGGTTCATTGATTTGAAGACCGGAAAACCTTCGGAAGACGAGGGAATCCCAACCATATGCGCGAGGATCAAGTTTTTTCGGGAGCTGCGTGAAATAGAGCAGGTGAAATTAGCCTCAATGCTCGGCATATCGAAGAACACAGTATGGCATTGGGACAAGGGTAGAGCCAGACCGGATTTGAGTCTGATTCCTAAGCTGTGTGAAATCCTGAATGTTACCCCATACGCTCTGTTGGGGATGTCTGAACCCGCCTCGGAGTTTACACCTAAAGAGATTGCTCTGGTTAGGAAATACCGAATGTTGTCAGCTGGTCACCGTCATGTGGTCGACAAATTAGCGGATTCCCTTATGGTGGTGGAGCGGGCTTCCGCGACCCCGGACCTGACAGAACTGATACTATTCGATAAACCATTAGCTGCTGGTGTCGGCGATCCTACCGAGTTTGAAGAAGAAGGAACTCCGATCTACCTATATTCCTCGCCCGTTGTAAACATTGCGGACTATGTGTTTACGGTCAACGGCGAGAGTATGGAACCCACGTATCATAACGGTGACAAGGTGCTTGTTCAGAGGGTTACAAGTGTATCTGACCTTGGATACGGAGAAATCGGTGCTTTCATTTTCGGAAATGAAATGTATATCAAGGTTTTCGAGAAAGATGGGCTGCACTCGCTTAACAAAGAATTTGCTCCGATGCGTTTTGCCGACGAGGACTCTGTTTACCTCATCGGACGTGTCATCGGAAAGGTTGAACGAGAACCTACGAAGTCAGAGATCGAACAATACACCATGATGAATGGATGAAAGGAAATGAAAAATGAAGAACAGGTTTTATGGTATTACCGATAGGGGAATTATACCCGACGAGGCACATGGACGCCCTTTGCCTTACCCGATCAGGACTTTTCACGATGAGGAAGCTGCTTATACCTATTTCCTGGCCCGTTATCGGAACTACATCAAGGCTTACGAGAAAAACGTAACTGACGATGAACTCTGGAACATCAAGGCGGATCTTCTTGCGATTCTCCATTCCTTCAGTACACCGAAAGGCCAGCCGGAGATGAGTGCCGAAGGCTTTGTGGCAACAGTTGATGTTCTATTCTGCCATGTTTGCCCGGAGTCGTGGGCTATTCCGCCTGAACAAAGTATGGTCGGAGCGAGATCAAGCCTGTAAAGGCAAGGAAGAATAAGAGAGCAAGATAATATGCGTTGAAACGCGGAAAGGAAATGAAAATGGGATTTCAGGCTGGAGATCTGAGGAGTGCAGGAACCATGTTCGGACTGTATTCTTTATACCACTATAAGACACATTACTCTGTTGCATACTCTGTCGAGCGTGAAGATAATCGCTCTATTCGTACGCTCTCGGTATGCTGCCATACCGGAAACAAGTCTCTGACAGAAGCAGAAACCAAAGGACTCCTGCGATACTTCGGATTTGATCCGAACGAAGAGGTAAAAACGTCTCTGTGCAGGCACCACGGAGACCCGAGATTTGGGGATACCCACTATTTCCGTCAGCCGATCTCCATTATCAACGCATAGGGAGAACTGACGCCCAGATTATGAAAAAATGTTCATCTGCTGCGATATGAAGTCATTCTACGCATCCGTCGAGTGCGTAGAAAGAGGGCTTGATCCGCTAACCGCCAAGCTGCTTGTTGCGGATGAATCCCGGACGGACAAGACGATTTGCCTTGCGGTATCTCCAGCTTTGAAAGCAATCGGCGTTCCGAGCCGGCCAAGACTATTTGAGGCTAAACAAGCCATAGCCCTCTATGAAGCTGCAAACCACACCAAAATCGACTATATCATTGCAACCCCGCGGATGGCGGAGTACATCCGGGTATCATCGAAGATCTACGAAGTCTTCCTCCGATATGTCTCCGAACAGGATGTCCATGTCTATTCCGTAGACGAGTCCTTTGTGGATGTCGGCCCCTATTTCCGCATCTACCGTACAGCCGCCGAAAAGGAAGGCGTGTCACCAGCTCACTTCATTGCTATGACGATCATCCGTGATGTTTTGAAAACTACCGGGATTACGGCAACTGTCGGAGTTGGGACAAACCTCTACCTCGCAAAAGTAGGGATGGACATCGTGGCGAAGAAGGCCCCTCCCGATAAGGATGGAGTCCGGATTGCAGAACTGGACGAGGAATCCTATCGGCTGAAACTATGGACGCATCGGCCGCTGACGGATTTTTGGCAGATCGGTCCCGGAATTGCCCGGAGGCTTGTAACCCACGGGATGAGAACGATGGGGGATATTGCTACCGTGTCTCTCACGCATGAAGCTGCTTTGTACAAGATGTTCGGAATCAATGCGGAATTGATTATAGACCATGCGTGGGGGATTGAACCAACAACAATGGCGGATATCAAGAACTATAAACCGGAAGGACACAGCCTGTCCACCGGTCAGGTTCTCCCTCGCGGGTACAAATTTGATGAAGGATTTCTTGTGTTCCGGGAGATGGCTGATCTGCTTTGTGCGGACCTTGTTGCGAAAAATCTTACCACAGATTCATTGACATGGTGGGTTACCTTTGATCCTCAGACAATGGAGGAGCTTCCAGATTATTCTGGACCACTTGAAATTGATTTCTATGGGAAGGTTCAACCAAAGTCCGCACATGGTACAGTTCGGCTTCGTAACAGGAGCAACAGCAAGAAAGCAATTATGGAAGTTCTCGGGAAGAGCTTCACCGAGCGGGTTGATACCCGTTTTCTTATCCGAAGGCTTGGAATCTGCGCAAACAATACGGAAGTAGATGCGGGTGGATTCCAGATCGATATGCTCACGGACTTCGAGACAGCTGAGAAGGAAAAAGCCCTTCAACGGGCAATGATTGAAGTACGGAAGCGATACGGCATGAACGCCATAGTCAAGGGGATGAACCTTGAAAAGGGCGCAACCACAATAGAACGAAATCAGCAGATCGGTGGACACAAGGCAGGGAGCACGGCACTACCCCCTCCCCCAACCGATTTAGACACAGGATAGTTTTTCCCTCAAATTCTACCCTTGTTTAATCGCGGCTGGTATCCTGAAAGAGTGCCTCACGGAAAATAATACGAGAAGACTGAAATATTGAGAGGGCAGATTATGATGGATATTCCTGCGAACTTTCCTTATTCAAAGGCTTTCCGGGCAGGCAGACCGGTTCACGATCACGATGAGTTTTCCCGGAAGCATCCGAAAATGGCGCGGGCACACCGCGCCAAAATCTTCGCTCCATTCGCCGCGCTGGACGGATTTGGCGGAGCAATCAAAACGAAGGATACGGTATATGTTCTGCCAACCGAGTTGAGTGATGACGAGAAGGCGGTCATTGATTCCCGGCTTCGCGTTCTTGCCGGGCTGACACAATCCGGTGCTTTGGCCCGATCCAACAAAGTGGAAGTTACCGTGGAGTATTATGTTCCCTGTAAAGATCCATACCACGACGCCTATGGTGTCGCCGGAACATACAAATCCGTGACAGGTATTTGCTGGAAGGTGGATGGAGTGTTCCAGACTATTCTTGTGGGTGATACATTGATACAGTTTGACTGCATCCGAACGGTCGACGGCCAGGTGTTCGAGGAGGGAGAAGAATGAAACCGGTATTGATACAGACAACAGACGAGGTTGACGGAGTTCAGTGGTATATCTACCGGTCGGTTTTCCCGATCAAGTTCTCCGTAAAGGAAGGAAAACGGGAAATTGACATCACGCTTTCGGACGAACCATTACGGGGGAAGGAAGTGGACGCGCTTTTGCAGACATTCGGGTTTGTTCGAGGGCTGGAAATCAGGACGGAGCAAACGAAAAACGCTCACATCATTTTTTGCCAGCCTCTGCTGGTTGTTGACACGGCCCATGATTCTGTGGTAAAATATTCGGAGACAGCATTCGGGGAGGATTTCGACATGTGTTGCCGATACTATATAGATGATACCGCCGATGAACTTCTCCCCTACTTTGAGGCAGCGGTTCAATCACCCTTGACGGGGAAACTTGTGGCGAAGCTGGGGAAAGCCTTGAAGACCAAAGGGGAAGTGCGCCCGACCGATATGGTAACGGGAATCGCACTGAACAGTCGAGGTGTCGTGAAGACATTTCCAATGGTTTGGGGTTATTCCGTTCAAGGCGCAAATGGACCTGTTTTCAACGCGAGGTCGGAGACGGCAGGAGAAAAGCCGATGTTCAAGGACGGATGGGAAAACCGTCGTTGCATCATTCCTTCAAGCTATTTCTTCGAGTGGGGTTATCCGAGTGAGTCTGACGAAGGGAAAACGGCAGGAAAAGGAAAAACAAAGTTTGTCATTCAGCCAAAGGGAGAGACGGTTACCTGGCTGGCCGGTATTTACCGTCTGGAGGAAAGCGGCGGACTCCGGTTCCCTGTGTTCTCCATCCTCACGAAAGCTGCTATCGGCCAGATGAGTACAATTCACGACCGGATGCCGGTCATCTTCAGAAAAGAACAGATTCCAGAATGGCTTGCCCCAAGCGGCGATCCTGCAAAGATGATCCGGCTTGCTGTCAGCGATCTTGTTGTAGAGAAAGCGGTGGGGTAACGAAACGAGTTTATCCTTCCGTTCATGCTACATTTCGGTATGTTTTTGTTCAGAAAGGGGGTATATGAATTATGAAAAAGTCTTTGTTTGGCGGCCTGTTTGACTTCGACGACGACGGCGAACTGGATGAAGTTGAGAAAGCAGCCGAATTGCTGTATCTTGAAAGTTTCGATGAAGATAATGAAGAGGACGACGAAACAGATGATGACTTTGACATATCAGAACCGGATGACATTTGGGAAGAAGACGACGATGATTGTGATGATGACGACGACGATGATTGGGATGACTGACGTACTCAGGCACGACCTTACGAATCAATACATGGGAAGGATTTCAGTCAAAAAACGATCATGAAAGAATTCATGGAGAAAAAAGAGAAGCCCAAAGCTGGACCGGATTGGGAGAAGCTCAGCTATTCTGAGAAAAACAGAGAACTGTTTTTACGTCAAAAAGCTCTTCTCGATCTGTTCCTTGAAAAGAAAGCTATCAGCCAAGCGCAGCATGATAAATCACTCAAGGATCTTACAGAGAAAATGAAGCTCTGATTTTCCGGTTTCGTAAAGATGAGAATGGAAAGGTAATAGAATTCAGACCATATCCGGAAGAACCATAGAGCAGAGAGAACCGCAGACAACTTGAAACGAAGGAAGCCGAACGATTCTTTTTCCCCTTGAGGAATATTAGTGCCTGAAATGCGAGGTTGATTTTCCGAACATTTCGGCAGGGGAGGTCACGCATACATTTTATAGCGTGACCTCCCTTTTTTGCGCCTTGAATACGGAGGTACGCTTGATCGGTCGAGCGTCTTGACGCTGCATTTAGTGGATAGAAAAGTCTTCTTGACGGTGAGCTTGATGCTGATGCTTCAGGAGGATTGCATGAGGTGAAACGGGGAGAATCGTTTTCTGCGTTGATTTCTTGAGTCAACTGTTATTCGGAGGGAGCAGGGCAGGAAGGATGATCTTAAGGCCGACTCTTTCGCCCCTCCGTCTATATTGTACCATACGAGGAGTCCTTTGTCCATGATTTTTTGAAAACGTATTTGAAAGCCTCATTTTCATATTCAGCTTTGTTTGGTGAAGTTGATTTTTTGAAATGAGGATGCGGGGATAACGTTTTTGAAATCAGCCTGGAGGACATCAGATTATGCCCTCCAGACCATTGAATAATGCAAGAGTGCAATTTACCATAAAATGGGGATTCGTGGAACGGAGACAGAATCCCCTTATTGAATGAACTCGCGGATGGATGTTTTTACCGATTTCAGAATTTGAAATAGCATATGCCGTTCCTTAATTGAGCATCCTTTCAATAAGTCGTCAAGCTGATCCTTGTCGTTTTTTTTCAAAGTGTTTTTCAGATTGCTGCCCAGAAGAGCGTCAACAGAGATTTCCAGGACATTTGCGATATCGACTACCAGTTCAAGAGAGGGGGACTTGATGCCGGATTCCACTTTACTTATGTAGCTTTGGTCGCGGTCGATCAGGTCGCAGAGTTGGGCTTGCGAAAGGCCAGCCCGGTGACGTGCGTTTGAGATTTGCTTTCCGATTTCGATGAAGTTCAGAGCCATTTTTTTGTCCTCCAAAAAAGATATGGCTCATTATAAACTATAACCTAATTTATAGTCTATGGTTTATATAAATTCGGGGATGGAAGCGGTATAATTATCTTAAGAAGGGAGGGTGAGAAATGGATGATTCCAGCTTGAAGGATCAGGTTCTGATTGGATCAAGGATTCGCACGATAAGAGAAGAGCGCGGCATGACCCAAGCGGAGTTGTCTGAGAAGGCCGGCATTTCCCTCCCTCATGTCAGCGATATTGAGTTAGGGAAAGTCGAGATGCGAATTTCGACCTTTCGTCGTGTGATCGAGGTATTACAAGTCTCCGCTGACTCCATTCTCCTTCCAGACCTTCCCCAGACCAAGATACATTTTCAAGACGAGTTCGCCGAACTACTGAAAGACAGTAATCCGAGGGAACTTGAGGCACTTTTGAAAATCCTTATCGAAATCAAGAGCGTCTGGCGAACCGATAAGAACGAGATTAACTGAAAACCAAAGCACCTCTGAAGTGAAATCCATTTCAGGGGTGCTTTTGCTGACAGGCTCAGAATAACTGAAATCCATGAGAATATGCCCTATAGGGCATTTTTTATGACCTCTGGGACATTGATTTCAGAGTATAAGGCGAGGTAAAATGTATATCGATTAAAAACATGTGCAGAAAGGTCGCGATTCCGCATGTCGTACGAAAGACCGAACAATGCCAAAGACGATTACGAGAATAGTGTAAGACAAGGGCCAGATTCAAATAGCCAGGATGTCTCTCAAGCGAATTTGTTTATTCAAAGTAAGAAGAGAAACTTCCCATTTCGAGAAAAACCGGAAAAAACAAAACGCTTCAGAGTAGGGTTATATATTAGGTACTATAACCAGACAAAATACGAGGACTATCTGGATTACCACAAAAAAGCTTTGCTTCAGGAGATGGAGTTGTATCCCAACTGGACTGTGGTAGATTTTTACATCGATTATGGCCAGACTGCCCCGAATATGGAAAATGCTCCCGAATGGTCACGTCTCCTCCACGATTGCGAAGAGGGAAAAGTCGATTTGATTATCACGCAGAAGGTGTCAGATGTATCGAGAAGAGAGTTTGAAATTGCTTTTTGCTCTCGTCTGCTTGCGTCACTGGAGCACCCTGTGGGCATTTATTTTATCGCTGAAGAGATATACACCCTTTCACCTCGAAATCTGGAAGACCTGAGGGATACATGGTTTTCGGAAGGAATAGAACCGATTGAACAGTGGGCTTTGACGCACGAAGACTTCATTGACAGGCTCCTTACTGATGGGGGAAAGCAAGATGGATAATAGACGAAAAAGGAAGGACGAAGACGCTGCGAAAGATAAAGTCCGGCAAAGGATGCGCGGATGCCTGGACCCGGATAATTATCAATATTTTCCCATTACGATCAATAGGGCCGACTATTACAACGATGAAGTTGAACAGAATGTCGGGATATACGTCAGAGTATCCACGAACGATATAAAGCAGACGACCTCATATGAGCTCCAGAAGATCTACTATGAGGATTTTGTCAGGAAACACCCGAATTGGAGACTGATTGATATATATGCTGATGAAGGAATAAGCGGCACTTCGATGGTCCATAGGGACGCCTTCAATCGCATGATCGCGGATGCAAAGGCCGGGGTCATTTCATTGATAATCTGCAAAAGCGTATCGCGTTTTGCACGGAATATAACGGACTGTATAGGAGTGATCCGTTCACTGGCCGAGCTGAGGAACCCTGTCGGCGTTTTCTTCGAGTCTGAATGTATCTTTTCTCTAAACGAAGATAATCAGATGACATTAAACTATCTTGCCGGAATTGCAGATGAGGAATCTCATATACGAAGCCGCGGTATGGAGGCTTCCTTGAAGATGCGCCTTGACAACGGAATTCCGTTAACGCCGAAACTGCTCGGATATACTCACGATGAGGACGGAAACCTCATAATCAACGAAGAGGAAGCTCCGACAGTTAGGTTGGCATTTAATAAGTTTTTATTAGGACACTCTACACAGGAAATAGCGGATTCTTTCAATTCACAAGGAAGACAATCTTTACTTGGGAACGTTAAATGGACATCAAACGGGATTGTTGATATACTCAGAAATGAGAGATACTGCGGGGAAGTCCTGACAAGAAAGACTTTTACACCGAATTACAGAACTCATAAATCGGTAAAAAACCGTGGGGAGCGAGCACAGAGCTTATATTTGAAGCACCATGAACCCATCATCAGTAAAGATGATTTTATTGCGGTACAGAAGATGCTGGACAATGCAAAGTACCGCCATGAGCATGTTCTTCCCCAGCTGCGCGTCGTGACGGAAGGGTTCTTGAAAGGATTTGTCAGTGTCCATACGACATGGAGCGGTTTTACAGTAGACGATTACATGAATGCTTCACTGAGTGTCGTTTCCACAGAAGAGCAGGCTTGCCCGACAGACTATATGACTGATGATCCAGAGTACGAGGAGTGGAAGGATTACGAGGTTGTAAGAAGCGAATATATCACCGATTGGGGGAAGTGTAATGTTTTGATTAGCTCCACAGAAATGTACTTTAGTACACAATGTATTCGCAGATTCCCCCTGAATGAAAAAGTGGAACTGCTTATCCATCCTGTTCGGAAAGCACTTGCAGTCAGAACCTCCATAGAGAGTAGGAGAAGTGAGATCTCATGGTCGAGAATGAGAAATGGGCGTCTCACTCCGAGGAGTGTATCCTCTACTGCTTTCGGTGAGACTTTGTATACGCTGTTTGACTGGATTTCGGGATCGAAATATCAAATTACCGGTTCTTTCATTCGGAAGAACGGTAAATGCGTGCTGATCTTTATGGCGAAGGACGCTCGAATCAGATTCACTGAGAAAGACACGGGGAATGGATCGGATGAAAGCGCTCCGAAAGGGAAAAGGAGACAAGTTACAATCTATCCTGATGGGTGGGAGTCTTCGTTTGGGGAAAATTTCTATTTCCATGAAGCTATGAGAAAAGAAATTGTAGACGGAGGGGATATCCTCGATCAAGATATAGTATATAACACAGGAATACAGTTGAACTTAACGGGACGACAGAAATTAGAAGAATATATAAACAATGTGGAAAATTATATTTCCAAAGAGGAGGGAAATTATGGCGGATGAATATATATCAACAGATGAAGAGTCAATGGAAGAGAGTGTGGATATTACTGAGATTTATCCACAGGATGACTTTCAGGTGCTAAGAGCAGAGTATCTCCCCCAAATAAAGAAGTATTCCGTCTCGTTCAGCAAACATCAGATGTCGGTTAATACAGCGTGTTTGAAGCGTTTTCCAGAGACCGAACTGGTTGAAATACTTCTTAATCGTAAAGCGAAGAAAATGATCATCCGGCCAATGCTCGAGGAAGAAAAGGATTCTTTGCTGTGGTGCAACACAAACGGTGGAAAAAGAAAACCAAGGAAAGTGACCGTCAAATACCTGTTTGAAATGTTGTTCACAATGATGGGGTGGGATCGTAACTGTCGATATAAACTGCTTGGAGGGGTCGCACCTTTTAGAGGTGAAAAAGTGCTCTTCTTCGACCTGACCTCAGAACAGCAGTTTCTCATCGGCACAAAGAACAATGGAAATCATCCCATTTTCCCGAAGGAATGGGAAAACCAGTTTGGCCTACCGTTTTCTGAACATCAAAGGGCCAGTCAAATCGGCCTTTTTGATGAATACAAACCTGTTCCCGTTAAGGAACAAGAAGGAGAAGAATAATGAACGCTATCTTGGGAAAGAACTGCCGCGACATCGTATCCGGGTTCGAGGGAATCTGCACGTCCTACATTGAGTTTCTGTATGGGTGCAGAGAGTACGGCTTGCAGGGGAAAGCCGAAGACAACAAGAGGAGAGAGAGGATCGACTATTTCTTTGAGAAGCAGCTTGAAATCCTTGATGAGGGTATTTCTGGCAAAGTGGAAATCCCTGAAGAGACCGAGCCTGTTCTCTTTGGCAAGGAGTGCAGGGATAAAGTCACCGGAGAAAAGGGGATCTGCGTCGGTCGGGTTGTGTTCTTATTCAACAGCGACCAGTACATTATCGAAATCCCGTCCAAAGACCCCGACAAGTCACCGCGCAGGGAGTATTACGACGAAGGACGTCTGGAAGTTGTGGACGAGTCCCCGAAGGAGATTGATCCCGATTCAGTTCAGGGCTCACGGCCGGGAGGACTTTTACGGGATGAAGACTATCCCGAAGACCTCAAACACCAGTTATCCGGTATGAGGGGATAAGGCATAAGACGTGGGTAACAGCGCAATCATCACTACCAAAGAAAACTTCGAAAAAAACGGCATCGGGATTTACGTCCACTGGCATGGTGGGCGTGATAGTGTCGAGCCTTTCCTTGAATATTGTCGGCTTCGCAAATTCAGACCCCCGGAGGAAGATTGTTATGGATGGGCAAGGCTGACGCAGGTAATAGCAAATTTTTTCGGAGGCTATTTGTCGGTAGGTGTAAACACACTGAATCATCTGAACCGAGTATATCTGGACAACGGAATATACATTATCCAGGGTTGGAGAATTATCGGCAGGGAGTTCTCTCATAAGGAAGAACAGAAGGATCATGATTTTCGGGAGATGCTGCTTCAGATTGATGATGCACAGCCATTCCGGGATCAGCTTGGAACAGAATTCCTGAATGCCGATGAATACAAGACCGAGGATATCCAGATGGATGATTTAGTGTGGATGCTTGATGACTATTACGAAACATATAAACGGTGGTTGGTCGCAGGCTTTGCTGTCGAACCTGAACTCGGGAAAAAGCTCCCTTATGTTCAGACGGATCATGGTAAAGTACTTTTGACCGATCCATCATACAAACTGAAACGGCCAAAATTTTGATGGTAAATCATGACCATAAAGGAGCAGATATGGAGAAAAAGCCGGGCGAAGGGGTTGCTATAACGATCGATATGAAATATTACAGCATCCGGGTCTACAATCCAGTTCTACGGATGCTGAGGAATCCGAAATACATACAGTTTATGGTTGATCCCAAAAACATGATTCTCGGGCTTCGGGGATTATTGTATAGAGAAGTTGAAACCCCAATTAATCCCATCTATGAAGTAGACAAAACTCAGCTTGAAAAGCGTTACTGCTTTCAGATCAAGAGTAAATACTTCCTCCAAACGCTCTGTCGTGATATGGTCGGAATGAAAGACGGACAGGTATATAGACTGTCGGGGGCAGTCAATCCAGCAGAGGGAATCGCGTATTTCCCTCTGTTGGATGTCCCGCGAAGAAATGAGGGTGTGGGTAATGGCGGAAGCAATGCTGTATCGTTTGCGTATCGACCCTGAATTCAAGGGACTGATACCCCCTATGCAACAAAAAGAATACATCCAGTTGGAAATGAATCTGCGGTCTGATGGCTGCCGTGATCCTCTTGTGATCTGGAACAGTACCATCGTAGATGGCCATAATCGATACCAAATCTGCCATAAGTATAAGATCCCTTTCCGAATTGTTGAGATGAGCTTTGGAAGCCGAGAAGAAGCGAAGGCTTGGATATGCTCAAACCAGCTTGGGCGGAGGAATATTTCTGCTGAATACAGAAGATACCTTATTGGGTCTCAATATGAATTTGAAAAGCAAATTGAACGGAACAGAAATAAAGCCGGAAATAATCAATATACTGATAATAACGCCAGCAAAACAGCACAGCAAGGTACCAGTAATCATGCAACAGCAGCGCGGCTGGCGAGTGAAAACCATATATCCGAAGCCACTGTTCAGAAGTATGCGGGCTTTACACGTGCAATAAATAAGCTGAATGATACCGCTCCTGAAATAGTTCCCAAGCTACTCACAGGACAGTATAAGGTTTCTCAGGAAGGTGTGGCTCAGATGGCGAAAATGGAGCCAGCAGAATTGGCGAAGGTAGCAAGTCATTTCGAGGCACAACAGAAACCTGATTTTTTGCCTTATTCAAGTGCAAGACAAGGGATAAGTGCCAGCAAAAACCAGGGGAGTACCGACAATACTCCTTCCGTTAAGGATATGCCGAAATATGATCCTGATGCCGAAGTTGCAGGCCTGATTCTGACAATTCCATCTTGGATTAAGGTTATCGAGCATACGGAGAGGCATTACGATAAAAAAGCTATTTCACCGGAAGCCAAGAAAAAGGCGACTGAATCGCTGGAAGATCTGATACTTACCGCACAAATCCTCTTGGAAGAAATTCAGGGAGATTAATCATGGATGATTATAGCGCATTCATTCCACAAGTCCATTTTGAACAGATTCCTATCAAGAATCTTGTCTCGAATCAGGATTATCAGCGGAATCTTTCAATGTCTCACATTGAAAAAGCCGCGGCGAATTTTGATGTCTACCAGATAAACCCTGTAAAGGTCAGTCGTCGGAATGGCATCAATTACGTATTCAACGGTCAGCACACGATTGAGATTGTTGCAATGGTATCCGGTTCAAGAGATACACCCGTGTGGTGCATGATCTATGATGATCTGAATTATCAGCACGAGGCTAACATTTTTGCAAACCAAATGAAATATGTTAAGCCGTTAGCCCCATACGAGGTATTCAAAGCCAATCTTGAAGCGCAGAATGACGTCCAGATTTTAATAAGCGAACTTGTATCCAGATATCATTTGCAGATCGGAACAAAGAAGGGAAACGGAGTAATATGTGCCGTATCAACAATTGAATCGATTTTCATGAAATACGGATATGCTGTCCTTGATCGAACTATTCAATTGTGTGTGTTGACATGGGAAGGAGACTATAACTCCTTCAGCGCGAACATTTTGAACGCTGTTTCAAAATTGATCGTCACATACGAAGATGAACTCGATGATATGATTTTTAAGGAAAAAATCGGTGCGATATCCGTTAAGCAGCTTGGGCGGACAGCAAAAGAAAGACGCCCCGGCTCTATGGGATATGCTGAAGCGATGGTAATCATCTATAATGGCCGAAGAAAAAGCAGACACTCAAGATTGTCCCTGAAAAAGCTCTATATGAGAGAGGGCAAACTGAATAGAAGAAACAGCGGATATGATGACGACGACTACGATGAATATGAAGATGAAGAAGAGTAATTCTCGGACAAATAAATCAGGGCAAGGGGAAGAAATCTTTCAGGTCCGGCAAAGAGAATATACCGGCCATGCGATAGCTTATTTTAGGAAGATCATAAAACTGACTCAGGGGGACCTGGCGCTTCGGATTCCTTGCTCTGTGGATAGTATAGGGAGGATCGAACGCGGCGAGCAAGACCCGACATTCCAACAGATTTGTATGATTGCAGTGATTGTCGGAGTGACGCCTCTTGAGCTCTGTTCTCCAGAATGGGGATTTCATGAAAAAACGATTTTCGGCCAAACCGTGGAAGACTACATCTCTGGCTTCAAACCAGAGATGTTGCATAAGGGAATTAAGGACGGGATCAGCATGATTCAAGGGGGCGGTCTTGGAAGAGAGGCTGGATCCGACGTGATTGAATCGGTTTTAGGTGTTCTGAGGTTTTGTGTATGTCCTCGGACAAAGAAGGAGATTCGGGAATATTGTGGCTATTCGTCCGATGCGTATTTCCGGAAAGAGATTCTTTATCCCCTTATGAAAGCAGGCTTACTACGGAGGACGGTTAAAAACAGACCGTCAAGTCCTGAACAACAATACATAATCGCAGTCGACGTATAGTTGGTCTTTTTTTCACAGACCCGTGTTTATCGTACAGGAATTCTAAAAACCAAAAAACCATGTGCCTAAACTTGATTTTGACGGTCTGGCGTGGTAAAATTGGGCAGAAGACGAGGGGAGAACTTTATGGTGGAACTGTATTCACGCGAAAACTACCTGAAAAAGATACGGACTTTTTACCACACGGAGGACTTGATCAAGGTCATAACAGGAGTTCGCCGATGTGGAAAATCCTGCCTCATGCAGCTTATTGCGGATGAGCTGTTGGAATCTGGAATATCAGAAAAGAATATCATCTACATCGATCTTGACAAAAGAGGGTATCGCAATATCAAAACCGCTTCAGATTTAGAAACATTGATTACTGTACACGGGGACAGACCGGGTCTGAAATACCTTTTCATTGATGAAGTCCAAAACGTCAGTGACTTTGAAATTGTTTTGAATGGATTCAGGAATGAGGGAGGCTGGTCAATTTTTATTACCGGCTCTACATCCTATCTACTTAGTGGCGAGCTTATTACGAAGCTAACAGGACGGTATATCGAATTTGAATTGTTCCCACTGAGTTTTGCTGAGTATGAGGGAATGAAGCGGTTCTACGAAAAGAATATACTACCAAACATAGCCGCAGAGATGAATCAGTATATTCTGGAAGGAGGCTTCCCAAGAACTATCTTCTTTGATGAAATGGCAGATAAACGCCGTTATGTGCAGGGTATTGTGAAGGAAATATTTGAAAAAGATATTCGCAAACGAATCCAAATCAGAAAGAAAGAAACCTTTGAACGGGTCAGAAAGTTCATCATCAATAACTTTGGCGCAACGATAAGTCTGAACCAACTGACTGAAGACCTCCGTAAAAACAATATTACTGTTACGACGCAGACTGTATCAAGATATGTCAAAGCCCTGATAGATGCGAAAATCTTATATGAATGCCCGAGATTTGATCTGAAATCAAGAAAAACTTTATCCGGCGAGCTAAAATACTATGTTGCTGACCTAAGCTTTTTCTTCGTGGAGAATACGGACAATAGGATCAATTATGGACCAGTTCTCGAAAACCTTGTGTATATCTATGCCAGATCGCTTGATTATTCTGTGAGTATGGGACGAATAGGTAAATTAGAATGTGACTTTATTGTGCGTAGCATGGATATGGATTACGCCTATATTCAAGTAGCATATTCCATTGATGGAAGCCGTGAAATAGAAGACAAAGAGTACCGGCCTTTTGAGACGATTCCTGACAATTATCCTAAATATCTGATGACAATGGATTCTTTGTTGCAGAAAAGAAATGGTATAAATCATGTCAATTTTGTGGATTTCATGATGGAAGAAAAACACTTCGATTGAGAATTCCATTGTAATAGGAAGTGAAGGATTCAGAAAAACAGGGGAGGAGATACAATCGTGAGCAAAATCATCATACCGCCTTTTCCCGAAGGACTGACGGTTTCGCCGGACCCGGAACGTGACAGAGCGCAAGGGGACGAGCCGCGCCGGGCCGCTCAGTGGGGGATCCGGCTGTCCTCCGAATGGAAGCTCTATGCAGAGGGACAGGAGATTCCGGTTTTCTCGACTCCGGTGACCCGCGGCGGTCCCCATTCGTTTGCGAAGCTGCGGCTGACGGACCCTGATTCGGCGGTGCGGTTCCGTGCCGTTCGGAGCGCTTCCGTAAAGACCGCCTCCGTTTTGCCCAAAAACCTCGGATGCGCGGCTTTTGTTGACGGGAACCATGACATTATCTTTTCCATGACCGGTCCGGGCAATGCAACCATATTGACGGATGAAACGGACGACTTCCCGCTTACCGTGCTGCTACTCCCTCCGCGCGCAGAGGCGTCTCGCAGCCACCTGTATTTCGGGGCGGGGACACACACGCTGGACTTTATCGACCTTGATGACGGCGACACGCTGTTCATCGATGACGGCGCGGTGGTGACGGCTCTCCCTCCACCGCAGACCGAAGCTCCCCTCCGCGCGTCGGACTGGGCCGGTATGCCGAATTACAGGGACTGTATCGCGGCAATTCAAAAGAAAAACATTTCGATCCGCGGCGGAGGCATCCTTGATTTTTCCCTGCTGGACTGGCACGCGCGCAATCCTCTCATCTTCCGGGACTGTGTGAATGTGACCGTCGAAGATGTGACGCTTGTGAACGCACCTGCCTGGAATCTGGATTTCATGGGATGCCGCGGGGTCAGGGCCGATTTCGTCTCCATCTTCGGGTACCGGGAAAACAGCGACGGCATCGACATTGTGAGCAGCGAAGAGGTCGGCGTAACGAATTGCTTCATCCGGACAGGAGACGACGCGGTTGCTGTAAAAGCCATGCTTCCACCTCCCCGGTGCGGAGGCCGCGCGATCTGGGTTTCACGCTGCGCCGTCTGGAATGACAAGGTGCGCTGTTTCGGTATCGCCGCGGAATCGCGCAACGACATCTCGGACGTCCGATTTGAGGACTGCGACGTTCTGCGCAGCTATGCCGACTGGACGACCGAGCTGGGATCTCTGGTGGTTTATATATGTGATCATGGGACCGTTTCAAACGTCACGTTTGAAAATATCCGCATTGAGCATGAGGTCCATATGGCAGTAAATGTGCTCATCACCCACGACAAATGGTCAAGCGATTCCGAAGCCGGCTCCATACGCGACGTGGTTTTCCGGGACATCGACGTAAAGCCGGTTGTTAGAAGCCGTGTTGCTGGTTTTGACGCAGAACACAGAGCAGAGCGCATTTGCTTTAAGAGATTCCGCATAGGCGGGGATACAGCCCGGACACCGGAGGAGGCGGGAATCGAAATCCTGCCGTTTACATCCGATGTGTCCGTTATGGCTGAGTAAATAAGTTCCCCTGCCCAGAAGAGAGGCCTTCTCTTTCGGACAGGGGACATTGTATTTTTCATAAGTGATCCTATTTCTTCACTTCCCCACTGTTATTCTCTATAAACCCAAACTCTTTTGGGTACCTACTGTTCCACAGCAGTTCCACATTCAAATGATGCCGATCAAGCACCTGCCGACAGTTTGTCATGGCGCAGAAATCGCGCTTGAATTCTCTTTTGCTGTTGCTGTTCGTCAGGTCCTGAACTTTGGAAACGTCGGTACAACGGACGAGTTCATCTTCCAGATTTAGCACCTGCGCCAGATAGACGATGGTTATTCTCTTACAGCGAGTTCTGAGGTTCAAGACGTTCTTTTTCAGCTTGTCGGTCTGTGGCACGTCCGTGTCAAATACCAGAACAACGACGGACCCTTCCTTGATCGTCAACAGAATGGACGACGGGATTTCGTCTTTGATGAGATTCCAAACCTTGATCTTCCCTGGCCGAAGCCTCTGAGGTTCTTCCTTGAGGGCTTCTATCAGTCTACGCTCGCACTGTCCCTCGACGAAATAGATACAGTTATTCTTCATCGGCATCATCTTTCTCCAGCCCATCGAGCAGGCTATCGTCCGGAAGAGAACCGAACACATCGTTCTCAACCGCGCACCGGATCGAATCCGTATTCCGTTTCAGAATATCCGAAGCGGAGACTGTTGAAATGCGGTATTCTCCTTCTTCCATACGCTTCCGCAGGAAGATAAACGCGTGCTTCGGAAGATTGAGATCGAGCATATCTGTGTTATGCGTGGTGAAGATGAGCTGTTCATCTTTGCCCAGATATTCCACCATCAAGCCAAAGATACGCTTTTCGATGTCGCTTTGGATAAAGGAGAAGTGTTCGTCGCAGTAGTAGAACGATGCAGGACGAGATTTGCCGAGCATGGACGCAAGAAAGATTGCCACGTCGATCCCTTCAGCCGTGCCGCTGGAAAGCATTTCCCGGTTCAGGAGCTTCCCGTCCTGAACGATGATTTCCGTTCCTTTTCTGCGGATGATATAGGAGTCCTTCAAATCTCTTGAAAGAGAAACATCCGTCAATGTCGGATCGAGCGTCCCGATCACGGCACGCAGCGTTTTGAGGAGAGTTTTTTTCTCCACGCCCGAAATACGCAGGGTGGATTCGATCTCGGGATAAGCGAACCGATAGGGGAGATCTCCGGCAGCGGCTCTCTGTTCCCGAATCTCCGTGTCGGAAATACGTTCAGGAATCCCGAGCCTTTTTGCACAGCTCTCATAGGAATCCATCGTTTTGATTGCTGTGTATGCGTGAGTAACTTCCACAAATCTTTTTTGCGGGATTATGTCGGCAGCATAACGATGGAGAACCCCCGCCTCGCTTACAAGGTCGATGCAGAAAGATCCATTTTCATCCAGAGATACCATGTCGAGCAGCAGGGAAGAGTTGCCGGAATTCAAATAGCCAAAGATCTTTGCGAGTGCTTTTCCGAGGCTTGTCTTGCCCGTCGCATTCGCTCCCATCAGAATGACCGCTTTTCTGTAACGGAACTGCGGGAAACCGCTCAGATGCTCGTCTTCGATGATGGAGTTGACAATCTTTTTCGGATAGGAGAAATTGATTTCAAAGTTTGAGAATCCGTAAATACCATCCAGCTTCAGATTCATGACAACCATAAGGATCACCTCCGGATTGGTTCGCAAGTTACGAAGTAATTATACCACACTCTCCGCGCAAATGCAACACCTGTCCGGGAAATCTTTCTGTTTTTTCCTCGGACTTCCTCAATCAAGGAATTCCGGGCGTTTTCCTCTCTTTTCCGCTTCGTGTCGGTTTTCAGGTCAGGGGTGTCGGTTTTGCCGCAGGGGGTGTCGGTTTTCAGGAACCGGCGCGTTTTTGTTTATGGAGGATGTATCAGTCTATTTTCTCATCCCTTGCTGCTTCCGGTATTCCATCGGCGTGATTCCATACATTTTTTTGAAGCTGTTCTGGAAATAGGACTGGGAGGAGAAATGCAGCGCTTCGCTGATTTCCGAAAGTGTTCGAGAGGAGAATTTGAGGAGCTTCTGAGCCTCGCGCATCCGGCAGTCTATGATATAGGAGCCGACGCTTTTTCCGATCTCCGTTTTGAACTTCTTCTGTAAATACGCACGGCTCACTCCGACGTAATCACCAACCTCTTCCACGGAGACTCCTTCAGTAAAATGCTTGTGAATGTACTGAAGCGCGGCAAAAATGTCGCTCGAAATCCCCTCCGGCAGTTTGGATCGTCCGACCCGTTCAGTAAAGTCAAAGAGCATATTCTCCCGGAGCGCGGTCACCCCTTCCACGGTCTGCTCGCGTTCCGCCGCCTGAACATACAGCTCGATTAGCTGATAGGTCTCCTCGACGTCGAGTCCCCCCGGGATCGCGCCGTGCTTTGCCGCCGAAGTGATCGTAGAAATGAAGCTGTTTTTCGCCTGGCGGAGCGGGTCTTCCGCCAGCTTTTCGGCCTGTTTTGAGATTGCTTCGGTTTCATCAAGGAAACGCCTCAAAAGCTCCGTGTTGCCCTGACGCACCATTTCCACAAGCTGCAGCTCGAAATAATAGTAACCGCTGTGTTCGGCGACCTCCTGAAACGGAGAGTGAGATTCATTCGTGTGCAGAGAGGCGATCGTTTCTTTTCTATCCATGATTTTCTCCGAAAAGATGAATTTACAATACTATAGCATATCTTGCAATACAAGTCAAGACCGATCCGGTATAATACAGGCAGTACGGGGAAATATCCCCCAAAGCTGCCCGAAAAGAGGAAAGTGTTATGGCAGGAAAAACAAAGCCGATCATGCTTCTGCAAGGCGGTCTGTTCGACAAATCTTTCATGGACTCGAAGGTCAGGACGCGCTCCGTAACGAAAAAGGAGCTGATCCTCGGTCATGTCGTGGGACCGCTCGGGCTGATCATGCTGGTCAACACGATCGCGTCCCTGATGGAAATCTACATCATGAAGCAGATGTCCGTCGCGGTAAACGGCGATGTGACAAGCTCCGCTTACCGGGATCTCGGAACGCTGTACTACTGGATGGCGCTGGGCGTGCGTCTGCTCGCTATGCCGATGGGGATCTTTACCGGGTGGCTGATGCAGCATACCAGGTCAAGGCAGGGCAGGATGCGTCCGTGGTACCTGATATTCGGATTCGTGGCTATATTCACGGGAATCCTGATGTTCTGTAAGCCTGCGCCGAGCAGCAATTACGGATACTGGACGTATTTCTACCTGATCTATTTGGTGTATAACCTGTTCGGTATCTGCTTTTACTATCTGTTCAACACAAACATCGTTTCCCTGACCTCCCGGAATATCGTGGACAGGGAGAAGGTCGCCTACGCGCGGAAGCTAAGCTGGACGCTGATCTCCGGAACCCTCATCGGCATGGTCATCAACAGTGTGCTTCTTCCCTACGTGATCCAGCCGGACGAAACGTTGAACTCTTTCTGGATCCTCATCTGCTGCATGACGGTGCTGGCGGTACCGCTTCTGCTCATCGAGTATTTTTACACGCGCGAACGTGTTGTGGAAGACGTGCAGGAGATGGACGAGAACGCGAACAACATTCCCGTGAAGGAACAGTTCCGCGCTCTGTTCCACGATAAGTGCTATGTGCTTCTTCTCATTACCGCCATCGTCGGCGGCATTGCGGACAACTTCCGCGGGACCAACGTGCAGTACTATTTTGTCTCCTATGTTTTGGGCGGCATACACAATCCTTCGCTCTTCATGACCTATACGATCCTGACCGGCGTTCCGCTCGGCATCGGCGCGTTCCTCATTTACCCGATCACCAAGCGTTTCGGCATCCGGAACACAACGCTGGTCGGCTACAGCATCGTGGCTGCCGCAAGCGTGCTCGGATTGCTGTTTCCCACCAGCGTACCCATCGCGTACGCCGCCGGTTTTCTGAAACAGGTCGGCTATATTCCAGCTGCCTATATGCTCGGCGCTCTGACGGTCTCCTGCTTCGACAGCGTGGAGCACAGCTCCGGCTATCGCCTGGAAGGACTGCTTGCGGTCGGAATCATCGGAACGCTGACCACCGCCATGTACGCGCCGGTTGCCGGGCTCTATGAAAAAATCCTGACAAGCGTCGGATTTGACGCCAACAGCACAGGGTTCCAGCCCGCGGCGGCGCTCACGGTTCTCGGGTTCGCTTTCTACGGCGTGGAATTTGTCTGCTCCGTCGCGAATGTCATCGTTCTGCCGTTCATCGATCTGGAAAAGAGACTCCCGCAGATTAACGCAGACCTGCTTGAACGCAAAAAACAGGCGATTTTGGCGCGGGGGGAAGAATGGGTAGATCCCGAAGAACTCGAAAAGCGCGAACATGAGAAGGCTGAACAAGAACGGGAAGAAAACCGGATCGAAGACCTGAAAGTCCGATGCGCGAAGCATGGACTTGACTTTGAGACCGAGAACCGAAAATACCTTGCCGCACAGGAAGAAAAAGCACGGAAAGCCGCGGAAAAAGCCGCGAGAAAGAAGAGGTAAGCATGAAGCAACGAATTCGCATCGACAAACTGGAGCCGAATCGCGGTGTTCTGGACTTTTCCCATCTGCTGGATGCCCCTGCGGGGAAGCACGGCTTTGTAGGTGTCAAAAACGGACATCTATGTTTTGCGGACGGAGTGCGCGCCCGTTTCCTCGGATTTAACATCGCCGCCCGAGCCAACACGCCGGATCATGAAACGGCGGAGAGACTTGCCGCACGTTTTGCCAGCATGGGTGTCAACGTGATCCGTCTGCATGCGGCGGACGCACCGATCTCCGATGAGCCGTGCAGCTGGGCGAGCTGCCGGGAAACGCCGCTATTGGACTATGACGGGGGCAGTAGCCGCCGCTTCAACCCGGAGGGGCTTGATCGCTTTGATTACCTGATCGCCAAGCTCAAAGAGAGAGGGATCTATCTGCACATCGACCTGATCGTTGCCCGCGCCTTCTCCGAAGGGGACGGTCTGGACTATCCGGGCGGGGTACCATCGTGCACGAAGCGTTATCCTATGTATAATCCCCGCCTGATCGAGCTTCAGAAGGAATACGCACGGGAACTGCTCTGCCACATAAATCCCTACACCGGGCTTGCTCTCGCAGACGATCCCGCGGTGATGACCGTACAGATCAACAACGAGGATTCCGCCATCAAAGGCAGCGACGATCAGAATGAGAACCTGAAGCCCTATCGGGACGAGGCAGCGAAACGCTTCGGTGCGTTCCTGCTCATGAAATACGGCTCCCGCGACCGTCTGAAGGAGGCGTGGACGCATAACGGTATCTGTGCGCTGGGCGAGGACGAGGACCCCGCTTCGGGGACGGTGCGCGGCATCGCGGGGAGCTTCTATCAGCCTGTCTGCGAGCCGATGGGACCGTGGGACGCGCCTGAAAGCCCGGCACGCTACGCGGACTTCATGGAGTTCGGCATTCGGATGAACCGGCAGTTTTATCGGGACATGAAGGACTATCTCCGGTTTCTCGGCGTAAAGGTTCCCATCGTGACGAGCAATCTTGTTGCCGGAGCGGCCGACGTTTACGGTCACGCGGACGGGGATATGATGGAGAACAACAGTTATTTCAACCACCCCATCCTTCCGGTGCAGAACAGCACCTATATGTGCGCGGGACCTGCGGAGTATGTCTCCACGAACCCGCTGACCGTACAGCGCGGATACGGTGCGCTCGGCACAACCATTCTGAGCCTCGCGTCCGTCGGCGTGGTCGGCGGGAAGCCCTTCCTGCTGAGCGAATGGAACGAGTACGGCGAACATCCCTTCCATTCCACGGCCTTCGTGCATACGGTGGCTTACGCCTGTCTCAACGACTGGGACGGGCTTATCCTGTACAACTATCACACCTCCGAGAAGCCGGACGATCAGCCGGCCGATGAGATTCGCAACATCTTCGATGCTTACAACGATCCCGCTCTCATCGGGCAGTGGGGTTTCATGGCGAGCGTATTCCTTCGCGGTCTGATCTCTCCGGGGAGAAGCTCGGCGGACGTTGTCTATTCGCAAAGCGATCTTCTGACACTTCCGAACCTCCACGCGATGCCCATGTGTTTCCTGCCCTACGTAACCAAACTGCGGCAGGTCTTCCTTGACGGCGACAGGTACCGAGGTGACGCGGACGTCGCGGTAGGCGCCGGTTTTGTGAACGCTACGGATCTTTCCCAGTCGCGGCACGGTGTGTACTATGCCTGGTCTCCCTACCGCGACGCGCATCGCCGATATCCCGGCGATAATCGTCTGATTACGGCGGCGGAGAAAACGGAGGAAATCTGTCCCGGCATTCGTCTCGGCGAACAGGCGCTTGTCTTTGAAAACATTGCCGATACTAGTCATTTCGGGGATTACAGGGAATTTGCTGCGCTTTTGGACCGCGCGATGAAGGAATGGGGCGTCTGGGGAGATGACGTCGGATATGTGGACGGCAGGTTGATTTCCGATACGGGAGAGATCATTTTCGATCCGGATCGCGCGTGGTTTCTGGTAAACGCGCCCGGCTGCGGCTATTTCAGCGGGAAGCCGAAGGGAGAGATCGCGCTCTGCGACCGGGCGGCGGTTTGCGCCGAAAACGAACGGATCACCCTCGCGTGGCTCCCTCTGGAGGGGAAACCCGGCGAATATCTTCTGACGGCGATGGGAACGACGGGGACGGAAGACGCGAGCTATACCCCCGGTCCCGAGATCATGCCGGGTGTTTCGCTGACGATGGTGCGGCTCGACGGCAAGCTTTATGCCGAAACGCTTGAGGGAACCGTGTCCGTAAAAGCGGGAGGCGCAAAAATGACGGTTCTTTCCCCGGTTGGACAGGAGCTCGGAGAAATCCCGGGCGAGAGGCGCGGCGACCGGATCGTGTTCTGTCTGCGCGGCGATAAACCCGTCCTGCACTACCATCTGATCCTTGAGGATTGAAGGCGGAACGCACGACAAGGCAGGCACAGGAAAGCGGATCCTTTTGGAGAATCAGGAAGGAGAGATCGTCATGAATCTGGAAGAAAGAAGCTGGCGGGGCGTGTGGATCAGCGATCCCGCTTATCGCATCCAATCCCCCGCCTCTCCCGTGCCGATGCTCTTTCGGCGGCGGTTTACGCTGAGGCGTGACGCCGAGGTCCGGGCGTTTGCGACGGCTATGGGTATTTTTGACCTGTATCTCGACTCCTTACGCATCAGCGAGGACTATTTCAATCCCGGCTTTACCGATTACACCGCCCGTCTGCAGTATGTCGCATACCCCCCGCTCTCTCTTGCCGCAGGAGAGCATGAGCTTTTGGCCGTTGTCGCCGGGGGCTGGGCTGTGGGGAGGAGCACCCACATAGCCAATACCAACAAGTCAAAGTCAAAACTGTCCGCCGACCGGCAGGCGTTTTTATGCGATCTTGAAATTCTGTATGAAGACGGCAGCGCTGAGGTCGTCGCGTCGGACAGCAGTTTTGAAGTCAGCGAGGACGGGCCGCTCCGTTTTGCGGATTTCTATGACGGTGAGGTCTACGATGCGCGGATCGGGCTTTCAGATATACGCTGGCGTCGGGCTGAAAAGGAAAGGCTGCGCGTGCATCCGAAGCTCTGTCTTCGCTACGGTCCGCCCGTCAAAGCGCACGAGGAGTTTTCGCCTGCCTCGTGGCAGAGAGCTCCTTCCGGGGAATGGATCGCGGACTTCGGGCAGAATTTCGCCGGAGTCGTTCATCTGACCATCGAGGGCAGGGCCGGGCAGGAGATCACGATCCGCCATGCAGAAGCGCTTGAAAAAGGAGAACTATACACAGAAAACCTTCGCACGGCAAAACAAACGATCCGTTATATCTGCCGCGATGGGACGCAGAGCTATTCCCCCCGTTTTACCTACATGGGCTTTCGCTATGTCGGCATACGGGGCGTCTCGGGAGATGAACTGGAGCTCACGGCGCGTGCGATCTATTCCGATCTGATGACAACCGGCAGGTTCCGGTGCTCCGACGACGCATTGAACCGTCTGCAGAGCAACCTTGTATGGAGCGGGAAATCTAACTTCGTGGACATCCCCACCGACTGCCCGCAGCGGGACGAACGTCAGGGCTGGACGGGGGACATCGCGCTTTTTGCTCCGACCGCCTGTCTCAATTTTGAGATGAGCACTTTCCTCCAAAAATGGCTGTTGGACGTGAAAAGCGAACAGGGACCGCTCGGCGGTATCCCGTTTGTTGTTCCCTCCCGCAAGGGGATCACGCCGAGGATCACCACTTCCTGTTGGGGAGACAGCTGTATTCTCGTACCGTGGGCTCTCTATCAGTCCGAAGGGGACGACGATGTTCTGCGTGAGCTGTATCCGACAATGAAGCGGTATCTGTCAGACGCCCAGCGTTGGGCGTCGCTGTCCCTGCTCTGCTGCGGCTCCCCCTATATCCTGCGGTTTCCCTTTCAGTTCGGCGACTGGTGCGCCCCGGAAGGCAGCGTATCCGACTGGCTGAAACGCGGGCCGTGGGTGGGGACGGCTTACTTTTACCGTTCCTGCGAGCTGATGGCAAAGATCGCTTCCGTTTTGGGAAAGGAAAAGGACGCGGAGCATTACGCAAGGCTCAAAGAGAAAATCAAAGCTGCCTTTCGTAAAGTTTTCACCGACGGACGTGGACGCATGAAAAAGGAATTTCAGTCCGCCTACGTTTTGGCCCTGGCTTTCGGGCTCGAAAATGAGGAATACCGTTCCAGAATGGCGTCAAGGCTTCTCGCGTTGATTCGGGAAAAGGGAAATCATCTGGCAACCGGGTTTCCCGCCGCGCCTTATTTGCTGTTTGCGCTGTGCGACAACGACTGCATAAATGAAGCCTATCAGCTTCTGACGGAGGACACAGAACCCTCATGGCTGTATCAGGTCAAACACGGCGCTACTACGGTGTGGGAGCATTGGGCAGCCGTGCGTGAGGACGGGACGATCGGCGGATCCTCGCTGAATCACTATGCCTACGGTTCGGTCGGGGCGTTCTTCTATCAGCGCGTTTGCGGACTTGAGTCGATGGAGCGGGGCTACAGCCGATTCCGCGTGAAGCCGTACCCCGGCGGTACTCTGACATGGGCGGAATGCGAGCACCGATGCCCGTATGGCTTGATCACGGTTCGGTGGGAGAGAGAAGAATCGGATTTCCTCCTCCGCGTGACGGTACCGGAGGGGACATGCTGCGAGGTCACGCTGCCAGACGGTACGGAAGCGACGGCGGACGAGGGAAGTCACGAATACCTCTGTGCATTTCCCGGAGACAACGGCACGGGAGTCCGATCCAACGAGCGTCCGGCTGAATAAAGAATGGACCCGTGAACACGATGTAAATGGAAGAGGCGAGAAAATGCTGGATTATGACGTGGCGGATTCCAAAAAGATCCGTGTGATGATCGATTCGGACACAGCCTGCGAAGCGGACGATCCCTTTGCCATCGCCCACGCGCTTCTCAGCCCGAAACTGATCGTAAAAGCCATTGTTGCGGAGCATTTCAAAGAACCGGGCTCGATGGAACGCAGCTGGGAAGCCGCGCGAAAGGTCGCCTATGCGCTTTGTTCGACTATTCCGGTGTTAAAGGGCGAACCCGGCCCCGGTTCTGCGGAAGAACCCTCCGAAGGGGTTCGCGCCATCATAGAGGAAGCAAGACGGGAGGATCCTCACCCGTTATTTCTTCTATGCATGGGCGCTCTGACCAATATCGCGCGCGCATTTGAGGCCGCGCCGGATATTGAGCGACGGGTAACAGTCGTTACCATCGGCGGCATCGAATACGGAACGGAACCGCGGTGGACAGAGTACAATTTCGGGAATGACACCGACGCCGCCAACCGGGTTCTCGGCAGCGAAGCGGAAATCTGGCAGATTCCATCGAATGTGTACGGCTCCATCCGGATCGGTCTGGCGGAGCTTCAAGAGAAAGTCAGACCCTGCGGGGAAATCGGACGGTATCTGTTCGAGCAGCTTCGTGCCTATAACGCATCTCCTTTCGCCGGATGGACGCCGGGTGAAAGCTGGACGCTCGGGGATTCTCCTTCGGTAGCTGTTGCGCTCGACCAGAGCTGCGGCGTCTGGCAGCTGCGTCAAGCACAGCGGGTGCTTCCCGATACATCTTACGGCGATTCTATAGGAGGAAAGCGGATTCGCGTATATCTGAGCGTGGACAGCCGGTACCTTCTTGAAGATTTCTTCTCGAAACTGCGGTTGACACAGAAATGTTCAGGGAAATCCTGAATGAGCCCTCTCTGTCCATTCTGTATATTGACCAGGTTCTCAGGTAATGTGTGAACCAGCATACCTTTTAACGATTCCATACTTTTTTACGATAGCCCTTAGGAGTGTCGTTTTTGGTCCAGCATCACCACAAGCCATCGGTATTTGGCCGCTTTGCGGTTCAGTCCATTGACCTCCAAAATGCAGAAAAAGCCCAGAAATCAAGCGGTTTCTGGGCTTTTTCTGCGGTCCGGCTTTATATCAAAGATGTCGTCTTGATAGACTCTTCCTGCGCTACAGGCATGGCTGCGGAATCAGGTGGCGAAAAGGACTTGGAATATTGTCGTCTTAACACACATAAAAACGCGGATTCGGAAAAATCATCTGTCGTATCAGAGGAATAGTCTTTGGAAGAATCCGCGAATGCCGCTGTCGACAGAGTTTCGCAAAAATGGTATCATATATGTGGTGGTTATTTAATCCCAAAATTAAACCAAAGGAGCGTCATACATCAGCAATGGAATATAAGGAGTATATCCGGGTATTCAAAAATGCCATACATGAAAAACTTGGGTATCCTGATGAAAAAATACGTTTCATTCCAAAGGGGTATGAAACACGAAATCCCGAAGAACTGGAATGGATCAGAAGAATAAATGTAAAACTAATGGGTGTGGAAGTGGACAAACCGCTAACCGACGTCTTCATTCTGGAAGGCGTAATGAAAAATGAGTCCGTAATAATTCAGAAGGTTGACGTCCGTGGTTGTTATGAAAAGTATGGAGATGATATTGACGCTGCGATAGAAGAGATTAAAAACAACAAAGATACAGTGGACAATTCGCTTTCCGGTAATGATAGCTTGGGAGCAAGGTTTAACGGGACTTACGAGGAATTTCGTGAAGCGCTTATTCTTCGTCCACTGAATTATGACCATTATAAGCCGATCCTTGAGCATCATGTGTATCGGTTAATTGGTGATGTGGCGTTGGTCTTGTATATGCTGGTTGGAGATGAGAATCACAGACTGACGACAAGTAAAATAGAACGTGAAGAAGTGGAAAGATGGGGTATCCCCAAGGACAAGGTTTTGGAAGATGCTCTTATAAACACAGCTCGATTGTATCCTCCGTGTGTTTACGACAAGAGAGTGGCTCAAGAAATTGACGTACTGATAGAGGATTTCTCAAGAGAAGACATTTCTCTCCTCAACGGGCTAATATTGATCTCCACATTCCGGACAACCAACGGAGCGGTAGCACTTTTTTATCCTGGTGTGGTTGATAAGTTAATGAAAATCATGAAAGGTGCATTTGAAGCTGTTTTCATGAATATCAACGATGTAATGATTTTCGAAAAAGGGGACAAGAAAGCAATCGATATGGCCGAGATTGCCGGTCATAACGGTCCGCATGGAGAGATGTTGTCCGGTAACCGGTATCTATGCAGCGAACGCGGGATTCATATGATAGAATCTGAGTCGTAACCCTGCAACAGTACCTATCTTTCGTGGCCTTTTCAACGCTTTACTTTCTTCAGCAAAGGATGATGACAAGGTGTGTTCTGAAAAAAGGATAAAGACAAAAAGCTGTGATATGGATCAACAAAAAAAGAGTTTGCATTATAGCAAACAGAAAAAACAAAGAATTCTCGAACTGTTATGGCTTATGTTGATTAACGAGATGGCATATAAAGAAGGAATTGTCAAAGAAGATGAGTATATCAAGCTGAGGGCAATCATTGAGTCAAAGTGCCGTCGTGAACGATTGATTCCAGATTCACCAAAAACTGGTGAATAATTCACCCATACTATTACAGTTATGTTACAGTTTCATAAGTCCTCTTGACTTTTGATCTGGAATGGATTACTATAAAAGGCACACTGCGGGTTTGGTTAGCGAGGCAGACGGATGAGTTACAAGAGATCAAGGGAAGAGAAACGCAAACTGAAACGGCTTTACGGGAAAAGTAGGGAATCACTACCGTGCGGGGATTTGGTTTGAACCTCGGAAAGGCCGCTATATCAGTACTGCCTCTGAGCAAGAAGCGGATACTGCCAGTTCCTAAAAAATCAGATAAATCAAGTGGTGCAAATAAGTAAAGGGATTCTACAATATGGAGATTACAAAAAAACATTTGATTTTAGGTAAAGATTGTATTGAAGATTTGCCTCATATGAAACAGTTTGATCGGATTTTCTTGACTGGGGATAAACACAGGGCGTTCGATGAGATGTATGATGATGCAGAAAAGATCGGATTCACTGAAAGAGACCTGCTTGTTTTCCTCGGAGATGTATGCGTGAACTATTATGGGGCAACCCCCAGCATGGCTGCGGAAGACAGATCTGCGAAAAATGAACTTTCCTCTCTATTTCCTTGTACCTTCCTATGTATACACGGGAATCATGAAATGCGTCCGACTACTCCTGAGATTGCTAAGCAATATCACAAAATAAACTGGATGGGGGATTTCGCATACGTCGAGGATGCGTTTCCACGTTTGATTTTTGCGGAGGATGGTGCTCGGTACACAATAAACGGCAGGGAGTTTCTCGTGATCGGCGGGGCGTATTCCGTGGATAAATGGTATCGAATTCAAAAGCGGATACGCTGGTTCCCGGACGAACAACTAACCGGAGAGGAGATGATGTCAATCCAGGAGAAAGTGAAAACTCATGGGAACAAAGAGGATATTATCCTTGCCCACACCTGCCCAATGAATAACCGCCCACTTGAATGTTTCCTTCCGGGGATTGATGACCTTGAGGTGGATACGACAATGGAACGGTTTCTGCAACAAATAACGGATTCCGCAGAATACAATGAATTGTTCTGTGGACATTGGCACACGGATAAAAAGAAGGGAAAGATCCGGTTCCTGTTTCACGATATTGTGATGCTTGAAGAAAAAACTGAAAAGGAGAAATAGCAATGGTACTGAAAGAAGCATTTAGAATGCAGAATCATCTGACGTTCCTTACGAACGAGGCAATCGCGTTCCTTTCCTCGAACGAGAACGTCATGCGGATCAAGGAAGAACACCAGCGGAGCAAGAGAAATCCCAAAGCGGAGGACGAGACCATCGAAGTGAAGCGGGATCACGATATGACCGCGAATCAGGTGATCGATCTTTTGATGGATCTCTTGAATGAAAGGGAAAAGCTCTCCCTCGCCGTCAGCCGCGCAAAAGCGGCAGCGGATCTTGACATCGATGCCGCCATCGCTGCGAACAAGGCGCGTCAGGAGGCGGTCGTCTGCCTCCAAGAGCTGGCGGGAAAGAAATCGTCCGAGACCCAGGAACGAGGGATGGACTATCTCATCAATGCGGAGGGCAATCAGACGGCATACTATTACAACATCCGCTCGACCCGCACCATAGACTATGACCGTGAGGTCGTGAAGGGTATCGTGAAACGGCTCCAGCGGGAATCGGACGAGGTATCCACGAAGATCGATCTGCTCAACGTCACGCTGGAGGTGGACTATACGCCGAAGTATGACTTTGAATCCGGCTTTGAGGACACATACGAGCAGTTTGTAAAGACAAAATAACCCGACACGCAGGCTGTCGGATGGGGGAGCACGACTGCGGTTTGCCGCTTCGGTGCATCGAAGTATGGTGTGCACACTACATGCTTCTTGAAAAAGCATACTGTCCTCTGGAACGGGACAACACTGAAATGATCAGTATATATCATTTTCATAAAAGCGTGTCAGACGCCGCGGAATACCAACCATCGTCCCACGTGAATCTGCAAATCCGCTCATTCGTCTTATGCTTTATCCCATACGATTCGTCAGTCAGAAACATGATATAACTATATATCAATACTTAAAATTTCCCTTCTCCACCGCCCCGCTTGTTTCGGGAAAGTGGGGAAGACAATATAATTGGCGAAGGCAGTCATGCCTCCCCATCTGACAGCCTGTGTAAAAGAAGGAACCCCATATGACCTATATTCTCTCAGATATCCACGGGAATATGCGACGCTGGCATAGTCTTTTGGAGCAAATAAATCTCCAGCAGAATGATACGCTCTATGTTCTCGGCGACGTGATTGACCGTTTCCCGGATGGGGTGACGATCCTCCGTGAACTGATGAAGATGCCGAACGTAAAAATGATCCTCGGAAATCACGAGGACATGATGATGAATGCCCTGACCATGCTGGTGGACCCGGATGATATGTGGTCTGTGCAGATGAGGCGTGAAGCGCTGTCCCTTTGGTATTACAACGGCGGGCGGTCAACGCATGATGCGATGAAGAAGCTCGAGGGTCCGGAACGGCAGGAGATCTTCCGCTTCCTGCGCTCCCTTCCTTCGGATTACCGAGTCTCGATAAACGGACAAGAATATCTTCTGGTTCACGGCGCTCCGGTGGAACTATGTCCGGAGGGAGAAGATCCGCATGAATTTACAATTTGGGAACGTCCATTATCTGATGCCGAAATGCCGGAAGGGGTAACGGTCATCTTTGGACATACCCCGACCTCGGAATACCAGCCGGACAATCCGCTGAAAATCTGGCACGGTGATCGCATGATCGGGATCGACTGCGGGAGCGGTTTCCCGGAGGACGGTGAAGAGAGAGGAAGACTGGCATGTTTGAGGCTGGAGGATATGGAAGAGTTTTACGCAGAATAATGTTGTACACTGGGAATGAAGAATGAGAATCAATGCACTGAACATAGAACAGTATTTCCGAAACAGTTTTCGATTTGAACCTTACGAGGCCGGGGAGAAGACAAAACCGCTGATCGTACGCCTTGCTGCGGTACTGGATCAGCTTGAACCGCAAGGAGATGACAACCTGCATACTATATGGGTCAAAGCGGGACGTCCGACCTTCAGACAGTTTTATGCGCATCACTATGAGTTCGACTGGCCCTTCATAGAAGCAGATGCCGCAAAAAAAGAAGAAGCGAGAATAGATTACGCTGAAATGTATCCGACGCCGAAGGTTTGGTATAGGTTGTCGGTGAAGCATTTTTCCAGAAAACCGGACGATGAATTCTATGCGCTTTTCATAGACAACAATTATATCTTCGGAATCGGCGACTGCAACAGCCGTCAGGTTCTTGAAGGGGTTGATTTGCTGGAGTGGGCGATATCCGAAGCGGAGAATGTCGTGACAAACGTCAGGAAAGAAACCTACAAAACGGCAGTATTGGACACGATTCCATATACGTATAGAACCGGGACAATCAAAAGGATGGATTTGTGGGAGGCTTTTCCAGAAGCGAAAAAGGATTTCTTCAAGCGATATAAGAAAAAGGAACTTGTGAAGTTCAACAAAACCTTCGGAGAAGGAAAAGCTGTTCGTACACCACTCCCAGCAATGACGGCAAGGACTTTCTATGAGGCTTGTGCTGTCGTGTACAAGTCCCTCGGAATGAAACGTGACGTTCGCTCCTATTTGTTCCAAGAAAGTGACGAAGAAAGAGTACGGTATGGTGGGGCGGGGCAGACTCCGAAGGAGATGTATTATGCCAACGCGGACGGACGGGATGACGGACTGAAAAATGTTCCGATGGACGATCCAACCGCGTTTGAAGACTGGAAACAGGGGAAAGAACCGTATTACGAATTCAACGGGCATCATCCGTGGGAGATCATCCCCTCGTTCAGCACGTCGTACAGTTTGCACCTGATGCCAATCAGAACAGCCGCGGGAGGATATTACTTCAACCTCTCAGGTGATTCCATTCCGAGAACGCCGGATACGATCATAGCCGCGAACGCACTTTATAAAGCAGGATATCCAGTCGAGGTATATGACCTGAAAACGATCCAGGAAAGACTGGAGGGGAACGATACTGTTCGTGTTGTCCCGAGCAGCGAATCAGATCTCTTCGGAGAATCCATACACCTGCCGGAGGGCAAAACGGGTCTGGCGGTGGCAAAAAGAGTAAAGTGGGATTACGTCGAGTACAAATTGAAACCAGAGAATAGAGTTGCCGATAAATGACAGTTGAATCCCTATGCGGATAGGGAGAAGGTGATCTTCTGACATGTGTAGATCATGACGGAAGACTTCCTCGGGATAAACAAAAAAAAGCCGGGGTTATGCCGAGTCCCTTGTCGAGGTTATACCCTCGCTTGCAGCTTCTTTACGAGCGAATGATCCTGTTCGATCAGGTAGATCAGATTACGTGCTGTGGGGGAAGGATTAGATTTGCCGGTCTCCCATGCTTCGACGGTTCGAGGGGAGACGCCGAGGATCGCGGCAAATGCTTTCTGTGTGAGGTTCAACTCTTTGCGCGTCCGGGCTACGTTGATTTCCGGAAGGTTCCGTTTTCTAGCAAGAGTCGCTGCTTTGGCGTTTCCTTTCACATAAGCAAGAGCTTCTTCGAGCCCGGACATGATACCCTCGAAGAAATCAACACCTTTGAAATTCTCTTTGATCTCGGCTTTAGAGAGATTGCTGGTGAATATAGGTTCGGTCACGGTTGTCTTCCCCTCCAAAGATTACTGTACCCTTATCATATACGATAAAATCGTAGTTGTCAAAGGCCTTGAAAAGAAGAGCAGGTGTGAAGCGTGAGTAAACAGAAGATAGTCTACAAAATTCAAGATGCGGAAGATTTTGGGTTGTTTTTCAACTGCCTGACCAGACGGTATCTCTGGGATTATGATGAAGAACTGCTGGATCTTATCCAGCGTATCATGGATCGGTTTCTTACGTTCTTTAGTGTCCGCACCCTGATATGCTCTATCAGGGATCTCGCGGAAGGAAAAGACGGCGTTTTTTGTATGTGCCAGAAAGAAAAGCCGAAGGATCAGGAAGAGCGATATCTTCTGGCTTTGATGCAGATGGTAAAACGATACCTGTCCATGAAACTGCGCGGGGGTACGGATACAAACTTGAATTTGTTGCAGATTCGGGAACTGGCCTCGGAAGGGTATTTTACTGAAGATTACAGGCAAAAGGAAAAATGGATGTTCCCTTCAAAGGACGCTTTTGTGAAATGGGTGTATGAAAACCACCTCGACGAAAACGATGGAATCCCTGTATGGGAAGGTGACCAGCTGCCAATCAATGCGGATTTCCTGCCGGAATTCTATGCTCTGTGCCGAGCCTGTGTGCAGTATTCATATGGACGGATGAGCTATATGCCCTATGCTTGCAGGACTTTCATTTGGGACAATATTGCTCTGTTTTCAGACGAAGGGATCAAGCAGATAGCGGATGAAATAGATTTCAGACTGAAAGAGTTTCCTGTGGATGATTCCTTCGCAGATAAAGAAGAAACAGAAGCGTGGACTGCATTTAGCGTGAAATTACGTCGGGAACTGCTTTCCGGTGAATCGAATAGACCGAATTTTGGCCTGATCCCCGACAAATCTAACATCCGAGGGTAAGGAGAAGGAAACGATGGATATACACAACGACGTTAATCTTATCCCGTGGCAGGAATCTTGGCATAAGGAATTCCATTTGGAAAAGCAATGCCTGATAGGTATCCTTCAGGCGCACGAGCACACTGTTGAAATCTTTCATGTCGGGTCTACCTCCGTGAAAGGCGCTATTTCAAAGCCCATCATAGATATTCTTCTTTGCCCGGACGAATCAACCGCTCCGGAGGTCATCGCTGCGGAACTGGAAGAGTTTGGATACACAAACCTTGGGGAATGCGGAAGACCCGGCCGGATATTCTTGTCGAGCGGAGATAAGCCGGGAGAGACGTTCTATATTCATGTATGCCATAAAGACCATCAGGTTGCTCGGGATCAGTTGCTGTTTCAAAAGATTCTGTTGACAAATCCCGAGATTCTTTCGGGATACTGCAAGCTCAAAACCCTCCTTGCGGCTTGTTTTCCGGAGGATAGATATCTGTACCGGGAAACGAAGAGTGCATATGTACAAAGCGTTTTGAGCGCATATAGAATGGAGAAGGAAGAATGATCCTTTGGACTATACAGCCAGTTGAGATATATAACCTCGTGATTGAAACGGGCGTTTATCGGTGTGACCCCGCCCTCATTCATCTGCCGGAGTTTGCTGATTCCTATTCTTGGTTAGCCAAACAGATGACAGACCGAATTGGGCCAGCTCCTGCTGGGTTGACCTTTCCTGTCTGGGCTTGGTATATAATGGATGGGAAAAGAAATAAGCCCGACCTGCGGCGGGAGAGATGGACATGGGGACCGGGTAACGAAGACTTTACACGCATCGAAATCGAAGTTCCGGATCAGGATGTTTTGTTGTCCGATTTTGATGCATGGGGCAGCATCCTCAGCAACTGGCTGTTATCAGATACAGAGGAAGAATATGAGCAGCAGAAAGCCTTTTATACACAGATGTCTCCACTTGAACAGGAGAAGTATAAGGAACGGAACTGGCAGCGCGTATTCGATATATCCCATCTGGACAACCATTGGATAATTCGGGGAGATTGGGTGCAGGCCACGTTTTGGGAATTGCGAAAAGAATATCTCCGAAAAGTCTGGTATTTCAGAACCCCATCAAGAAAAACTCACTATACAACGGAAGATAGCGCATAAAAAGATAAATCACAAGCAGAAGGAACACATAACGAAATAAATGATCTTTTATATTTCAGATACACACTTCGGACACGAGAATGTGATTAAGTTCTGTAATCGTCCATTTTCAAGTGTTGAGGAAATGGATGAAACCCTGATTCAGCTGTGGAACAATAAGGTTCACGGTAACGATACCGTCTATATTTTGGGGGATATGTTCTATCGGTGTGCCGACCCCGAGAGTGTTCTTCGCCGGTTGAAGGGGAAGAAGCATCTGCTTGTCGGGAACCATGACGGCAGCTGGATGACGAAATTGAATATTTCAGCCTTTTTTGAGAGCGTGGATATGATGCTCGAAACCTCCGTGGCAAATTACGGGGTTACGATGTGCCACTACCCGATGCTTTCATGGAAGCATCAGATTCGAACATACATGATTCACGGACATATCCATAATGATACAAGATGTGACTTCTGGCCGCTGATCAGAAGCCGGGAACGGGTGTTGAACGCCGGGGTTGACATCAACGGATTTGAGCCAGTAACCATCGAAGAGCTGATCGAAAACAACACTCAGTTCAAGAATAAGTCGCTGTGCATCTCCGCAAGTAAAATCAGAAATCCTGAAGAAACCGAATCCGTAGTAGTATCCATGTCGGGGGTGGACGACGATCATGAGTGGTAAGAAAAACTCTGTGGATGTGTTTGAAAGGCCTTGCATGGTAGGATAATAAGCTCAACAGATCTTCCTCTAAGGAATTAACACCCTCAAAATTCTCTTTGATCTCGGCTTAACAGTGATAAGGAACTAATCAAACTTATAACTGTTAGCTGACGGTTTCGGGCGTATAGCGAAAGAAAAGCCGTTGCTTTCCAGATAGAGAGCGACGGTTTTTCTGTGTATATAGATTACAGTTTTGCCAGGACATTTCTGATGTCACCATCGATACAAATAGAACGATCTTTGATCTGCTCCGGACAAACGGCCTCGCCGTAGTTGACGCAGGCATATGTCGCCTCCGGATTCTTTGCTGTCATCTGCCAGAAGGGGTACTTGATAATGCCCGGGGTGTTGTATCCGACGCCCAATTCCAGAAACAGTATTTTATCCCCGCGGATGCGCAGGAAACTCTCATACCGCTCTGCAGCCCGATGCCAGCCTTCATCTTCTACGAATTTATCGTCGGAACGGAGATTCATGGTCAATGGCTTGCCGCAGACCGGACAAACCGGCAGCAGTTCGGTGGGCACT
>JAEEGL012771225.1_pt1 | contig 44759 bp, 40 predicted proteins | sample 9134231 | NCBI WGS metagenome assembly JAEEGL01 (sample SAMN16246548, study PRJNA631951) | gut metagenome | biome: gut microbiome; feature: rumen; material: fiber-attached | host: Bos | place: Iran: Karaj | collected 2018-10 | reverse complement strand
CGCAAGAGCCGGCGTTCTCGAGACCAACTTCAGAACCGAGACCGAGACCGATCTCTTCGGCGAGCAGGCCGTGCTCTGCGGCGGTGTCTGCGCTCTGATGCAGGCAGGCTTCGAGACCCTGGTGGAAGCGGGTTATGATCCCCGTAACGCATATTTCGAGTGCATCCATGAGATGAAGCTGATCGTTGACCAGATCTATCAGTCCGGTTTCGCAGGAATGAGATATTCCATCTCCAATACCGCGGAATACGGCGATTACATCACCGGTCCCAAGATCATCACCGAGGATACGAAGAAGGCCATGAAGAAGATCCTGTCCGATATCCAGGACGGTACTTTCGCAAAGGACTTCCTTCTGGATATGTCCACTGCCAGCGGCCAGGTACACTTCAACGCACTGCGTAAGAAGGCAGCCGAGCATCCTTCCGAGATCGTCGGCAAGGAGATCCGCAGCCTCTACAGCTGGAGCGACGAGGATAAGCTGATCAATAACTAAGACTTAAACGCAGAGCCGCGCAGCGAAAGTGATAAAACTGTCGCCCGGCAAATGAATTTGCCGGTGACAGTTTTTCACTTTCGGTATGGGGCGAGCGTAGCTCGCCCCATGCAGAACAGCCGAAGGCAGGTTCTGCATGCGCGGCGAGAAGGAATGCAGAACAGCCGAAGGCAGGTTCTGCATGCGCGGCGTGAAGGAATGCAGAACAGCCGTTTTTCAACTGTCTGAAGTATACCGTCCTACAGCTGCGAAGGGAATGGAATGCAGTACCGCGGACCATTCAGGACGCGTTTCTAGCTGAGAGATGATCCACTGCTTAGTGCGGTAGGACGGGCGATACAGGGCAGCGAGACAAAGCGTTCTTCTTTGGCTCGCTTGTATCGGGCGGCTTACCGCACTTGGCAGTTAGCATCTCGAAGCGTTGCGGCCGGTCCGCGGACGCATTGCATCCCGCACGCAGCGGAACGGATACTTCGGTATTGCTACGCATTGCATCCCGCACGCAGCGGAACGGACACTTCGGTATTGCTACGCATTGCTTCCGCTATGAATTTCTTTCCGTACGCGGGAAGTGTAATAAAGGCTTATGAAGCAGAGAAAGAACCAACGCGCTTCCTTTTCAAAAGAGATCACTCAGCTGGTGGTGGCGGGCTTCGGCATCGCCTTTTTTCTCATTTTTGCGGCCAGCGTTCTGCTGCTCTATCTTTCCGAGAACGATAAAAAAGTGTTCTGGATCAAGGCGGCGGGGATGCTTTTGATCTATCTCGCGCTTTATGTCCTGTATTCGATCTTTATCACGGGAAGGATAAAAAAGCTTTTCCTTCCGCTGGACCGTCTGGCCTGGGGGCTGATGCGCGACCGTGTCTTTGTGGACAGCGGTGAAAAGGATCTGAAGGCGCTGGCGGATTCGCTGCGTGCGCAGGCCGAGCAGATGAGCAGCCTGTCCCGGGAACTGGAGAATACCAGAGAGGATCTGGATGATGCTTCCAGGGAGAGCCTGCGCAGCCGTGACAGTTACCGGCAGCTCCTCGGAAGGACCGTGGCCGAAACGGAACGGATACGGGAGCGGGAAGAGGAACTGGAAGCACGGAGCGGCAGAATGGCCGACCGTATCGATGCGGCTCTTCTTTTCGGGACGGAACTGAAGGAGAAACGGAACGCCGTATACGCCCGTTCGGAACAGCTGATCAGCCGGGTGGAAGAAAAGCTCCGTCAGTACGGAGATACGGAAAACGATTTTGAGATCCTGGGATCGAGTTATGCTTTGCTGGATTCCATGCACAGTGATGCACAGGAGCTGACGGAAAACCTTTATTCCGAGATGACGGCTCTGCAGTCTCTGGCGACCCAGGTGAACCTTTATGTGATGAACACTTCGCTGGAGATCTCGAGGGCGGGGGCCATCACGATCTCGGCCGTCACCGCGCTGGATGAGATCAAGGAGCTGAGCGCGACCATCAATGAGAAGACGGATAATGTGCTCCTGCTGATCATCCGGATACGCAACTGCTTAAAGCTTGCCATGGACCAGAGCGGCGAGTGCCGCGGAAAGGGCGCGGAATGCGGCGAAAGTCTTTCCGCTGCAGGATCGGGACTGTCGGAACTGAAGGAGAGCGCGGACAGCCTTGCCGAGCTCTGCAGCCAGCTTTCCGATGAGGCGGGGAGACTGAGCAGCGGGATGGAAGATCTGCGCCGCATGGAAGAGGAGCGGGAACGCTCCGAAGCCGAGCTCGGAACGGATGTGGACCGGCTCAGCCGTTTTGTGAAGGACTGGCGGCGCCGGGAAGAAGATCATACGGAGCCGGAAGGTGGTCGGAGCCGGGAAGATGCGGCTTACGGTAACGGCAGCCGGCCGGATGAAGAATGAGGAATCTTTAATACAGGAGGATAAAGGATATGGGAATGACGATGACGCAGAAGATCCTGGCTGCGGGAGCCGGACTTGAAAAGGTGGAAGCCGGGCAGCTCATCAGGGCAAAGCTCAACCTGGTTCTGGGGAATGACATCACCAGCCCGGTAGCGATCCATGAGATGGAGAAGTTCGATAAAAAGACGGTCTTTGACAAAGACCGTATCGCGCTTGTCCCGGATCATTTTGTGCCGAATAAGGATATCAAGTCGGCGGAACACTGCAAGTGCGTAAGGGAATTTGCAAAAGAGCATGAGATCAGCAATTACTTTGAAGTGGGTGAGATGGGCATCGAGCACGCCCTGCTCCCGGAAAAAGGACTGACCGTGCCCGGCGACGTGATCATCGGCGCGGATTCCCATACCTGCACCTATGGAGCGGTAGGCGCTTTTTCCACCGGCGTGGGAAGCACCGATATGGCAGCGGGTATGGTCACCGGCGAAGCCTGGTTCAAAGTGCCTTCCGCCATTAAGTTTAATCTCACCGGAAAACCGGCAAAGTGGATCAGCGGTAAGGATATCATCCTGCATATCATAGGTCTGATCGGCGTGGACGGGGCGCTTTACAAGTCCATGGAATTTGTCGGGGACGGTATAAGCTATCTTTCAATGGATGACCGTTTCACCATCGCAAACATGGCGATCGAGGCCGGCGGAAAGAACGGGATCTTCCCTGTGGATGAAAAGACCAGGGAATATCTGAAAGAGCATACAAAGCGGGAATATAAGGTGTATGAAGCCGATGCCGATGCGGTATATGACGAGGAGTACACCATAGAGCTGGATAAGCTGAAGCCTACGGTATCCTTCCCGCACCTTCCCGAGAATACCCATACCATTGACGAAGTGGGCGATATCGCGGTGGATCAGGTGGTGATCGGTTCCTGCACGAACGGACGGCTGGACGATATGCGTATCGCCGCGTCGATCCTGAAAGACCGTCATATCGCAAAGGGGATGCGCTGTATCGTGATCCCCGCCACGCAGAAGATCTATCTTCAGTGTGTGGAGGAAGGGCTGCTCACGACTTTTGTCAAAGCCGGCTGCGTGGTCTCCACCCCGACCTGCGGTCCCTGCCTGGGCGGTTATATGGGTATCCTGGCAGAAGGAGAGCGCTGCGTATCGACGACCAACCGAAACTTTGTCGGACGCATGGGGCATATAAAGAGCGAGATCTATCTGGCCAGCCCGGCGGTGGCCGCGGCGTCCGCGGTGCTCGGCAGGATTGCCGGCCCGGAAGAACTGTAAGGACAAATCATACGAGGAGAGATGAATATGTTAACGGTCACGAAGTGAGCGTGTTACATATTCACCCATCCGACACTTGCAAGGCAAGTACAAAACATATTATACGAGGAGAGGAAAGGATGAAAGCAGAAGGAAGAGTATTTAAATACGGCGATAATGTGGATACGGATGTGATTATCCCTGCGCGTTACCTGAATTCTTCGGATCCGAAGGAACTGGCAACGCATTGCATGGAAGATATCGACAAGGATTTCGTAAATAAGGTGAAGCAGGGGGATATCATCGTGGCGGATAAAAACTTCGGCTGCGGTTCCTCGAGAGAGCACGCACCTATCGCGATCAAGGCGGCAGGCGTAAGCTGTGTGATCGCGGAGACCTTTGCACGTATCTTTTACCGCAACTCCATCAATATCGGCCTGCCGATCCTGGAGTGCCCTGCGGCGGCAGCGGCCATCAAAGACGGCGATGAGGTGGAAGTGGATTTCGACAGCGGCGTGATCACCGACAGGACCACGGGCGAAAGTTTTCAGGGACAGGCATTTCCTCCTTTTATGCAGGAGATCATCAAAGCGGGCGGCCTGATCAATTCCATTAACAAGGCTAACGGCTGAGCAGCCGGTGATCCTGAGCGGATCATATCGATCAAAGGCTTTGAACAGAGCGCTGAAAATGAAATTCGGAAGAGCGGATGCGGTACTGGCAGTGATCCTGCTTCTGGCCGCGGCCGCTCTTTTTCTGACGGGACTCCTCCTGAAGGACGAGGGCCGGTATGCGCTGGTCTGTCATGGGGAAGAAGAGATCGGGAGATATACGCTTTCGGAGGACGGAGACTATGTGCTCCGGACGGAAGAAGGGACGAACACGCTCTGTATCCGGGACGGGGAAGCCTTTATCTCCGCGGCGGACTGTCCGGGCGGAGACTGTATGCGTATGGGACGGATCGGAAAAGAAGGCGGGAGCATCGTCTGCCTGCCGCACAGACTGGTGATCCGTATCACCGGCGGGGAGGAGGAGATCGATGTCCTGGTCCGCTGAAGGGAAAGGCGCGGGAAAGTTCGCAAAGCTGGGCCTGCTTCTGGCCGTGGCGGTGATCCTGGGCTATGTGGAAGCACTGATCCCGTTCAATATCGGGCTGCCCGGTATGAAGCTGGGGCTGTGCAACTGTGCCCTGCTCTTTGTGCTCTATGCCTTCGGGCCGGTGGAAGCAGCAGCCGTGAGCGTGCTGAGGACCCTCATCATCGCCCTGCTCTTTACCAATCTGCCCATGCTGTGCTACAGCCTTTCCGGAGCGCTTGTGAGTATCCTGCTCATGAGCCTTTTGCGGCGCGGAGTGTTTTCGGTCTATGGCGTGAGCATGATCGGCGGTGCGGCTCACAGCCTGACGCAGCTGGCTGTGGCATTGCTTATAGCGGGGCTGTCACAGAGCGGCAGTTCCTTCCTCTTAAGCTACGCAGCCCTGCTCACTGTCTGCGGCGCGGCTGCCGGCGCGGTCAATGCATTTCTCGTATCGCTTATATTTCCGAGAGTACACGGAACGACCGGGGAGGCTTCCTGACATTTATTATTCGGAGGTGTTATTCATACCATGCAGATCATAATCTATCCGGCGTTGCTGCTGCTTCTTTTCGCGGGAGCACGCTTATGTAAAAAAGGGCAGTGGAATGAGGAAGTGCTCTCATTTTCACAGACCAAGGCCTTCCTGGGTTTTTGCGCGGTCCTGATCCTTTTTCATCATGCTTCACAGAGGACCTGTGCACCCTGGCTTGCGCCGGAGCTGATCCGTCACGGTCTGGACGCCTTTGTTTATACCGGATACCTCTGTGTGGCCGTTTTCTTTTTCTGCTCCGGCTATGGCGTTTATACGGCGCATTTTAAGAAGGGCTTTTTTGATCGCTTTGCGGCCCGCAGGATCCTTCCGGTCCTGACGCCGGCTCTCATCATGTGGCTTGTCTTTTTTGTGATCGAAAAAGCAAAGCATATACCCGTTGAAGAGCCGGTATGGCTGGGAACCTATGATTATATCTGGTATGTGCCGGCGATGATCTATCTCTATCTACTGTTCTGGCTGAGCTTTAAGATCGTGAAAAAGGATAAGCTCTCCATGGCGCTGATGATCATCGGGACTCTGCTGCATTTCTTCCTGTGCATGCTTTTTTCGCCCGGCACCTGGTGGTATAATACGCCGTTTCTCTTTGTGCTCGGTATCGCTGCGGCGCGCCACAAAGAAGGGCTGCTTGCGTTTTCCCGAAAAGCATATCCGCTGTGGCTGATCCTGTCGTTCGTGATCACGGCAGCGGGCTTTGCCTTCGCAGGCTATTATTCCGATGTCATCGCTCTCTGGGGCGGCGTTTATACGGAGGAAGGGCATTTCTACGGCGAACTGCTCGGACAGCTCGTCAGTGCCGTGAGTTTTGTATGCTTTGTGCTGCTTGCCGGGATGAAGATCCGTATCGGCAATCCTGTCCTGAAATTCCTGGGCATGTTCACACTGGAGTTTTATCTGGTCCATCCTCTGTTTGTCCAGCTGTTCGGCTTTGCCTTTGTCAATAATATGACGGAGCCGATCTTCTATATTGAAGATCCTTTCCTCTATGTGCTGGCGGTGATCGTATTGACGGTCCCCATCGCCTATGGCCTGCATCTTCTTATGAACGCCCTCTGGAAAAGGGAGAAAAAGGATACGGCCCCCGCAGCCGGCAGTCCGGCCGCATATGATCCCGCAGTGAAAAAGCCGCTTATCAAAGCGAGCATCTGCAACGGCGAGCAGGTGGCGGGCTTTAAGGATCTGCATACGGGTGCTTTCGAGGAGATCATGCTGATCCGGAACGAGGCGGACCTGGCCGCTTTTAAACGGCAATACGGGATCACGGATAAGATAGAAAAGATCTATTGAGAACTGCTTTTGCGGATAGCTTATCATGGCGCGGGAAGCCGGTTTCTGGTATAATAAAATATTAAGGTTAAAAGCATAGGGAAAGACAGAAGCGGAAAGGAAAGCGGAAAGGAAATGATAAGAACAACGGAATACAAACGTCCTTCGGGTAGCGACGGGCTGGCGCTCGCACTGCTGCGGATCGAGCCGGAGGCTTCGGAGATCAGAGGGATAGTCCAGCTGGTCCATGGGATGAGCGAGCATAAGGAGCGCTATGTGCCTTTTATGCGTTTCCTGGCGAAGAACGGCTATCTGTGTGTGATCCATGACAACCGCGGGCACGGAGGCAGCGTGCGTTCGGCGGAGGATCTGGGTTATCTGTATGAAGGCGGCTATAAAGCCTTTATTGAAGATATCCTTGATATCTGCATTGAGACAAAGGAATATGTATCGCAGCGCTGCCCCGGGAGAAAGATCCCGTACATCCTTCTGGGACACAGCATGGGATCACTGGCGGTGCGATGTTTCATACGCAGATATGACGCCGAGATCGATGCGCTCTGCGTTATGGGCTGCCCGTCCCTGATGAAAGGGATGAGGGCGGGACTGGCCCTGGTCAGCACTCTGGCTGCCGTAAAAGGGGACCATTCCCATTCCGCGCTGGTGGATAAGATCCTGCTTTCCTCTCTTTCGAAGAGATATGAAAAAGAAGGACTGGAGAATGCATGGATCAGCTCGGACCGTAAGGAAGTGGAAAAGTACAACGCCGATCCGCTCTGCGGTTTTACCTTCACGCTGAACGGCTACCGGAATCTGGTGGAGCTTGTCCTGCAGTGTTACAGGAGACACGGCTTTGCCTTGAACAGACCGTCCCTTCCCATACGCTTTTTTTCCGGTGCCGAGGATCCCTGCGGCATATCGAGGAAGGATATCGCAAGGGCGGCGGGACTTTTGAAACACGCGGGCTATAAGGATGTGCGGGTGCGCCTGTATCCGGGCATGCGTCACGAGATCCTGAAAGAGAAAAAGAGGGCGTGGGTATATAAGGATATCCTGGCCTTTCTGGAAGAGATCCGTGAAAAAGCTGACAGCGGAGCTCCATGAGGCGCTGCGGCACCCTGAGATCCGTTTTTCGGGGAAAGCGGACGGTTAATGACGGAACAGAAGACAGTTTCCGGGAATCCGGACAGAACGGAGGAGAGATCATTGAGTAAAGTGGAGAAAAGCCGCATCCTGTTCAGTGTGGGCGATATCACGAAAGTGGCAGCGGACGCCATCGTAAATGCGGCAAACAATACGCTTTTAGGAGGGGGCGGCGTGGACGGCGCGATCCATCTGGCAGCCGGACCGAAGCTTCTGGAGGAATGCAGCAAACTCGGGGGATGTGAGACGGGAAAGGCCAGGATCACCGGCGGTTACGATCTTCCGGCGAAATATGTGATCCACACCGTGGGACCCGTATACAGCGGGAGCGCGAAGGATCCCGCGCTGCTCTATAGCTGTTACAATGAATCGCTGGATCTGGCGGCGGCGCATGATGTGCACCGTATCGCGTTTCCATGTATCTCGACGGGGGTGTACGGATATCCGAGAGAAAAGGCGGCGGTGGTAGCTTTAAAGGCCATCGTCAACTGGCTGGACAGCCATAAGGAATATCCGATGGAAGTGATGATCGTCTGCTACAGCAGGGAGGATCTGGAGATCTACCGCAAGGTCATGGCTGCATAAGTCATTCTGTTAAAGGATGAGCAGGGAAAGGCGGGAGAACGCGCATGCAGGATAAGAAAAAACTGAGGATGATACTGTCTCTGATCGCCACGCTCCTGATCTTCGGCGTTCTGGTTTGGAAGGTCTGGAATGAAAACAGCGGAGATCAGCCGGAAGCGGGAGAAGAGTATGCGCTGAACGGGGAGGAGCTTTCCCCGGCAGACCTGTCACCGCCGACGGAAGCGCCGGCGGCAGCGGAAGCAGCGACGCCGACGGAAACACCGACGCCTACGGAAGCACCGACGCCGACGGAAGCACCGGCGGCAACGGAAGAGCCAACGGCAACGAAAGCGCCGACGCCTACGGAAGCGCCGACGGCAACGGAAACGCCGACGCCGACGGAAGCACCGACGGCAACGGAAACGCCGACGCCTACGGAAGCGCCGGCTCCGACGGAGGCATCGGCGGCAAAGCCGGACATCAACGGTACCTACAGCAGCAGGGACGAAGTGGCTCTGTACCTGTATACCTATCACAAGCTCCCGTCGAACTATATCACAAAGAAGGAAGCCGAAAAGCTGGGCTGGAGCGGGGGAAGTCTGGAACCCTATGCCCCGGGGAAGTGCATCGGCGGCGACCGTTTTGGAAATTATGAAGGATCGCTCCCGGACGGGGATTACCGGGAATGCGATATCGACAGCCTCGGGAAGAAGCGCGGCGCGAAGCGTATCGTTTATGACCTGACGGACTGGGACATCTATTATACCGGGGATCATTACGAGAGTTTTATCCAGCTGTATTAAGCTGCGGAGGAAATGATGGAGATCATACTGGATCTGGAAAAAGTCTGCACGGCGGACGAATTTTACGATCTGCTGGATGAGAAGCTGGAACTGCCGGCCTATTTCGGACGCAATCTGGATGCGTTGTATGATGTGCTGACGGAGATCGGTGAAGAAACGGAGCTGCGCATCATACATACGGACAGCGCTGCCGTGGCAATGCCCAGATTTTTCCGGGGACTGAAACGTATGGCAGCGGATCTCAGGGAAGAAAACGCGAAGGTCTGTCTGAACATCGAATAAAATATCCCGCAGGTAATTCAGGTTTTCGAAAATTTTTCATATACTGTCCGGAAATCGTGGTATAATACTTTGCGCAGGATCGCAAAAGTCCCGATGATCGCGATCGGTCTGCAGCTTTCATATGAGCTGGGATCCCGATCGGGATGATTTCATTCGAGTATAACGTATACGGTAAGAGCACTACGGATGCGGGGCGGCAGCCGCCCCGCATCACGCTGATATTTTTAGTTGCGGAGGTTTGGTTTTGAAGAAGGGAGCTGAAAAAGGGATATCTCTCAGATCGATCAATATCGGACTGATCATCGTCATGCTGATCATGTCCTGTATCGTCGGTTTTGTCACCTTCCGTCTGACCGTGACGTTCAGCCGGCTTACCGGAGCCTCGGAGGAACACATGGAACTGGACCGGGCGGCGCGTGAGCTGATGGAAGCCTCCGATTATCTGACCGAAAGCGTGCAGAGATTTACGGTAAAGGGAGACCGGCGTTTTCTGGATCAGTATTTTGAAGAAGCACAGAGCGCGAACCGGCGTGAAAAAGCACTGTCAAAGATGGATGTGGACCAGCGCACGGAAGGGGCGCGTAAAAAGCTGCAGGAGGCCATGAACGCGTCCATCGCCCTGATGGACAGGGAATACTATTCCATGCGTCTGGTGATCGAAGCAAAGGGCTATACCGGCTATCCGGAGGTGCTTGAGGGCGTTACGCTGAGTGAAGAGGATGCGGCGCTGTCTGCCGAAGACAAGATGAGACGGGCGACGGAGCTTGTGCTGGATGAAGCTTATTATGAGCTGAAGGACAGGATACGGCAGGAGATGCAGGAGAGCCTGGAGGAAGTGGACAAGCTGATGGACAGCACGGAAGGTTCGACACTCTCGGCATTACGGAGGGAAGTGAATGTAGTCCGGATCATGATGCTGATCGAGATCCTTCTGATCATCCTGATGGTGCTTGCGATCACGCGTCTCGGGATACGGCCTGTGATCAAGGCCGTGGACAGGATACGGGAGGAAAGTCCCATTCCGGAAAAGGGTTCAAAGGAATTCCGCTATATGGCAAGAGCCTATAACCGGATGTTTACCAGATACCTGAGCAGCTTGAGCCAGCTGAACTATAAGGCTTCCCACGATGAACTGACCGGGGCCTACAACAGGGCGGGCTACGATCTGCTGATGGAGGGGATCGACCTGGAGTCCACCTATATGCTGCTCCTTGATGTGGATAATTTTAAGAACATCAATGACAGCTACGGGCATGAGACCGGCGACCGGATCCTGATAAAACTGGTACGTATCCTGAAATCCGTCTTTAGGGGCGAAGATCATATCTGCCGCATCGGCGGAGATGAGTTTGTGATATTGATGGTGCATTCGGAGGGGCTGCAGCAGAGCCTGATCGAAGGCAAGATCAGACAGATCAGCAGTGAACTTGAAAAAACGGAAGACGGTCTGCCGCCGGTCTCCATCAGCATCGGGATCATGCACGGAAAGGATGCGGGGGATACCGCCGCTCTGTTTGAAAAAACGGACGCCGCGATGTATGCGTCAAAGAAAAAGGGAAAGCATACCTATACCTTTCACACAAAATAACAGCGGCATAAGACAGCGGGATATTACTGCCGGTCCGGGGCCGGATGGCTGCTGAACACAGATCATCAGGAAAATTCTATATCCTTGATCTGAAATCCCATAAACATGAAATGGGGCTTCGCGAGCTGAAGCTAAGGCTGCGCTGAGCGAGGACGGAAGCCTGAAACGGCTGATCTGATATATACCATAAGCGGCCGATGCAGGAACAGAAGATGGGGCGGTGCAGCCGCTGGAGCGTATCTTTTTTTGGAAAACTGCGGCTTGAACGGCCGCGGTTTTTATGATATAGTTGAGATGTTATGTAAACAAGATATGCCTGCAGGCGTATGCATCGGAGAGTGTCATCGAAACGGCAGTCATACGGATATAACGGAACAGAAGGACGGAAACTCTTGTACGCGTATCTGAAAGGAACAATCGGAGCAAAGCTTACAGACCGCATCATCATGGAAGTGGGCGGGATCGGATACAATGTCTTTTTTCCTTCCGGACGTATCGCGCAGCTTCCGCCGGTCGGTGCGGAGTACATGGTCTATACCTATACCAGTGTGCGGGAAGACGCACTGCAGCTGTACGGTTTCGGAAGCCGTGATGACCACGAACTGTTCTGTCAGCTCATTGCCGTAAGTGGCGTGGGACCGAAAGCGGCCATGAGCCTTTTATCCGAACTGAGTGCGTCCCAGATCCGTCTGGCGATCCTCGGCGGGGACGTGAAGACCCTGAGCAAGGCCCAGGGTATCGCGAAAAAGACGGCCGAGCGTCTGATCGTCGACCTGAAAGGAAAGATGGGTGCGGAGGATCTGCTTCCCGAAGAAGGGATGCTTCCGGAAGCCGTGAGTGCTTTAAGCGGTGCGGAAGCCGAGGCGGCCGAGGCGCTGACAGCGCTGGGTTATCCCGAAAGGGATGCGCGCACGGCGGTTGCGAAGGCGGCAGCAGAAGGGGCGGACGGTACGGAAGCACTTCTGAAAGCAGCGTTAAGATTCATGTGATCGTATATCAAAATCATATATTATGTCCAAACGAATGATCGAAACCTCCTTTACCGAGGAGGATGTGAAAATCGAAAGCAGCCTGCGGCCACAGTTCCTGAAGGATTATGTGGGGCAGGAAAAGCTGAAGGAGAACCTGAGAGTTTATATCGAGGCAGCGAAGGAGCGTGGGGAATCTCTGGATCACGCTCTGTTTTATGGACCTCCGGGTCTTGGAAAGACGACACTGGCAGGCGTGATCGCCAATGAGATGGGCGTGAATATCCGTATTACCAGCGGGCCGGCCATTGAAAAGCCCGGGGATCTGGCGGCGGTACTGAACAGCCTTCAGGAAGGGGATGTGCTCTTTATCGACGAGATCCACCGCCTTTCGCGGCAGGTGGAGGAGGTGCTCTATCCCGCGATGGAGGATTACGCCATCGATATCATGATCGGCAAGGGGAGCGGAGCCAAGTCCATACGGCTGGAACTGCCGCATTTTACGCTGATCGGCGCTACGACGCGGGCGGGGCTGCTTACGGCGCCTCTGCGCGACCGTTTCGGCATGGTGTCGCGTCTTGAGTTTTATACCACAAAGGAACTGACGGATATCATCAATCATTCGGCGAAGAAGCTTTCCGTTTCCATAGACGCAGAGGGAGCGAAGGAGCTTGCCCGGCGCAGCCGCGGTACGCCCCGGCTTGCCAACCGTATGCTCAAGCGTGTGCGGGATTTTGCGCAGGTAAAGTTTGACGGTGTGATCACCCGCGAGGTGGCGGAACATGCGTTGGATCTGCTGGAAGTGGACCGGCTGGGCCTGGACCAGACGGACAGGAACATGCTGCTGGCCATCATGCAGAATTTCGGCGGCGGACCGGTGGGGCTGGAAACCCTCGCCGCATCCCTCGGAGAGGATGCGGGAACCATTGAGGATGTTTATGAACCCTATCTTCTGCAGAACGGCCTTCTGATGCGCACACCGCGAGGAAGAGTCGCCACCGAGGCGGCCTACAGGCATTTTTCTATTCCTTTCGAACCAAAAGCTCTTGAGACATAAAGGACTCTTGAAAAAAAGGGACCGGATAGATTATAATATAACGGATAGTGTATATTCGTGTTATGGAGGTAGGCCATGGCGGATAAAAAAGTCATCAAGGTACTGATCGCCGGTAAGGTGATGACCATGAGCGGTTACGAGAGCGAGGAATACATGCAGAAGGTAGCCGCCTATATCAACAGCAAGATCGAGGAATATGAAAAGACCGATGCGTTCCGTCATGCGTCGAGTGATATACGGCATCGTATGCTGGAGCTGAACTTTGCGGACAGCTATTTCAAAGAGAAGGAACATGCCGAAGAGCTGGAACAGCGTTTGAAGGACAAGATCGATGAACTGGATGAGATGAAGCACAATTATGTGAACAGCCAGGTCATGGTCGAGGATCAGAAAAAGGATGTGGGCAGCCTTGAGAACAAGCTGCGCGAGAGCGAGAAGCTGATCACGGAGCTCAGGACCACGCTGTCGGAACGGGAAAAGACGATCGAGCAGCTGAAAGGCAGCGGCCGCGAGGAGCTGAGGGAAAGCAGGCCCAGACCGGTGCGTAGGGAAGAAAGCTCCGGAACAGCCTATACCCAGCAGAGCCTGGAAGATCTGTACGAAGATGAGGATCCTTCACCCCAGGCGCCGCTTTCTTACCAGGATCACCGAAATGGAAAGCGCAGAAGATAAGAGAGAAATGACCGCGGACGGGAAGACCGCGGCGTGTAAGGGAAAAAGGGGGCAGCCGCAGAGTTCGGCTGCCTTGTCTGTAAATGGCGGCTGTGCTGCAGCGGATGCGGGGGCGGCTGTTTTGCGTTGTGCAAAAGGTCCTGCTCGAAAACTGCCCGAGCTCCTGGCACCGGCGGGAGAAGCTGCGGCGGTGCGCGGGGCGGTCACGGCCGGAGCCGATGCCGTCTATCTCGGGGCAGGTCTGTTTTCCGCGAGGGCTTATGCAAAAAACCTCACGGAGAGCGAACTTATTGATGCACTGGATTATGTGCATCTGTTCGGGAAAAAACTCTATCTTGCCTGCAACACACTGATACGTACGCGTGAGCTGGAGGCGGTGTTTGCGATCGTCGATCCTTTATATGAGCGCGGTCTCGATGGTGTGATCCTTCAGGATCTGGGGCTGCTTTCTCTTTTCTCGCAGCGTTATCCCGCCCTGCCTCTCCATGCCAGCACACAGATGAGCATTTTGAGCGCGGCGGGCGTGGAATGGCTGAAGAAAAAAGGCGTTTGCCGTGTGGTCCCGGGGCGTGAGCTTTCCCTGGAAGAGATCAGAGAGATAAAAAAGTGTGGGCTGGAGCTGGAATGCTTCATCCACGGGGCCATGTGCTACAGCTATTCGGGGCGCTGCCTCTTCAGCTCCATGGCGGGAGGCAGGAGCGGAAACCGGGGACGCTGCGCGGGGCCCTGCCGGCAGCCCTATCACTGCCGCGGAAAGGAAAGCTGCTACCCTTTAAGCATGAAGGATATGTGCAGCCTGGAGGTCCTTGACCGCCTGGTGGAAGCCGGTGTGGATTCACTCAAGATCGAAGGACGCATGAAGGCGCCGGAGTATTCCGCGGGCGTGACGGAGCTGTACCGGAAATATCTGGACCGCTGTGCGGCGGGAGAGCCGTACCGGGTGGAAAAGGCGGATCTTGAACGTCTGGAAGGCCTGTATCTCCGGAGCGGGCGCCAGGAAGGCTATCTTGACCGGCATAACGGCAGGGAGATGATCAGCCTTTCGGATCCGGCCTATGCCAAAGTCTCGGAAGAAGAAAAGGACGCGATCCGGAGCCGTCTGATCGACGGAGCCGCAAAGAAGCCCTTACAGGCATACATACGGGTAAAGGCAGGGGAAGAGCTTCTTTTGAGCCTTTCCTGCGACGAGGCAGAGGTGAGTCTGAGCGGAGCGGTGGCGGAGCCGGCAAAGAAGCGGCCGCTTGCCGAAGCGGAGATCCTGCGGCAGATCCGGAAAACGGGGGATACGCCTTTTGTCATTGAAGAACTGACACCGGACTGCGATGAAAACTCTTTTGTCCCGCTGGCGGAACTGAATGCCCTTCGCCGCGATGCACTTGATAAAATGAGCGAGGCGCTGCGGGCACCATTAAAAAGAGAGCCGGTATCCGTATCTGAACTCAGAGAGCCCGTCTTTGGAAAGAGGAATGAAAAAACAGGGAAAAGCCTGTTCCTGGCCGGACTGGCCGGGGAAGGGATCGATCCCGCAAAGCTGATGGAGCGGGATTTTGTGGATGGCCTGATCCTGCCTCCGGAGCTGTATTTTGCATATGCGGGGAGGAAGCAGAAGGGGAAGAAACTTTTCCTGCGTCTTCCACCGGTCCTGCGGCAGAAACATCTGCTGCGGGTCAGGGATATCCTGAAAGCCGCGCTTGAGAATGAGCCGGACGGGATCTACTGTGATTCCCTTGATACGCTGGCTGCCGCTGCCGGGTTCTTCCCGAAGGAAAAACTGCGGGCGGACCGCGGCATCTATGTATTTAATCCCGCCGCGCAGGAGCTGCTCCTGAAAGAGGCAGCGACGTATACGGCGAGCGCGGAGCTGGCGGGAAAAGAAGCTTTATCGTTTGCGCAGAGGGACCGGACGGAGCTGGTCGTATACGGCCGGACGCCCCTCATGTACAGTGCCAACTGCGTCTTCCGGACACTCTTTTCCTGCGATCACGATGCACGGCTGCTCGTGTTGCAGGATGAAAAGGGACATGGCTTCCCGGTGCGTCCGGATCATGAATACTGTTTCAATACCCTTTATAACTGCGTTCCGCTCTCTCTGCACAGGGAGCTGGCGGAGCTGGCAGAAACGGGAGCGGCTGCCCTGCGGATCGAATTTTCGGTCGAAAAGGAAGAAGAGGCCTTAAGGATCCTGGACGGCTATACCGCGTGGCTTTCGGGCGGCGGGGAAGAGTTCCTGCCGGAAGGGGCGAGCAGCCGCGGACATTACAGAAAGGGAGCAGAATAAAATGCCCAGACTGATACTGGAATTGTCCAGATATTTCCTGCTGATCATCATGGCGGTGCATACCTCCATCGTATTTACGACGCTCCGGCGCAAGGACAGCGATTTCCGGAGGGGGATCTATTATTTCCTGGAATTTCTGGCCGTGCTCTTTTTTGCGCTTGGGATGACCGATGTTTTTCTCTATCATCTGGATGCCGGGGAAAGCGGGGTGATAGAAGAACTGGCCCTGCTTGCCGGAGGGGAGCTGGCGGTGCTGATCCTTCTGCCGCTGATCGCGCGCGTGATCTACCGGGATGTTTACAATGTGCTGCTGTGCGAGATGCAGATGCTCATGGGCGTCGGCTTTGTGGTGCTGGCAAGGCTGAACCTCCGGCATGCAAAACGACAGTTCGTCATTGAACTGATCGCGCTGGGGATCTTTCTGCTGGTGCCTTTTCTGATCCGTAAGCTCCGTATCCTGAAAAAACTCACCTGGATCTACGGAGGCGTGGGTCTGGCAGGCCTTCTGATCGTATTGCTCACGGGCCGGCTCGTTAACGGATCCAAGCTTTCCTGGAATATCTTCGGCATCACCTTCCAGCCTTCCGAGGCCGTGAAGCTGCTCTTTGCGTTCTTTATCGCGGGGCTGCTGGCGGAGAGCGCGCATCGTTTCAAAAACGTACTGATCTCGGCAGGACTGGCTGCCGTTTATGTGCTGGTACTGGTGGCTTCAAAGGATCTGGGAAGCGCCCTGATCTTTTTTGTCATGTATATCGCCATGCTCTATGTGGCGAGCGGAAAACCGCTCTATCTGCTGGCGGGGATCGGCGGCGGCCTGATCGCAGCGGTAGTCGCGTATTTTCTTTTCTCCCATGTGCGGGTGCGCGTACAGGTCTGGATGGCGCCCTTCAGCGATCCGGACAACAAGGGCTATCAGCTGACCCAGTCCCTGTTCGGCCTGGCCACCGGCGGCTGGTTCGGCCTGGGGATCGGGCACGGTGCTCCGAACGTCATTCCCTTTGTGGAGGAGGATTTTGTCTTTTCGGCCATCGCGGAGGAATTCGGCGTGCTCTTCGGCATCCTTCTGATCCTGCTCTGTCTCGCCGTGGTGCTGGCTGCGCTGATCCTTGCGGGGCGTGTGCGCGATCCTTTTTACCGTCTGGCAGCTGTCGGACTGGGAGTCTGTTACGGCGTACAGGTGATACTGACGATCGGCGGAGGGACAGGGCTCATTCCCCTTACGGGTGTAACGCTGCCGCTCATATCCAGCGGCGGTACTTCAATCCTCATCACCATCGTTCTTTTTGGCATACTGCAGGGGATCTACATGCTCCGCATGGAAGAATATGACGAGGACGAATGGGAAGCGGAAGAGTACGAGAAAAAGCTTGCAGCCTGGGACAAACGCCGTGAAAAGATGCTGGCGGACGGACTTGCGGAGGAAGCCATAGCGGATGCGGAAAATGCGTTCTTTGTCCGGGAGGATGAGAAGGCGCTGCTCCGTGAGGAAGAGGAGGAAAAGCGGAGACCGCAGGACCGCAGTATCTTTGTGCACTGTCTGATCTATGCGCTGATCTTTGTGCTGATGTTTGTCAATATCCTCCGTTTCATGTTTGTGGAGGGAGATACGGCCATGGTGAATTCCTATAACGGGAAGCGCATGGCCATACTGGAAAGGGATAATACCCGGGGGACCATTTATGCCGGAGACGGGAGCGTGCTGGCGGAAAGCGTAACGGATGAATCCGGAAATGAAGAGCGGATCTATCCCTACGGGAAGGTGTTTGCACATCCCGTGGGCTATGCGGTAAACGGCGGAGGCGGGATCGAACGGCTGATGCAGCGTTATCTGATCACCTCGGATATCTCCCTGGGAAGCCGTATGCGGGATGACCTGAACAGGAGCAAGCACGCGGGCAATAATGTGTATACGAGCCTGGATCCCGCACTGCAGAAGCTGGCTTATGAAAAGCTCGGTTCAAGGCGGGGGGCAGTGGTGGTCAGTGAGGTGAAGACCGGCCGTCTTCTGGCAGTGGTATCCGCCCCCAGCTATGATCCGGCACAGGTGGCGCAGATCTGGGACGAACTGCTTGCGGATACGGACAGCGGACGGCTCGTGAACCGCGCGACCCAGGGGCAGTATCCTCCGGGGTCTACCTTCAAGATCGTGACCGCGCTGGAATACATCAGGGAGAATCCCGGGACTTATAAGGATTACAGCTTTGAGTGTACCGGACGGCTTGATAAAGGAGGTGCCACGATACAGTGTTATCACCATACCGTTCACGGGAAAGTGGATCTGGAGGATTCCTTTGCACGTTCCTGTAACGCCTCGTTTGCCAACATCGGTCTTATGCTGGATCGTGATCTTTTTGCGGATACGCTCATGGGCCTGCATTTTAATGAGGAACTGCAGCTGGTGATGGACAGCAAGTCCAGCCATGTGAGCATGCGGAAGGATATGACGGAGGATGCCGTGATGCAGGCGGCCATCGGACAGGGAGAAACGCTTATGAGCCCGCTGCATCTGAACATGATCACAGCCTCTGTTGCCAATAACGGTGATATGATGGTTCCCTACATGATCGAGAGCGTAGTCACCGGAGACGGAAAGGTCCTGAAAGAATATGAACCCCAGCTTCTTGGAAACGTGATGAGCGAAAGCGAGGCAGCGGTGATGCGCAGCCTCATGGAGGCCGTTGTGGATTACGGGACGGCGAAACGCCTGTCGGCCCTGAATGTCACCGTGGCCGGAAAGACGGGATCGGCAGAGTTTTCCAGCAATAAGACACAGTCTCACGCCTGGTTTACCGGATATGCGCCGGCAGAGGATCCGCAGATCGCCGTGACCGTGATCGTAGAGAATGCGGGCAGCGGCGGCGAGGTCGCGGCACCCATTGCCGGGGATGTTTTTTCTGCTTATTTTTCAAGATGAGTCGAAACAGACATAAACGTATCCGTATACGGTATGCGGCGATCTGATACTGTCCGGGGGCCTGCCGGCCACTGAACGGTAACGACGAATTTCCGGTTTTGGTTTACATAAGTTAGTTGACATAAATCGAGGATGACGATATAATATCCCATAGCTGCCCGAGATCCGGCAGCGTGTGGCAGTGCCGGCGTAACGATCGTACCCCGGTGCCGAAAAGGAAAAACGGAGGTCAGTCCCTATGAAATGTCCATTTTGCGGTTCCGAAAATACAAGGGTGGTGGATTCACGACCCGCTGACGATAACACGTCCATACGCCGCCGGCGTGTGTGCGATGAGTGCGAGAAGCGTTTCACGACCTATGAGAAGGTTGAGACCATTCCGCTGATCGTGATCAAAAAGGATAACAACCGCGAGGCTTATGACCGTAAAAAGATCGAGGCCGGCGTGCTCCGCGCCTGCCATAAGCGCCCCATCAGCGCCGAGGCCATCACGCATCTGGTAGACGAGGTAGAGACCGAAGTCTTCAAGCGTGAGGAGAAGGAAGTGCCCAGTGCGGTGATCGGCGAGATCGTCATGGAGAAGCTGGAAAGCCTGGAAGCAGTGGCATACGTGCGTTTTGCCTCCGTATACAGGGAATTCAAGGATATCAACACCTTTATGGATGAGCTGAAAAAAGTCCTGGATAAAAAATAAAGCCAGGGACCGGGGGGAAAATGACATTTTCCGTAAAATGTGGTATAAAGGAAAGCGGCAGCAAGGGCTGCCGCTTTTTTGAGCTTTCACGCAGCTGGCAGTGAGGTAGAAGATGGCGGAAGAGATCAGGGAAGAAACAGAGTTCACAGGTGACGAGTTATCGGAGGAAGCATCGGCAGAAACGGTGAAGAACGTGACGGGTCGTATCGAACAGGGCTTTTTTTCCTACCGGAATGTATCGGAGGCGGAAGCGGCCCTGACGGAACAGTCCAGGATACGAAGGCTGGAAAAACAGCTGGATCTGAACCGGCCGAAACTGGTGCTGGCCCTTTATACCAAGGCCGTGAACGAAAATATCTTTACAACGGCGGAAGGCTATGCCTGGCTTCTGAAGATACGGCAGTATCTGGAGGAGCGTCGTGCTTTTCTGGACGGAGATATTCCCGGCATCCCTGCGGAATACAGGGCGGACCGGGATAAGGAGCGGCAGATCGACAGCCTGCGCGGGACCCTGCAGACGGTCAGGGAGCACAATCTGAAACTGAAACGGCGTACGGTGACCCAGCTGATCGTTATCTTCATGCTTGCCATAGGTCTCATCGCGATGCTGGTGATCGCCGGCGTGAGTGACAGCCCGAACATCCTGAATTACGAACGGACGCTTCAGGACCGCTATGCGGGCTGGGAGACGGAACTGAAGGAGAGGGAAGCCGCGATACGTGAACGTGAACTGGAGCTGAAAAGACAGTGAGCTTTTCACATTTTTATCATATTTATCGTTTATAGTCAGATGATATAAGGCCGCCGGAGCGGACGGCCGCCAGCACGCAGGAGGCGATGATATGGAACAGCCCAGGATACTCATAGTCGATGATGAGAGTAGGATGCGTAAGCTTGTGAAGGATTTCCTTGTACGCAAGGGATATGAGGTGCTTGAGGCAGGGGACGGTGTGGAAGCGCTGGATATCTTTTATGCGGAGAAGCAGATCGACATGCTGATCCTGGATGTGATGATGCCCCGGATGGACGGCTGGGAGCTCTGTAAGGAGATCCGGAAGACTTCGCGGGTACCCATCATCATGCTCACGGCCAGAGGCGACGAGCGTGACGAGCTTCTGGGGTTCCAGCTCGGCGTGGATGAGTATATCTCCAAACCCTTCAGTCCGAAGATCCTGGTGGCCCGGGTGGAAGCGATCCTGCGCAGGGCGGGCGGTGCCGCCGGAGAGGAAAAGATCGAAGCCGGCGGGGTAGTGCTGGATAAGACGGCGCATACTGTGGCGGTTGACGGCAAAGCCGTGGATCTGTCTTATAAGGAATTTGAGCTTCTGGAGTTCTTTATGGAGAACCAGGGGATCGCCCTTTCCCGTGAAAAGATACTGAACGGCGTTTGGAATTATGATTATTTCGGTGATGCGCGTACGATCGATACCCATGTGAAGAAGCTGCGCAGCAAGCTCGGCGATAAGGGAGATCTGATCCATACGATCTGGGGACTGGGCTACAAGTTCGAGGCCGGGGAATGAGGCCCTAAGAGTTTTGGACAGGGAAAGGCAGAAGAAAAAACATATCGGTTTCCATCGTTCCCTGAAGAGGGACATGACTCTGATCTATATCATCCTTCTGGGGGCCACGCTGCTCGCGTGCTGGGTCGTCAATGTCTGTTTTCTTGAGGGTTCTTATTTCCGGTACAAAGAAGATAATCTGGTCGAGGTTTACCGCTCACTCCGTGAGGCGTTTGAATCCAAAAAGATCGGAGAAGAGGAATTTGAAGATGAGATCATGCGGCTCAGTAATAAATATAACGTGAGCGTGGTCATCACCGATTCCAGATCGAATACCATCTATTCCAATATCAAGGATCCGGAGCGTATCAGCCTTCAGCTCAGGGACATCGTTTTTTCGCGGGACAAGATGAACCGGGAAAGCGTGGTCGAGACGAAGGAATATGCGATCAGCTTTGCAACGGATCCCTATAACAATTCCGACTATCTGATCATCTGGGGGGCTCTGAACGAGACCAGCTTTTTCATGATACGTACACCGCTGGAGAGTGTGCGGGAAGCCGTACATCTTTCCAACAGCATGCTCCGCCTCATCGGGCTTGTCGCACTTTTGCTGGCCGGAGTGGTGATCTGGTTCGTGACCAAAAAGATCACGGATCCCATCATGTCCCTGGTGGAGGTATCGCAGCATATGGCGGAACTGGACTTTGAGAGCCGCTACTGCGGAGACAGCCAAAACGAGATCGGCGTGCTGGGGGAAAACATGAACCGCCTCTCCTCGAAGCTTGAGGAGAATATCTGCCATCTGAAGAGCGCCAATCTGGAACTGCAGAAGGATGTGGAAGCCAGACGCTCCGCGGATGAACGCAGGGCGGAATTCCTGGCGAATGTCTCCCATGAGCTCAAAACCCCCATCGCCCTGATCCAGGGTTATGCGGAGGGACTCAAGGACGGGGTGATCGAGGATGAGGAGAGCCGCGATTATTACTGTGATGTGATCCTGGACGAGACGCGCAAGATGAACCATCTGGTCAAGATGCTCATTTCCCTGAACCAGGTGGAGTCCGGTCAGGATACGATGCGGATGGAGCGTTTTGATATGGACGAGCTGATCCGCAACTGTATCGAGTCCTTTACCCTGATGTGTGAACAGAAAGGGATATCCGTTTTTTACGATGCGCGTCCCGGCCGTTTTGTCTGGGCGGATGAGTACCAGGTAGAGGAGGTGCTGCGCAATTACCTGTCCAATGCGCTGAATCATTGCAGCGGGAAGAAGGAGATCGCGGTCCGTCTGGAAGAGCAGGGGGAAAAACTGCGGATCGCCGTTTTCAACAGCGGAGACCCGATCCCGGAGGAAAGCCTGCCGCGTCTCTGGGAGAAGTTTTATAAGGTGGATAAGGCCAGGACCAGGGAATACGGAGGCAGCGGTCTGGGGCTGTCCATCGTGAAGGCGATCATGGATTCGCTGAATCAGGAATACGGCGTGCGGAACTTTGAGGACGGCGTGGAATTCTGGTTTACCCTTGAAACCAAATAAGATTATGTGGTAAAATATCAGAGTTATGAGAAAGAAGATGATCCCGCTCATTCTGAGCCTGCTGCTTGTGTTTTCCGGCGGCTGTGCCACGGATGATGCGATCCCTCAGTTGAGTGATGAAGAGCTACGGATGGTCGAGGAATACGCGGCCCATCTTTTATTGAAATATGACAGTAATTACCGTGCCACGACCCTGAAGGAAGAGGAGATGGCCGCGGAGCGGGAAAGGCTGGAACGTCTCGCTGCCGTACAGGCACAGATCGCAAAGGAAAAAGCAGAGAAAGAACAGAAAAAGAAGGAAGAGTCCCATGATGACGGCGGGAAGGGAGACGGCTCCGGCGAAGGCGGCGGCCCGGGTTCCCAGGAGCCGGTCTATACGGATATCGATGAGTTCTTCGGCATCGAAGGCCTGGATATCAGTTACAGCGGTATGATGTCCGTCAGCCGCTATCCTCTGGTGACCGAGGACAACAGCTGGCAGGGGGTGGTGAATGCCACCGCCGGCAATACCCTGCTGGTATTCAGCTATACGATCGAAAATGTGAGCGGCACCGACCAGCTTCTTGATATGGCATCCTATTCGCCGCGTTTTACTTTCCGGATCAACAACAGCTTTTCCAAGGCGTCCATGATGACGCTTTTGCAGAATGATCTTGCGCTTTACAGGGATACGATCCCCGCGGGAGAGAGCCGCGAAGCGGTGCTGGTGATCGAGATCACGCAGGCACAGGCTTCGGAAGCGCAGAGAGTGACCATGATCATGCGGGGGAATGAAGGCCGTGGTGAGCTGACACTGGCTGCACCCTGATGCCTGTCCGTTCCGGTTGACCGGGGTTCGGAACGGCCGGCGCCGGTAAGATTCCGGACGGAGAAACGATGAAATAAAGATAGACTTTTTCACAGAATTTATTTATAATATTAGCAGTATGCCGCTGGCTGCAAATAATATGAGTGAGGTGGGGTTATGGAGACCAAGATTCTGCTTGAAAACGGAACGAACGAACTTGAGGTCCTGGAGTTCACTCTTGCGGGCAATTCCTACGGGATCAATGTGGCGAAGATCCGGGAGATCATACCTTATCAGGCGGTGACTCCGGTGCCCAACGCCCATCCGAGCATTGAGGGGATCTTTATGCCGAGAGACGTGATGATCACGGCGATCGACCTGAAGAACTGTCTTCAGCGCGGAGAATCCGAGGCGGGCGGCCTCTTTATCATCACGAATTTCAACACCCTGGATATCGCATTTCATGTGGACTCCGTGGTCGGGATCCATCGCGTATCCTGGACCGAGATCATAAAGCCGGACTCCACGGTTTCCAATTCCGAGGACGGAGTTTCGACCGGTATCATCAAGAAGAACAACAAACTCATCATCATCCTGGATTTCGAAAAGATCGTTACGGACATCAATCCCGAGACAGGTCTGAAGGTGCAGGAGATCGATGAGATGGGGCATCGCGGCAGGAACGATACGCCGATCCTGATCGCCGAGGATTCCGCACTTCTGAACAAGCTGATCGTGGAATCGCTGCATAAGGCCGGCTATGTCAACCTGACGCATACCGAGAACGGCCAGCTGGCCTGGGACCGTCTCTGCCAGTGGAAGGAGGAGGGGACGCTGGAGAAAAACGTCCAGTGTATCATTACCGATATCGAGATGCCGCAGATGGACGGTCATCGCCTGACCAAGCTGGTGAAGGAGGACGATGTACTCAAGAAGATCCCGGTGATCATCTTTTCGTCCCTGATCAATACGGAAATGCGGCGTAAGGGCGAGCAGCTTGGCGCGGATGCACAGCTGACCAAGCCCGAGATCGGCAATCTGGTACGCACCATCGACGGTGTGCTCGGTATCAATGTGGATTGAGTGATCCGGACAGAAGAAAAGGGGGGGTTACAGATGACAGCAAAAGAAGTCATACTCGGAAGAAGAAGCATACGGAAGTTCAAGGATGAACCTGTGGACCGGAGCGTGCTGGAAGAACTGGTGGCGGAAGCTTCCTATTCGCCCAGCTGGAAGCACAGCCAGATCCCGCGTTATATCGCGGTATGCGATAAGGCCCTGAAGGAACAGCTTGCAGCCGAGGCCACGACCATCTGGCCGGGTAACGGTGATATAATCAGACAGTGCGCAGCGCTCGTGGCGGTATGTGTGGTCACAAAGCGTTCCGGTTACGAGAGGGACGGTTCCTTCTCTACCGCGTTTGAGGACCGCTGGGAATTCTTTGATGCCGGGGTTGCCTCGCAGACCTTCTGCCTGGCGGCTTATGAGCACGGACTTGGCACGGTCATCCTGGGGCTTTTTGATATCGAGCGTATGAGCGAGCTCCTGAAGGTACCGGAGGGACAGAAACTGATCGCACTGATCCCTGTCGGCTATCCGGCGGAGGAGCCTGTTGCACCGAAGAGAAAAGAGGTAAAGGATCTGCTGACGGTTATTTGATCATTTGAAAAGAGAAGCCGCGTGCTTCTCTTTTTTGAAGAGCCCTGAGGCAGTCCGGCGGAAAGGCGGAGGAGCGCAGGCCGGAGTTTTTCGGGGCAGGATATGACGGGGGTACAGATAGGAGGTGTGATATGCGGCATCTGATGAATCCGCTGGATTTCTCCGTAGAGGAGCTGGATAAGCTGTTTGATCTGGCGGCGGATATCGAGAAGAATCCGGAAAAATATGCACATAAGTGCGAAGGTAAAAAGCTGGCGACCTGTTTTTACGAACCCAGTACACGAACGAGGCTTTCGTTTGAAACGGCAATGCTGAATCTGGGCGGTTCCGTGATCGGTTTTTCGGATGCGGGCTCGTCCTCGGCGGCCAAAGGAGAGAGTGTTTCCGATACGATACGGGTGATCAGCTGTTTTGCCGATATCTGTGCGATGCGCCACCCGAAAGAGGGGGCACCCATGGTAGCGGCAAGCCGTTCGTCGATCCCTGTGATCAATGCGGGGGACGGCGGCCATCAGCATCCGACCCAGACACTTACCGATCTGCTGACCATACGGGCGTTGAAAGGGAGGCTGGATCACTTTACCATCGGTCTTTGCGGCGATCTGAAATTCGGACGCACGGTGCATTCACTGGTCAATGCGCTTGCACGCTATTCCGACATCCATTTTGTATTTATCTCTCCGGAAGAGCTGCGCATCCCCGGCTATCTGAGGGATACGCTCTGGGACAGGGCCCTTTCCTTTGAAGAGGTGATACGCCTTGAGGATGTGATGCCGAAGCTGGATCTTCTGTATATGACCAGGGTACAGAGAGAACGTTTCTTCAACGAAGAGGATTATGTACGTCTCAAGGATTTCTATATACTGAACAGGGCAAAGATGGAGCGGGCAAGAGAAGATATGCTGGTGCTGCACCCCCTGCCGCGCGTAAACGAGATCTCCGTGGAGGTGGATGATGATCCGCGGGCGGTATACTTCAAACAGGTCCAGTACGGCGTATATGTACGCATGGCGCTGATACTGACACTGCTTGAGCTGGTATAGGAGGAGCAAGAGTATGCTGAATGTTGGAAAGATCGAGGAAGGCTTTGTGCTGGATCATATACCGGCAGGTAAGAGCATGTCCATCTATTACCATCTGGGACTGGATAAGCTGGACTGTACCGTTGCCATCATCAAGAACGCGCGTTCCAATATCATGGGGAAAAAGGATATCATCAAGGTGGAATGTGATATCAATATGCTGGATCTGGATGTGCTTGCGGTGATCGACCATACGATCACGATCAATGTGATCAAGGACGGGGTGATCGTGGAGAAAAGGGTTCTGGAGCTTCCGAAGGAGCTGAAGGGCATCATGAAATGCAGGAATCCGCGCTGCATCACTTCCATCGAGCAGGAACTGCCGCATATCTTTTATCTGGCGGATCCGGTACGGGAACTGTACCGCTGCCGTTATTGCGACGAGAAGAATACCGAGCGCTTCTGAAATGCCGGAAAGAGGCGGTGCTGTCAGAAAAAGACAGCATGACGATAAGAATACAGGAGGAAGATAATGGAAAAACTGATCATATACGGAGCCGGACAGCTGGGACGGCGGATCTATGACGAGATGGACCGGCCGGAACGGGTCGTCTGTTTTGCCGACAACAATCAGAAGGTGCAGGGGACGGAGTATAAGGGCATACCGATCATGGCCCCGGCGGAGGCCTTTCCGCATATCGCATACGACAGGGTCATCGTGGCAACGATCATGGGCATGAAGGAAGTGCAGCGTGAGCTTCGGGATGTTTACGGGCTTTCCCGTTCGAAGATCGATCTTTCCTATGCCGAGATCCCACTGCGCGCAAGGATCAGTTTTCTGAAATATTTCGCGCGTATGCTCAAAAAGGACGGCATTACGGCATCCGTTGCCGAGGCAGGTGTCTTCCGCGGAGAATTCGCAAAGGAGATCAATCATTACTTCCCGGAGCAGAAGCTCTATCTTTTCGATACTTTTGAAGGCTTTGCGGATAAGGATCTGGAGGAAGAGAAGAGCCGTTCGGATACAAAGAGCAGCCTCCTCAGGAATACCTCGGATTATCTGTCGGAAACCTCGGTGGAGAGGGTGCTGGCACGCATGGAACATCCGGAAAACGTGATCATCAAAAAGGGGTATTTTCCCGATACGGCAAAGGATGTTGACGACAGTTTCTGCTTTGTGAACCTGGATCTGGATCTGTACCAGCCGACAAAGGAGGGCCTGTATTTCTTTTATCCCAAAATGGTAAAGGGCGGCGTGATCCTGATCCACGATTATTTCTCGGGCTTTTATGTGCTGGATCAGGCGGTCTCCGAATATGAGAAGGAGACCGGAGAACGTCTGGCGCGTTTCCCCATCGGGGACGAGTACAGCCTGGGGATCATCAAAGTCTGAGCAGGCACAGGGCAGAGATAAAGTGATGTTACTTTCACGGTCTGAGAGCCGTGAAGAGTAATAAAGTGATCGGGGAAAGAAATTCATGAGAGATCTGATGGAGCTGCGCGGAGAGCTGGACAAGGTGGATGCGCAGCTGGCGGAACTGTTTGAGCAGCGCATGAAGCTCTGCGGCGAAGTGGCGGAATGCAAACTGGCCAGCGGGAAGAGAGTATATGACCATGCCCGCGAAGAAGAAAAACTGAATGCCGTCCGGGCAATGGTGGATGGTGATTTAAATAAAAAAGGGATCAGCGAGCTCTTTACGCTCCTGATGAGTCAGAGCCGGAAGCTGCAGTATAAGCGGCTCACCGAAACCCGGGGGCTGCAGCTGCCGTTCATCGGGGTGGACCGACTGGACGAATCGCTTCCCGTGGTCTATCAGGGGGCGGAAGGCTCATGGTCGCAGGCAGCGGCACAGCAGTTCTTTCCGGACAGGAAGGAATTCCGTCATGTGGAGACTTTCCGGGATGCCATGGCGGTGCTGGATGAGGGCAGTGCCGGGATCGCAGTCCTTCCGATCGAGAATTCCACGGCAGGTATCGTAAGCGAGATCTACGACCTGCTTGCCGAATATGAGCATTTTATCGTCGGGGAACGTATGATGCAGATCAGACATTGTCTGCTGGGCGTTCCCGGGGCGAAAGAAGAAGATATCAAATGTGTTTATGCACATCCGCAGGCACTGATGCAATGCGAACGTTATCTCCGTGATGCGGGTGTGCAGCAGATCTCCATGGCGAACAATGCTTTTGCGGCGGGGAAAGTGGCAAAGGATAAGGACCCGTCACAGGCAGCGATCGCCGGGGCCCACGCGGCCGACATCTACGGATTGCAGGTCCTCCGGGAAGGGATCAACAGCGCAAACGGCAATACCACGCGTTTTATCGCCGTGAGCAATCAGAAGATCTTCCTGAAGGATGCGGGTATGATCAGTCTCTGCTTCGAGCTGCCGCACGAAAGCGGATCGCTGTTTCATATCCTGTCTCATTTCATCTACAATGATCTGAACCTGACGCGGATCGAAAGCCGCCCGGTTCCCGAACGGAAGTGGGAGTATCGCTTCTTTCTTGATTTTGAAGGGAACCTTTCGCAGCCGGGAGTGCGCAATGCCCTCTGTGGCGTACGTGAGGAAACTATAAATCTGAGAATATTGGGGAATTATTGAGTATGGGGACATGTCTGTTTTTTGAAAAAACCGAAAACGAATGGATCGAAGAGCTGCGGGCACTGCGCGAATCCCGCTGGTCGGAACAGCAGGAGGGTCTGACGGTGTTCTGCAAGCGGCTGATCGCGGCCGCGGAGGAGGCGGGGGTTTCCGGACACCTGTGGCATTATATCCTCTGTGAGAGTCTGCTTCTGGATGAAAATCCGTATTCGCTTGCTGCGGAACGTAAGGGCGCGCCCGGAGGGACGCTGGATCTGCTGATCCAGTCCGAGATCGAGCGCATCTTTTCGCTCTTCCACACCGATTTTGAAGATATGTCGCGGCGTATGCACGTGCCGGAAGCCGAGCTTCTGTGTAATTACGAGTGCACGGGGAGCGGAAAGAAATACGATCCGGAGGGACGCAGGATCCTTAAGGAAGCGGTGACAAAACTGGAAGAGGCCGGAAGCCCGGAGGAGATGCTCGCAGTCCTTAATTCACTGTATGCAAAATACGGCGTGGGAAAACTGGGATTGTACGGGGCCTTCTGCCTGTCGGACAGCGAAGAGCTTTCACTCCAGCCTATACGGAATCTCCGTTCGTCCAGACTGGAAGACCTGGTGGGCTATGAAAACCAGAAGAAGGAACTGACGGACAATACTACGGCCTTCCTCTCCGGACGGCCTTCCAATAACTGCCTGCTGTACGGTGAAGCGGGAACGGGCAAGAGCAGCAGCATACGCGGGCTTCTCACCGAGTTCCGCGGACAGGGCCTGCGTATCGTGGAAGTGAGCCGTCATCAGTACCGGGAGATCCGCAGCCTGATCGAAGGGCTGTCCAAAAGGAATTATTATTTCATCATCTATCTGGACGATCTGTCCTTTGAAGATTTTGAAGTGGAATACAAATATCTGAAAGCCGTGATCGAGGGCGGGCTTCAGGAGCGGCCACGCAATATCCTGATCTACGCCACTTCCAACCGCAGGCATCTTGTGAAGGAACGCTTTGATGACAGGCCCGAAAGCCCGATCGACAAGCATCAGAACGAGACGGTACAGGAAAAGCTGTCGCTCTTTGACCGCTTCGGGACCACGATCTATTACGGTTCTCCGGACCGCAAACAATTCCACAATATCGTCGGAGCACTGGCGGAACGTTACGGTTTGGGGATCTCAAACGAAGAGCTCTTTGCACAGGCCGACCGTTTTGAGATGGAGCGTAACGGCCTGTCCGGCCGCACTGCGGAGCAGTTTGTGGACCGGCTGCGCGGAGTGGAGCGTATAGGCAGGAAAGTGGAGCCGGAAGAGCCGGCGGAGGAAAATAATACGCCTGCAGAGACAGAGAATGCGGATACGGAGAAAGAAAGCGCGGAAACGGCTAAGGCGGAAGCTTCGGCAGAAGCGGTACCGGTACCGGCAGTGGCGGTACCGCAGCCGGCGGGAGCCCTGCAGGCTACGGTTGCGGTTCCGGTCACGCTGTCTTCCCCGACGGGACCTGCAGCGCCAAATCCGCTTTTGCAGAGCGCTCCCGCACCCGCTGCGGAGGAAGCTCCTGTGAGACACCGTTCGCTCTTTGGCTCGGTAGTGGGCGCAACTTCGTCGTTCTCGCAGAGACCGGCAAGCGCTTCCGATAAGTCTGCGGAAGCAAAGACTTCCGCCGCGCCCGGAACGGTACCTGCGGTAGCCGCGCCTGCAAAAGAAGCGCCGGCTGCAACTGCACAGACTCCCACGGAGACGCCTTCAAGGCGCAGGGTTCTGTTCGGTTCCTCTTCGGGACTGAATTCGGCCTCCCAGGGGCTGTCGATCAATGCCAGACCGGCTTTGCCCTCAAATAACGCCAATACGGGAAATGTAGTAGCGGAAGCACCCAAGCCCGCCCTGCCGGAGAACCCCGCAGTGCAGGCCAACAGACCGAGACCGCTGTTCGGCAACAGGTTCGGGGGAAGCGGGAATGGCTGATAAAAAAGAGACTCCGCGGCTTTTTGCCGCGATGGATGTGGGCAGTTTTGAACTGTGCATGAAGATCTTTGAGATCTCCTCCGGCGGCATGCGCCAGATCGAATATATACGGCAGCGGCTTGCTCTTGGGACGGACAGCTATGTATCCAAAAAGATCAGTCTGCCCAAGATGGAGGAGCTCTTCCGCATCCTGCAGGAATTCAAGGACGTGATGCGCAGCTACCACATCAAGGAATACCGTGCCTACGGCACTTCGGCTCTGCGTGAGACCGAAAATACGGAGATCCTTCTGGATCAGATCAGAAACCGCAGCGGGATTAAGCTGGATATCCTGAGCAATTCCGAACAGCGTTTTCTGGATTATAAGGCGATCGCCGCGAGCGGAAAACAGTTTGACGAGATCATAGCGGAAGGGACTGCGATCGTGGATATCGGAGGCGGAAGCATTCAGCTTTCGCTTTTTGATAAGGGAAGGCTGGTCATCACGCAAAGCTTAAAGCTCGGCGTGCTCCGTCTGCTGGAACGGCTGACGGCGATCAAGCCGCGTTCCTCGCAGGTGGAAGCAGTCCTGGACGAGATGATCGACGGGCAGCTTCATGTTTTCCGCAAGATGTATCTGAAGGAGAGGGAAGTAAAGAATCTGATCGTTATGGATGACTATCTTTCGGCGCATTTCCGGAAGGCGGTAGCCGGTACCAGTGAAAAAAACGTGGTAAAGGCGGAGGATTTCCTGAGATTTGCCGAGGCTATCGCGCCGGAAGGCAGCGAGGAACTGGCGGAACGCCTGGAACTGCCGGAAGAAAGCGTGCCGATGCTAAAGATCTCGGCGGGGATCATGAAGCGCGTGGTGCGGAGTTTTTCCGCGGAAGCGCTCTGGGCGCCGGGAGCAACGCTCTGCGACGGTATCGCATATGAATACGCGGAAGGAAAGCATCTGAAATCGGCGGCGCGGGATTTTGAGGCGGATATCCTGGCCTGCGCGAGCACCATCAGCCGCCGCTATATGGGCAGCCGCAAACGGGCGGCAGCCATGGAGCAGATCGCACTGGCGATCTTTGACGGGATGAGGAAAGTACACGGCATGGGAGAGCGGGAACGCCTGCTGCTGCGCCTTTCCGCCATACTTCACGACTGCGGTAAATTCATCAACCTGACCAATGTGGGGGACTGCTCCTATTCCATCATCATGAATACGGAGATGATCGGCCTGTCCCATCTGGAACGGGAGATGGTGGCCAGCGTCGTAAAGTTCAATCATGAGGATTTTGAGTATTTCGAGGATCTGTCCGCGCACAGTGATATCAGTGAGGAAGCTTATCTGACCATTGCAAAGCTCACCGCGATCCTCCGGATCGCGAACGCTCTGGACAAGAGCCAGAAACAGAAGGTGAAAGAGATCAGCGCCGTGATGCGGGAAGACCGCCTGCTCCTTACGGTGGACGCGGGAGCGGATCTGCTGTTTGAACAGGAACGTGTGCGTGCGCGTGCGGACTTTTTTGAGGAAGTGTACGGGATACGGCCCGAGATCTGCAGGAAGTAGGAAGAAAAGATGGATTTTTACAATACCGATTATTATACCAACCGGGAACTGAGCTGGGTGCGCTTCAATGCTCGTGTGCTCTCGGAGGCAAAGGATAAGGAGATCGAGCTCTTTGAACGGCTGAAATTCTTAAGCATCACCGCCTCAAACCTGGATGAGTTCTTTATGGTGCGCGTGGCATCGCTGAAGGACATGGTCCACGCCGGTTACAACAAGAAGGATATCGCAGGACTGAAGGCGGGAGAGCAGCTGAACCTTCTCTATCCGGTGCTGCATGATTTCGTGAAAGACCAGTACAGCTGCTACCGCATGCTCGCGAAGGAGTGTCAGAAGAAGGGGCTGGTCATGGTGGAGCGGCATGAGGATCTGAAGGCGGAAGACGGGGAATTTGTAGACCGCTATTTTACCGATCATGTCTACCCGGTGCTCACGCCCATGGCGGTGGATTCCTCCAGACCCTTTCCGCTGATCAAGAACAAATCCCTGAATATCTGTGCTCTGCTGGTCAAAAAGGGAAAGGATCCTTCAAAGGAAAAGCATCTGGAATTTGCCACGGTGCAGGTACCGAGCGTGCTCCCGCGTCTGGTAAAGCTGGAAGATAAGGACGGACAGCAGCGCGTCATCCGTCTGGAGGAAGTGATCGAGCGCAATATGCACCGCCTCTTCCTGAATTATGATGTGCTGGGCAGCGCGCCTTTTCAGATCATGCGTAACGCCGACCTGACCATAGAAGAGGAAGAAGCCGAGGATCTGTTAAAGGAGATCGAAAAACAGATACGCAAGCGTCAGTGGGGCGAGGCGATCCGCCTGGAGGTGGAAAAGGGCATCGATAAACGCCTGTTAAAGACGCTGAAGCAAGAACTGGCCATCAGTGACGAAGATATCTATGAGATCGACGGGCCTCTGGACCTGACTTTCCTGATGAAGGTATACGGTCTGGAGGGCTTTGACGGATACCGCCACAGCTCTCCGGCGCCCAGCGAGGTGCCGCAGATCCCTGCGGGCAGCGATGTTTTCGCAGCGATCCGTGCCGGCGATATCCTGCTCCATCATCCTTATCAGTCTTTCCGGCCGGTGGTGGATTTTATCCGGCAGGCGGCGGAGGATCCGGACGTGCTGGCCATCAAGCAGACCCTGTACCGGGTGAGCGGAAATTCGCCCATCGTGCGCGCCCTGGCGGAGGCGGCGGAAAACGGAAAACAGGTGTCGGTGCTGGTGGAGCTGAAGGCGCGTTTCGATGAGGAGAACAATATCGGCTGGGCGCGTATGCTGGAAAAAGCCGGCTGCCATGTGATCTACGGTCTTGTGGGCTTAAAAACCCATTGCAAGATCGCTCTGGTAGTGCGAAGGGAAGAGGACGGCATACGGCGCTATGTGCATCTGGGAACGGGAAATTACAACGACGCCACCGCGCGGCTCTATACGGATATGGGACTTCTGACCTGCAGCGAATCCGTAGGCGAGGACGCCACGGCTGTCTTTAATATGCTTTCCGGTTATTCGGAGCCGCTGGGCTGGAACGAGCTCTCGCTGGCACCTTTGTGGCTGAAAAAACGCCTGCTCAAGCTGATCCGCCGGGAGACTGCGGCAGCCAGGGCCGGCAGACAGAGCGGGATACGCGCAAAAATGAATTCTCTCTGCGATCCCGATGTGATCGCGGCACTGTACGAGGCTTCCGCCGCCGGCGTGAAGATTGACCTGCTGGTGCGGGGGATCTGCTGCCTGAAGGTAGGGATCAAGGGGGTGAGCGAGAACATCCGCGTTTATTCCATTGTGGGCAATTACCTGGAACACGGACGTATCTTTGTATTCGAGAACGACTGCGAGCCGGAGGTGTATCTGGCCAGCGCCGACTGGATGCCGCGCAACCTGGAACGGCGGGTAGAGATCATGTTCCCGCTGCGGGAGCCGGCGCTCAAACAGCGCGTGATCCATATCCTGGATATGCAGTTCGCGGATAATGTAAAGAAGCATACATTGCTTTCCGGCGGTGAATACCGCAAGGAAAAGATCGGGAAGAACGAAAACCGTCTTTCCTGCCAGGAACTCTTTGAAGAAGAAGCGCGCAGGATGACGGAGAAGCGAAAGGGAAAAAAGGCCAGCCGCCGTTTTATCCCGAGGTCACATATCGATGAATAAGGATATAAAGTATATACTGGCATCCGGTTCTCCGCGAAGGAAAGAGATCCTGACACGCATCGGGGTGCCGTTTACGATACAGGTATCGGAGGCGGACGAGACGCATGGCAGGGAGCCGGCGGAACAGATCGTCATGCACCTGGCGGAACGCAAGGCGGAAGCCGTGGCGGAGCAGTTAAAGGGAGCGGAGGAGTGTGTGATCATCGCAGCGGATACCCTGGTCGCCCTTGACGGGAAGGTGCTCGGCAAGCCGATTGACCGCGCCGACGCCGAGGCGATGGTGAGGAGCATTTCAGGACGCGCGCACCAGGTTTTTACAGGGGTGGCGCTGATCCATCTGCCGGGCGGGGGTAAAAGGATCTTCTATGAACGCACGGATGTGCATGTCAGGGAGCTGAGCGAAGAGGAGCTGCACGCCTGGGTGGACAGCGGAGGCGGAGACGATAAAGCCGGGGCCTATGCGATCCAGGGGGATTTCGGCCGTTTTATCACGGCTATCGAAGGAGATTATGATAACGTAGTGGGCTTTCCGGCGCAGCGCTTTATAAAAGAAATGGAAGAATTTGAGAAAGGAGCTTACCAATGAGCGAGAATTATGACGATAAGGTGCTGGATGCTTTTCTGGCACAGCAGGATAAGCTGTATCCCGAGGCGGTCGCATCCGACCGTGAAGAAGCGGAGCAGTTCCTGCAGGAGAGCATGGCGGTAGTCGCGGACAGCCTGGCGGAAGTGATGGAATACATGGAAGAGGCCGGAGCGGATATCAGCGGTATGGATGAAAAGGATATCGCCGAAGCAGAGGAAGTGTTTGCCGTGGGAGACGGACGCTATCTCGTGCTTGAGATCTGAGCAGATCCCGGCAGCCGGCATAAAAGACGAAAAAAACAGCAGCCCTGCGGCTGCTGTTTTTCTATTCCGTTCATTATCGGATATAGGGACTGAGATCGCTCATCACTTTCTCACCAAAGGTGCTGTACTTTCCGTAGGAGAAACTGTCTTTTTCACCGGAATCCACAAATACCCAGTCATCGTTCATCTTGATGATCTTGGCATTGCGGAGTTTAAGGGTTTTTTCGTCATCGCGTCCCTTGATCGTGATCTTTACATCAACCTCGTATCCGTCGGTCACCTTGACCTTTTTAAATTTTTTGATATAGCTTGCAGTCGCATCGTGGAGTTTTTTGATCTCACTGCTGTTCAGTTCGGCTCCGTATTTGATATTTTCGAGGTGGTCGGCAAAATCCTCAAAGGCATCATCATCATCCCAATCGGTCTCATCTCCGTCGAAGATCTCTTCCAGACGGTCATTGATCTCGCGGATGTCACCCTTTTTCATCGGATCGGCATCTTCCCACTCAATGGAGAATTTGACATTGTCGCCGAAACGGTCTTCCAGATCCTCATACAGGTCCTGATAGTAATCGCCCATATCCTCCTCCCATACTTCAAAGTAGTCGGATTTGGAGAAAATGCTGCGGCAGCTGGAATCCAGGTCGCTGATCTGGTAGTAATCGTAGCCGGAAAATGCGGAAACGTCTCTTTTCTGGGAGTTAAGGGCACTGATGATATTGTTGAGCGGTTTCCGGTATGCATGCGATAAGGAGATGATCACGATGACCGCGATCACGATCGCAATAACACCGATGCCGCAGGCACCGGCGATGAGCAGGATCTTTTTCTTTTTCTTGGGATCCATCGCCGCCCTGGGAGCACGTACAGGCGGCATTCCCTGATTCATTCCCGGATTCGGACCGGCCATATTGGGAGCCATGCCGGGGTTCATCCCGGGATTCATACCTCTGTTTGGAGCCATACCGGGATTCATTCCCATATTGGGGTTTACGGGACCGTTCTGAGGCATCCCGTTTCTCTGAGGCATACCCTGCTGAGGAGGCATAGCGGAGCCCTGAGGCATTCCGGGACCCGGAACCGGAGCTGCGGAGGGAGCCGTATTCCGGTTGCCCTGCGGGGGCATCGGCGCATCATTTCCGGGGGCGAGATTGACATTACGTCCGCAGGAATTACAGAAAGCTGCCGCATCCGAGATCTGCGCTTTGCAGTGAGGACAAATCTTCATATTTCCATACCATCCTTTCGTGAAAGGTTTGATTTACATAACCTAATAAAGTATATCCTTTTTTTATCGGGGTGTCAAATGTATTCCCGTATCAGAACAGCCAGCCCGTCATGGTCATTATCGCTGTCCGTGATACGGTCGGCGGCCGCAATGGCACCGTCCTGTCCGTTACACATCGCGATCCCGACGGCGGCGGCGCGGATCATGGAAACGTCGTTTTCCGCATCTCCCGCAGCCAGCGTGGCAGAAGCATCGATCCCGAGGAGTGAAGCAAGCCGGGCTACGGCGGCACCCTTGCCGGCCTCTGCGGAAAAGATTTCCAGGTACCAGGGATTGGAAAGGACACAGCTGATCCGGCCGGGGAGAGCTTTTTCGACCGCTTCGGAAAAGCGCATAAGCTTTCCGCTTTCCGTAAGGTCTATGGCAAGCATTTTGCAGGGTTCTTCCGGCAGCCCTTCCGGAAAAGAGGGGAGAAGATGATGGGGAAGTCTGACCACACGGGTATAAAAGGCGAGTTCTTCTCCTTCGGAGGCAGTATAGATCTCTCCGCCGCCATAGGTATGGAGGTAGAGCCCTTCGTTTTGCGCCAGTCCGTACAGCGTACGTACCTCCGGCATGGACAGCGTGCAGCGGTAGAGGTCTTTTTCGGCAGTGCAGTCGTAGATCTGTGTCCCGTTAGCGGCTACGGCATAAGGTGAAAAAGGGAGCAGGCCCTGTGATTCGATCACGGAGAGGATACTGGCCAGAGGCCGCCCCGAAGAGATCGCGATCACATGGCCTGCTTCATGCCAGGCGCAAAGTGCGTCATAGGTTTTTTTGCCGATCTGCTTCTGCGTATCAAGCAGAGTGCCGTCCAGGTCAAAGAAGAAAAGGCGCCGCATCAGTTTTCGTCGTCCTCTACCTGAGCCTGGTATACGGTACGTTTTCTGGCCATCTCGTCGTTTGCCAGGTATTCGTCATAGGTGGTGATCTTGTCTACGATGGTACCGTCGGGCAGGAATTCGATGATGCGGTTGGCCGTGGTCTGGACCAGCTGGTGGTCGCGGCAGGCGAAGAGGATCACGCCCGGGAACTTCAGCATGCCGTTGTTCAGAGCCGCGATGGATTCCATATCCAGGTGGTAGGTGGGCTCGTCAAAGATCAGGCAGTTGGCACCGCTGATCATCATCTTGGAGAGCAGGCAGCGGACCTTTTCGCCACCGGAAAGCACTTTGACTTTTTTCACGCCGTCCTCACCGGGGAAGAGCATCCGTCCGAGGTAACCGCGCACATAGGTCACGTCTTTTACGGGGGAATAGCCCATAAGCCAGTCGGTGATCGTGTAATCGTTATCGAATTCGCGGCTGGAGTCCTTGGGGAAGTAGGCCTGTGAAGTGGTCACGCCCCATTTGTAGCTGCCGCTGTCGGGCTCACGTTCACCGCTGAGCACCTGGAAGAGTGCGGTCTTGGCCTGTTCGTTGCTGCCGACAAAGGCGATCTTGTCGTCATGTCCCATGGTGAAGGAAACATGGTTCAGAAGCGGCGTGCCGTCCTCGCCGTTCAGGCAGAGGTCTTCGACAAAGAGCACTTCGTTACCGATCTCCCGGTCGGGTTTGAAATCGATATAAGGGTATTTGCGGCTGGAGGGTTTGATCTCGTCCAGCTGGATCTTTTCCAGTGCGCGTTTACGCGAGGTCGCCTGCTTGGATTTGGAAGCATTGGCGGAGAAGCGGGAGATGAATTCCTGCAGTTCCTTGATCTTTTCTTCCTTTTTCTTATTGGCTTCCTTCATCTGCTTGATGAGCAGCTGGCTGGATTCGTACCAGAAATCGTAATTGCCGGCATAAAGCTGGATCTTGCCGTAGTCGATATCCGCCGTGGCGGTGCAGACCTTATTCAGGAAATAGCGGTCGTGGCTGACCACGATGACCGTGTTCTCAAAATTGATTAGGAACTCTTCCAGCCAGGCGATGGCGTCCAGATCCAGATGGTTGGTTGGCTCGTCCAGGAGAAGGATATCGGGGTTGCCGAAGAGGGCGCGTGCCAGCAGGACCTTGACCTTGTCACTGCCGTTTAAGTCCTTCATCGTACTGTAATGCAGCTCCGTGCTCACGCCGAGGCCGTTTAAAAGGGTGGCGGCGTCGGCCTCTGCCTCGTAACCGTTCATCTCCGCAAATTCGGCTTCCAGTTCTCCTGCGCGGATGCCGTCCTCATCGGAAAAATCTTCCTTGGCGTAAATGGCATCCTTTTCCTTCATCACATCATAGAGATGCCGGTTGCCCATGATCACGGTATCCATGACCGTGTATTCGTCGTATTTGAAATGATCCTGCTCCAAAACGGACAGACGCTGTCCCGGCGTGATGGAGATATCCCCGTTTGTGGTATCCAGCTCGCCGGAAAGGATCTTCAGGAAGGTGGACTTGCCGGCACCGTTGGCACCGATCATGCCGTAGCAGTTTCCTTCGGTGAATTTGATGTTGACATCCTCAAAGAGGGCTTTCTTTCCTACACGGTAGGTAACGTTATTTGCTGCGATCATAAAAAAACATACTCCTTATCTGTAACGATTGCGGACAACAAGAGGGATTATATACATATTGTAAGGAAAAAGCAAGAGTGAGAGAAGGATACGGCCGAAAAGGATGTGCACGGTGACGGATCATGAGAAGACGCCGGGCCTCGGTATATCCGTGACGACCTGGTTCTTGCCGTGGGTCTTGCCGTAATACAGCTTATCATCTGCCTGCTGGATCAGATGTTCGACGCGGTAACCGGGGATGGATTCGGCGATGCCGAAGGTCATCGTGATGCGGATCTCTTTTTCTTCATATTTTATGACGCTGTTCTCGATCGTTCTGCAGATACGTTCGGCTGTGACCGCACCCAGTTCCAGGGGGCTGGCGATCAGGATCAGGATCTCTTCACCGCCCCAGCGGCAGACGGCGTCATCTTCACCGACACTGGAACGAAGGATATCCGAGACCGTGACCAGTACCATGTCGCCGGCCTCGTGACCGAAGGTATCGTTCACTTTCTTGAAATCGTCGATATCACCGAGGATCATGGTAAAACGGCGGCCTGTGCGCTTGAGGATCTCCATACGCTCCGTCAGCATCTCATTCATGCTGCGGCGGTTCAGAAGGTGTGTCAGCGGATCCTTATGTGCCAGTTCGTCCAGTTTTTCGTTCTGTTCGGCAAGGACGCGCTGACGGTTTAGGATCTCCCATACGAAGAGATAGGAGAAAACGATCATGAGAGCGAACGACACAAGGGTGTTGTAGATATAGATCACGGTCATCATCTCCGGCTTGCCGATGGGAAGCAGCGGCGTGATAAAGAGCATGATGGCGTAATTCAGGAAATATGCGAAGATGACCATCAGGGAAAGTACGAGGGGCAGCGACTGATGCGGATGCTCCTGGTTCTTCTGTCCGACAAAAGTAAAGTAGAAGGAAGAAGAAACGCCGGCAAAAAGATAGGAGGAAAAGCCGGCGTCCCAGCCGACCAGCAGCGTGCACAGAAGCACAGCCGTAAGGATCTCGGCAAAGCTTATGAGATACATCGTGAGCAGCCGGTCTTTCTGGACCAGCCGGAAGATCAGGGTGAAATACATCACGCCGCCGGCTAAGGAAGCGCCCGCCATCACAAAGGATTCGGCAATGAGAAAGAGCACCATATTGAGCATATGGATCACGCCGATCGATACGGCGGTATAACGGCAGATAAGCTGGGCGGAAAAGAAGCTGTTCCCGTGCATAAGCTCATGGATGTAATGTCTGATATTGCTCACGTAACTCTTTTCCTTTCAGAACTGGGCGGTCATCTTCCGTTTCGGGTACGGAGAGCCGCAAAAACCCGGAGGCATACACTCGGTAATAGTATATCATTTTTGGGAAAAAAATGATAGTCAAAACAGGCAGAAAAAAAGAAAAGATGATCCGGGAAAAGGAGCAAAAAAGAAATAAACAAGAATATCGGAGCAACAGATAAGAAGTCAAAGCAAACGGGGAGGAGTATGATTGGTAGCGTGAGGACAGAGTCCGAAGGTATCGGACCGTCACAAAATCATAAGGAGGATATAGCAATGAAAATGAAGAAGTTTTTGTCGCTTTGTTTGGCTGCGACCATGACTGTCGGCGTGCTCGGCGGTTGCGGTGACGGCGGCTCATCAGGGGGCAGCACCGGCGGTAATGACGGCGGAAATTCTTCCGGCGGGGTTGAAGAGATCACCTTCATGGTATGGGATGATCTGGATGCATCTTCCGACCTGATCACGCAGGGTTACAAGCAGTCCATCGACCGCTTCAACAAGGATTACGAAGGCAAGTATCACTGCAAGGTCGTTTCCACGAACCTGGAAGAGTACTACACCAAGCTGAATGCAGAGGTTGCTGCAAACAATACCCCGGACGTATTCATCGTTTCCCCGGGACCCAACCTGGATGACTATGTACTGCCCGGAACCGCAGCTAAGCTGGATAGTTATCTGAATGCTGACGGATGGAAGGGAACCTTCACTTCCGACGCTGTATTCGCAGGCGGCACCTATGGTGCAGAAGCAAAGGACGGCGCAGGTATCTACGCAGTTCCTCTGAACATTGCTGCAGCATGTGTGTTCTATAACACCGAGATGTTTGAAGATGCAGGAGCAAAGGTTCCCAAGACCTACAGCGAACTGCTGGATGCCTGCAAGAAGCTGGATGCCAAGGGTTATACTCCGATCACCATCTCCGCAGGTACTGCATGGTGCCTGTCCATGGTAGCCGGTTATCTCTGCGACCGTAACGGCCTGAACCTGGATGATGTTTATGAGAAGAAGACCGACTGGTACGATGCAAAGGTCATCAAGGCCGGCGAGCAGATCCAGGAGCTGTCCCAGTACTTCCAGCCTACGGCTGCTGCTGACGACAACGACGTTGCAACCGCTGCTTTCTATGACGGCGAAGCTGCTATCCTGATCCAGGGTTCCTGGGCGATCGGTCAGATCAACGGTAGCTGCGAGCCCGGCTTCGAGAAGAAGGTCGGCGTGTTCGCATTCCCCGCTGTTGACGGTTCTTCCGCAGATCCTAACCGCGTTATCGCAAAGTCCGACTCTCTGGCTATGAGCGCTACCAGCCAGCATAAGGATGCTGCTATCGCTCTGATCAAGTACTTCGTAGACGATACCGCTCAGAAGTACACCGCAGAAGTCGGCGGCAAGATCCCTGTTACCAAGGTTCAGTATGACGAGAGCGTTGCTCCGCCCGAGCTGGCATACGTTATGGACGTGTTCAAGAACGCAAATGCGACCTTCGGTTTCTATAACGAGTCTCTGGCTGACACCGAGGCAGGCAGCACCTTCGACAGCTGCTTTGTAGAGATCTTCAAGGGCACGGATCCCAAGACGGCTCTGAAGCCCATCCAGGATTACTACGAGGCTAATGTTTGGAAATAGGATAAACATTAATTTCTGATCAACTTGTGTCAGCACCTGCTCTGCGGGTGCTGACATTTGCTAAAGGGTGTTTAATCGCGGCATAGTCCCGCAGAATTCCCAGGGGGGAAATATGGATAAGCTTCTTAGAAAAAAAAGTTATATCATTATGTTCCTGGCTCCGGCCTTTATACTGTTTACGGCAGTTCTTATCGTTCCGATCATCACGGCAATCTATTACTCGCTCTGTGATTACAAGGTAAACACGGATGCGACGTTTGTCGGTTTTCAGAATTACATTGACCTGTTTACGAAGGACCCGGATTTTGCTACAGGTATGAAGAACTCCCTGTTCTTCATGGTCTTTTCCTGCATAACGCAGCTGATCTTCGGCCTGATCCTGGCAGCGCTGCTGACCAATATCAAAAAGGGCCGGAACTTCTTTAAAAATGTATATTATCTGCCCTGCGTGCTGAGTTCCGCAGCCCTCGGTCTTATGTGGTATTTCGTGTTCTCGCCGAAATACGGTATCAACAAGATCTTTGAAGGCCTTGGATGGCTGGAGAGAGCTGATAAAGGTACACAGTGGCTGTCCGATACATCGGGCTTCATCATCCTGCCGATCATCGTGATCTCGTTTGTAGCTTTGTGGCAGTATGTAGGACAGTCCATGATGCTCTATATGGCGCAGATCTCGGGCATCAGCAAGGATATCTACGAAGCAGCTTCGATCGACGGCTGCTCCCGTACCCAGTCATTTTTCCGCATCACTCTGCCGCTGATCAAGCCCATGGTGGCGACGGCCATGAGCCTGAACGCCATCGGTTCGCTGAAATTCTTCGATCTGATCTACAGTATGGTACCGGAATCCATGCGAGGAAAGAACGGCGGCGCTCATGTGCTTGCGACCAACCTCTATGAACAGGGTCTCCGTTACAGTAAATACGGTTACGCCTGTGCGATCGGTATAGTGCTGCTTGTCATGTGTCTGCTCGTGACGTTTTTGATCAACAAATTCGTCAAGACGGAAAGCTACGATATGTAAGGGGGAGGAAAGATGAAGATAGATGTTGATAACAGCATGGTAGAAAAGGACAAAACGAAGCGGAAGGTCGTCAAGATCCTCATTTATGCGCTTCTGATCTTCCTCGTATTTGTTTATATCCTGCCGCTACTGTGGATCCTGATGTCTTCGATGAAGGATAATGCGGTGTTCAAGAGCACACCCTGGGATCTTCCGAAATCCTTCAATGTAGACAACTATGTATTTGCCTGGACGAAAGGAAAACTCGGTATCGCAACCCTGAATTCCTTTATCGTATCCACGATGACGCTGATCATCGCCCTGATCGTCGGTTCCATGGCGGCCTTTGCCATTGCGAGACTGCGCTTTAAGTTCTCCAAGCTGGTGCTGACCTATTTCATGATCGGTATGATGATCCCCATCCACTGCGTACTGTTCTCTCTGTATACGCAGTTTGCATCCTGGAAGCTGACCGATTCGCTTCCCGGCCTGATCATACCTTATGTGGCATTCTCACTGCCGATCACGATCTATATCATGGTGGGCTTCTTCGAGAGTATCCCGAACGAGCTGTTTGAGGCGGCGGTCATCGACGGCTGTTCCGTTCCCCGCCTGTTCACCACAGTTGGTCTGCCTCTGGCCAAGACAGGATTCATGGTAACGGGTCTTATGGCTTTCGTTAATAACTGGAACGAGCTGCTTTTCGCTACGGTATTTATCTCGGACGACAGCAGAAAGACGCTGCCCGTGGCACTGACGAAATTCGTGGGACCGCACAGCACAAACTACACCCAGATGTTTGCGGGTATCGTTATCGCCGTTATCCCTACGATCATCGTTTACTGTATCTTTGCTAACCAGATCGTTGAAGGTCTGACAGCCGGTGCAGTTAAGGGCTGAGCGCTCGGACGGATCAACGGAAGAAAGAAATCAGAGGGAAGACTTCGGTCTTCCCTTTTTTTTGCGTATTGCGGAAGGAACGCAGGGCAGGGGGAAAACTGCTGTCTTCCCCTTTTTATGCTTTGCGTATCGCAATACACATAAGCTTTTCTTCTGTCTTTTTGCTCAAAAATGGGGGAGCTGATCCGGGCTGTATATGATAGTAGAAAACGATCAAAAACAGAAAGAACGAGAAAAACGGAGAAAAATGCAGAAATATCAAGAAAGATAGAGAAAAACAGAGAATAATAAAGATATAGCCGCTTGCAAAGAAAGGAAAAAGCAATTATATTGCAATATGTAGTTAGCACTCGATGAAAATGAGTGCTAATAAACCAGAATCTGAAAAGGAAAAATAAAAGGAGGCGTCAATCATGAAGTTAGTACCTTTGGGTGACAGAGTTGTTTTACAGCAGCTGCAGGCCGAAGAGACCACAAAGTCCGGCATTGTTCTGCCCGGTCAGAACAAGGAGAAGCCCCAGCAGGCAAAGGTCATCGCCGTAGGACCCGGCACCGAAGAGGTGAAGATGGAAGTAAAGAAGGGCGACGAGGTGATCTATTCCAAATATTCGGGAACCGAAGTGAAGATCGAGGATGAGGAATACATCATCGTGAAGCAGGCCGATATTCTGGCAATCGTAAAGTAAAAGATAGGAGGCATAGATCATGGCAAAAGAGATTAAATACGGTGCGGAAGCCCGTGCAGCTTTGGAAGCCGGCGTAAACAAGCTGGCAGATACCGTTCGTGTGACCCTGGGACCCAAGGGCCGCAACGTTGTGCTTGATAAGAGCTATGGCACCCCACTGATCACCAACGACGGTGTGACCATCGCAAAGGAGATCGAGCTGGAAGACGCATTCGAGAATATGGGTGCACAGCTTGTTAAGGAAGTGGCTACCAAGACCAACGATGCCGCCGGTGACGGTACAACTACCGCGACCGTTCTGGCACAGGCTATGGTAACGGAAGGTATGAAGAACCTGGCTGCAGGTGCGAACCCCATCATCATGCGTAAGGGTATGAAGAAGGCTACCGACTGCGCTGTAGAAGCCATCCAGAAGATGAGCACCAAGGTCAAGGGCAAAGAGCAGATCGCACGTGTGGCTGCCATCT
>JAEEGL011843019.1_pt1 | contig 44767 bp, 42 predicted proteins | sample 9134231 | NCBI WGS metagenome assembly JAEEGL01 (sample SAMN16246548, study PRJNA631951) | gut metagenome | biome: gut microbiome; feature: rumen; material: fiber-attached | host: Bos | place: Iran: Karaj | collected 2018-10 | reverse complement strand
CATAATCTTGTATATAGTTAGTATGTTGGGTAAGATGTATTATTGACTCTACCGTAGTTCTTCTGGCAAGTTCAACTTTTACAACTTCCTCTTCATTTATGATAAATCTTTTGGGATTTCTTAATATGTTATCTATGTATGGAATAGCATCTTCTATTTTATCTAGCCATTCATAATCAAATTTTCTATTAACATATTTTCTATCAATATTTAATGTTGTATTTATACTTTCGAGAAAATTTCTTTCTTCATCCATATTATCAACTCCTGTTTGATTTCTATCTACTATACCATCTTCTTAAGTCTTAGTAGATATTCTTTACATTCTCCAAAGTTTTCTTTTCCAAAGGTTTGATCCAACCATTTTACGAAGTCATCTATTTCATCTCTTATGTATGCGATATTTAACTGTTCAAATTTTCTGAAGATTTTTCTTGCGATGAAATAGTCTACTGCATCAACTTCTGTTCCTCCACATTCTACGAATGTTGCGACAAAGTCTCTCATTTGCTTAACAATACGGTTACCAAATGCTATACGGAAGTGTTTAATAACATAGTTATCCATGTCTTCTATTTTTGCTTCCATTTCATGTGATAACTTATTTTTTTGTTTTGCTTCTTTGAATAGTCCTTCAAGATAAGAACTATTTATATCTATGCTATCTTTATCTTCTGGTTCAAATACTTGACCTTTATCATTAATATCTATTGGCATAGCACGGTCGTACACTTTATCAGTAACTGCGAATGTAGAGTCATCGTTATTGATTGTACCGATATACCACATATTTCCAGGGATTTGTAATTTACCATTATTTAATAGTTTAGGGTCATTATCCCATTTACTTGGAACTAACTCGATAATCCACTCATCACGAGAAGGCATTTCCAAAATAGATAACATTTCAGCGAAGTAGTACTCAACACGCGCAATGTTCATTTCATCTAGTACAGTAACATATACATCATCTGTATAATTAGCTAAATATAAACCTTTTAAAACTTCAGTTTCATTAAACTTCTTAGTAAATTCATTGAAATAACCAAATAACTCAGTACGATCTCTCCAAGAAGGTTGCACCGAAGCAATAATAGCATCATTCTTAATAAACTTACCCCAAGCATAAGCTAAGGAAGTTTTACCAGTACCAGAAATACCTTGTAGGATAACTAACTTAGTAGCTGATAAACCAGATATAAATAATCTAATCATATTAGTTGTATAATAAAGTCTTAATTTAGAAGCACAAAAATTACGGAAAGTTTCAACTAATTCTTCCAAAGTAAATGTATTACCATATTGTTGTATTTTATAATCTCTAAATTCCAAATCAATAGCATGTAATTTACTAAATCGATAATTATCAAGATCCCCATCTAAAGTATCTGTACTCTCAGTTTCTTCATCAGTAACTGTAGCCTCTTCTCCTGGTTTTAAACCAAGTTGTGATACTTTCATTGCCAAAATCTTTTCTTTTTCTTGAACTAAAGAAGCAACTTCTCTATTTAATTCCCCTATTTCATTTAACATAGATTCTTGTTCTACTAATGTTTTTCTAAACTTAATATATTTTCTAACAATAAATACAATTATTAAAACAATTAAAGACAAAACTATTAGCATTACCAGAACTGCAATTACAACTAAAACCCATTCCGCAACATTTAAATCTTTACGATAAAACTCAATTACATATAAATATTCTTGAATACTAAATATCTGTACAATTCCTTTAAAGAATCCCCCAACAATCATACCAATACCATTAAAAAATACAGACATAAATTCATATAAGAATCGAATATAGGTCATACTATTCCTCCTCAAATAATAACACTTCTAAAGCCTCATTATGATATTTTAAAAAGTAATCACGATTTTTATATTTACAATCTTGAACTACTAAATAACGAAAAATTCCAACTTGTCTAATACTTTCCGTTTTTTGATAAATATCACTAATATGAGTAAAATCTTGTATACAAGCAAATTGATAATCTTCACTAAAAGCACTCTCTTGAGCTTGATACATTGAATAATTAACACAAATAACAACATATTGTTGAAATAAAGGATTATCAATCAAATCTAATATTTCATCATCAAATTTACCTCTGCGAATAGTTGTTTCAGGAAATTCAATAAAAATTAAAGGATTTTTCTTTTTCTCTAATACATTTTTTAATAATTGAAAAGACACCTTTTGAATCAAACAACGTAATTTAGCATTCCCTAAATTCTTATCTTGATATACTTTATAAATTGTTGTAGTACGATAACAATCTAATACCTTAATAGCAGGAACTAATTTATAAAATACTTTATCTTGTTTATCTTCAAAATAATACTCTTCTATTTGATAATAATTTTCTTCATAACTTAATAATTTTTGTACAGTTTGATAAGTTTCTCTTACCATAGAAATTAATTTATTTCTACGTTCCTTGGTAAGAGAATTAAAAGTACTATTCTCATCTAAAAAAGAATTCATTTTTAAAGCAACATCCTCTTTAGATTCAAATTTAAGAGAATCAATTTTTATAATTTCAAAACAAATAGGATTTAAATCTATAATTAATTGACAATGTTCTTTATACTCCTCATTACTAACAGATAATTCATATTCCTTATAGTCATATAACATCTCTTCCATAATACCCTTTAATTCAAGTTTCAAATTAGAAATAGAATATTCTGAATCATCATCAATTGTATGAAAAATATGATAATAATAATTATCCACATAAGTATGAAAATACTCATAAAAAACATTATGGGTAAATTCATCATCCTTTTCCATTAAAAATTCAGCATAAGAAATAAGGCGATTAATCTTATAATCCATAAAAACAGTAATCAAATTGTTCATAGAAATCACCTACCTTATCTTTTAAATTATATCATATAAACTTGTCAAAAATAAACATTTTAATTAGCAGAATTTACAGAAACTGAAATTATAGAAGTACTATTAACTATAGGATATGTATAATTAGCAGTAATATCATTTTTATAAAACAAAATTGAATTACTAGAAGTAGCATTTAATTTAAAAGAAAACTTCGAAACATACTGATATCCAGAAATTGTAGTCTCTTCATAATCTGTACTTAAACGAGATAAAAATAAACGATCTGTCATATCCACAAATAAAATATGAGGATCATATTCCACTGTAACAATAGCTGAAAAACACTTTGCTTGATCTGTAGGTGACAACGCACTATATTCATCTAAAGATACTTGATCACCAACAGCATAATTTCCAAAAGCCTGCTCTACTTGATAATAAGTAATAGCATTCGTAAAATTAATCATCAAATACTTTGAATTAACACTATCAACAATCTCATATGAAAAGTCACTCTTTTCAACACCAATAGTATAAGTAGCCATCATCGTTTTTTGATAAGGTGAGCTAGAAGTAACCCTAGTTTGTACTACTACAGTATCTCCTTCATAAAAGTTTTGTAAAGGTGTTACCGTAATCGTATAATTATCCATACTATCTTCTGGATGTAAAACACCTGACGTTTTACTAAGAGTACAAGCAACAGTATTAGGACAAGTAACATATATGTTATAAGCTATATCTGATGTTGTATAACGTCTATTACTTTTACGGTTATTTAAATCAATTGTTAAAGAATAAGAATTAACACCATCCCAGTTAGTAATAGAAAGATTTTTACCATTAACATCTAATATACTACTATAAAAGTAAAATGCTTTAGTCTCTAAAATATATTCATTAATAATATTTTTAATATATCGACCAAAAACGATAGTTGTAAAAAAGAATATCATTAGTAATACTAAAATAATCATACTAACAGTTCGATGTTCTCTAATAAACTTCATCATAGTATTCCTCCTATATTATTTGTCTAGAATCTATCGTTACTTCAATACTTTCAATAGAATTTGCATAATTTTGATTTTGCGCATAAGAAATTGGAAAATCAATAACCATTGTATAAACATCCGTAACATGATTTTGATATGCCATCTCATAAGTAACACCAGAATCATATAAACGATACCATGCAGAATCCTCATCTTGCCCTATTTGTGCACCACCATTAAATATATTAGTAGCCCCAACAGCGTTATATAATTCATTACGATACATCCGAATAGTTATAGGTAAATTAGTAGTAGTTCTAACTTGAACAGTATAAGAAATATCAACATCACTTTCTTTAGTTTCTGTAAAATTAGAAATACTAAATTTATAAACATATGGATCCGCACTAGGAATAATTCCTTCAGGTTCTAAGTTAAAAGATATTTTCTCATCTTCAAAAATATATAAAGCTTTATCAATATTAGAATTAATTTGAGCTCTTAATTCATAACGAGCTAAAGCTATTCCCAATAAATATCGTGCTAAAAAGAAAATTAAAAATAAAACCAACACAAAAAGAAGAAACCGTATTTTTTCTTTCATATAAGGTATATTTTGTATTTTCTTCTTAAATGTTTCCATAATCCTCCTAACCTGAATAAGGAACAAGAGTCTCCCCATTATATTGTAATGCATGAAAATGAATCTCAAATAAATCATCAAATACTTGATTATCTTCAGATATACCAGGAATATCAGTTAAATAATCAAAATAAAAATCCACACTAATATGAATAACCTTAGAATTAGCAATATCAGTCAAAGTAATAATACCCGTATAAGTATCAATATCAGTTTGAATAAAAGTATCATCATCAGAAATAATACTACTAAAATTCAATAATTTATCATTATCAATGAACTTATCAACAAAACGAAACTCATAAAGTATAGCAACTTCACTTCCCGCAGGATCTAGTTCCAAACTAATTGTTCCAGAACTACCAGGAGATAATTTAGCCTCTCTAGTATGAGTAGAAACCCAAGTGGTATTATCTAAAATAATTCGATTATCTAAAGTACCACCATTACTATCAACAACATCTTCACCATTAATACTCAAATGAATTCCAGCTGTCTTAGCGCTTGCAGTAGCATCTATTTCAGATTCAAAAGCCGTATATGTACCTTTAGAAACTAAATACAAAAAACAAACTACAATTAAGAGTAATACAACTACAATATATTTTTTATCTTTCTTATCTGTATTCATATAATCTCCTATAATATCATTATAACATTAAAAAGGATTATGTAAAATAATCCTTTTTATTTTTTAAATAATTTCATCTTCTTGAATTGCTGGTCTTTCTTTCTTTTCTTCCACCTTTTCCTTAGAAGAATCATCTTCGTCTTTATTAATATCATCATCTACTTTTTCATAGCGAATAATCATCACAAATTCATATACTTGATAAATAAAGACTATCATAATAGGTAATAATACTAAGAATAAGAAACCTACTCGACTCTCCACAACATCTAGAAAAGCTCCTAAACCTTTATAGGTATGAGAATATTTTCCAATGATTCGCGTATCAACAACAGTTATCTCATCTTCACCACGTTTAATTGTATATAAAGAAGTATATCCATCATCATCAATCTTTAAAAGATTATCACTACGAACAATATAAGTATCATTATAAGCAGCATAATAATATATTAAATCTCCCTCTTTAAAATCATTACTATTTTTAACAACTAGTAAATCTCCTTTTTTAGCGGTTGAAATATTTCTTTCATCTATTAAACTAACATTATTTAAAGTATAATCACCAAACTGTGTATACCCATATTTATTACGACATAGAATAAATGCCGTAATAGTAATAACATAAACAATTATTATTATCTCAAAAATAGACCAAATTAACCGCCCAATATTTTTCATCAACTATCACCATCCTAATATTATCACACTTTATAGGAAATTCAAACCTATTATGTTAAATTTTTCTTAACAATTACATATTTTATGTCATCATCAATTAACTGATTACCATCATATAACTTAAAGACTATTTTATAAGTACCACTAGTTAAATTACTTTGAAGTTCAAAATCAAAAGACTCATCATCATCATTCATAGTAAACCGTACTTCATTACCATTTACTATTGTTAATGAATTAGTAAATAAAGAACTAAAAGGAATAGATTCATATTCAATAGAATCAATAGAATTAACTTTTCTTTTTAATACTTCAATTCTAAAGTTAGGATTAGTTAATTGAGATTCATAATTAACTTCATAAGTATTAATTCTAGTACCCATTAAATTTAATCCTGTTTCTCCATTAACAACTTTCATTAAATCATCACAGTCAACAGAAATAGAATTATCAGCACTAACAACTGTAACCGTAAATTCACGTGTTACTGAATTTTCTTTCTGTGAATTGTGTAAACCATCATCAGAAGCAAATAATGTATATCGTATTTTATATTGACCAGCTGGTAAATTCTGACTAGCCACAATTTTCATATTACGATTTAAATTAGATACCTTATTAGCAAGTTTAATTCTAAAAACGCCATCACCATCAGCAAAGAATTCCTGATTGCCTACAAAGATACTAGTACCAATCAATAAACTTGAACTAACAGGTTCATCATCAGAATCTAAGAATTCAATATTAAGACCCATACTACTAGATTCATAGTTAGTATCAATAACAGATTCACGGTTTTCTGTTTCATTATATTGAATTTCTGTAGCATAAGAAAATTCATCCGCAATATTGTAATATATATAAGAATCCGTATCTTGAATTGTTTGACTTAAAACAACATTACTACTCTCATAAGTACTATAATACATCAAATCCTCACGAATACCTAATACACCCAATTTCATACGATCTTCATTATCACGAAGTTCAAATAAAATACTATTCTCTAAATGATCTCCAGTCGTTGTCGTATCTTTAAAATCGAAAATAAAGATAAACTCTTCATCAGCAAAACCATTAACAGAATCATAATATAATAAGTTTGCTACACTATCATCATAAGTATTATTAGTACTTGTACTATCCATTTTAATAAATTGACTCAAACGATAAGAAACTTCATTATACTGATTCAATTGTTGAACAGAATCATCATAGACCGCTTGTGTAACTTTAAAATAATAGTATTCAGGTCTAGTATCATTAGCCCCAAAATCTAACATAGTAATCATCGTATTTAAAGGTAAGACATGATCACTTGTAATAACATGATAATAATCATTGTTACGACCATAAATACTTGCAAAACTATCACTAGAAAGAATCATTGAAAAATAAGCTGTAAATTGACTTTGATTAGTAATATTAACCAAAGTAGAAGAAGGCATTTCATACTTTCTATCATAAGTAATAGAAGCATCATAACTATCTCCATCATTATATCTTCTAGCAACTAGATTAATAGTAACCGTAATAAAGGTAATTTCATAATCAATTGCATTAATTGGTACTGCTGCTTGTAAAGTTAATACAACCGTACCCAAATTAGCATGTAAATCAATATTCTTAGTATGGTACAAATAAAACATCAAAGAAGGAGCAACAGCACGACTATCAGTATGATAATCACGGTCACCTGTATAATCACCATCACCCGTACTTAATAATTTTGTAGTACCATAACCCATCCACTCTTGAGTTTCAGCTTTCATAGATAAACCTAAAATACCATTAGCTTCAGCAGGAGTTTGTCCAATTCTTGGTACTGAATTAGAATCTACTAAAGAAACATCATTACTTAAACCGCTACTATCAAAACCTAATACTGTAAATGATGTATCTCCATCAGCAAAATCGATTAACTGTAATTCATAGGTACCCAAAGAAGAATACTTAGAAGCTGTTAAAGTAAACTCATAATTAATAGCTTCAAAACCGATAATCCAACGATAACCAGTCTCTCCAATAGGACTAGGATCAATATAATATGTTTCAATAGAACTATATGTTTCATCATCCAATTGATTAGAATAAAAACCATCTTTAGTAATATCATGATTAACATTACGAAGACCTACTACATAACTACCACCAATAATCTCTTGGCTAGCATTACCACTATTTCCATAAGAAACAGAAGGATCATATAATCCGAAACGATAAGTACCATTATCAAAAGCTTGGAACATTCCAAAGAAAGTCATCCCCGTTACTTTACCATAAGAAGTTGCTGCTTGGTTAATCGTAACATTTAAGTTTTGTCCAGGAATCATATATACACGATTATCAACATTTTTCGTAACGGTTTGATTTGTATCATCAATATCCACAGTAGCTGGAACTATACCAGTACCATCATCATAACCACTATAAAATTCTTTCAATAAGTTAGCATTGTGATGCAACATCAAAGAAGAATTGTTTTGTAAATATAAATGATCAATAATATTCAATGAATACAAAATATCAGAATACTCATTTGTACGGTCAGTTGTACCATATAATTCTATTACTGAAGAATCAATTACTAAGTTATTAGCTCTTTGAATAGAAATACAAGCATTAGGATGAGCAAAAGTTCCTAAATTCTTAATGTTAACATTTGAACTACCAGAAGAACTAGAAGCATTACCACTACCAAAAATACTACCATGAATTTCAAAATCATGAGAATGAGTTTCATATCCAGTACCATCAATATTAACTGTAATACCTTCTGTTACAGAAATAAAGGTCCAGTCATACGTAGTACTTCCAGAGGCATTACTTTCACCTCCACCAAATACGGTACCAGAAATAACAATATCACTTTCCGTTAAACCTGAAAGATTTACAGCACTAGTACCAATATTCGTTTCAGTAGTACCATAAACAACTGCCATCTTTGGCCCACCATAGACATTTCCATGGATTATTCCACCAACTATATTAACAGTCGCTTTAGAACCACCATTTGCTGCTAAACCAGTTGAGGCAGCATTACCAGATCCAAAAACACATCCTCCATTAGGGGCTTCACTAGTAGCAGTTCCCACTTCAGTTGCTCCATCGATTGTAATAGTAGAGTTTCCATAAACAACAGCCGTACTACCATTACCGCCAGCAAAAGCATTTCCTTGGATATTAGCATCTGTTACATATACAGATGTACTTCCTTCAACAACTCCTTCATTTCCTCCACCATAGATATTACCAGTAACCGTAGAAGAATTAACATATAAAGTTGTGTTTGTACTTACACCTGCAGCATTACCACCACCATAAACATTAGTAGCAGTTGTATTTGTAACAGAAACATTTGTTGTTCCAACAACAGCTTCGTTTCCTCCACCATAAATATTTCCTATATTTCCAGATACTGTTATAACATTAGCATTTGTAGTAACACCACCCTGATTATTACCACCATAAACATTTCCAACCGTTGGTGTTCCATTATTAAGCCCAACCGTAACATTAGAAGTAGTGATATCACCAGATTCATTAGAACCACCAAAAATATTAGTAATATTTCCTGCATAAACGTTTATATAAGAGTTAGCTAAACCAGCTTCATTTCCTCCACCATAAACATTACCAATTGTACCACTATAAATAGTAACAAATGAATTGGTTGAGGTAGCATTATCTCCTCCACCAAAAACATCCGTAATATTAGAATTAACAACATCAACATTTGTAGTTCCTGTAGAACCACCTTGATTATTACCACCATATAAAGCCGCAATTCTAGAAACAACAGAACGAACTTCACTAGTACCAACAGTTCCACTTACATTAGAACCACCAAAAACTGCATTAGCGTCAACATTTGTAAGTGTTACATGAGAATTATTAAGACCAGCTTTCTTACCTCCACCATAAACATCGTTAACTGTAACACCAGTAACTCTAACATTAGATTCGGTAGAATTTGCTTCATTTCCTCCACCATAAATATCTCCGTGAATATCTCCACCTGTGACAGAGACATTCGTTGTTGCTGTTGTTCCAGCTAAGTTGTTTCCACCATAAATATCAACAACACTACCATCTGTAACAGAAACATTAGAAGTAGTAACATTACCAGCTAAATTAGAACCACCATATAAATTTCCAGTAATAGTAGATCCTTGTAAATAGATTTCAGTAACAGATTGACCAGTATTATTACCACCACCAAAGGCATCACCAATTGTTCCACCATTTAAGTAAACAACATCATTAGCATTAGGTCCTCCCGCAGCATCAAAACCGCCAAACACCTTACCAATAGAACCATTATCAACTGTAACTGTAATATTTCCTTGGACATGAGGTGTATAAGAAGAACTACCTTCTGCACCACCAAATACATTACCTTGAATAACACCATTTTTAATCCAAACAGAAGTGTTTCCATGAGCAGCTCCAGTAGCCGAAGTACTATTTACAGTTCCATAAGCACTACCACCATAAACATTACCATTTATTGCTGGACGATTAGCAGTAGTATCACCAATGGTAACATCTACATCACCATCAACATAAGTACCATTACCTTTACCGCCACCATAGACATTATTACTAATTGTTCCATCTTTAACATTTACTTCAACACTACCATAAACAGTTCCACTAACATTAGAACCGCCATATACACTTCCGATAGTTCCACCCAAAACATTTACCGTTATTTTATTAGAACTTGAATATGTATTTTTACCAAAACCAACTGATTTAGAACCACCATAAACACTGTCTACAATAGTACCACTTAATACATCTATAACCGAAGTTGAAGCTGAACTCTTTTGTGTACCAACAGAACCATAGTTTCCACCACCATAAACAGATTTATTAATTGTAGCGCCATTAATAATAACATGTGAATCATAAACAGTTCCTTTAGCAGTAGCCCCATTTCGACCACCACCAGCTCCAAAGACTGATCCAGGTTCAACACCAAATAACTCATCAGTTTGGTCACCAATAACAGCAGTTCCACCAACATAAATTAATGTATCCCCTTCAAGAACACCATCATTATTAGTATTTGAACTATAACTATCAGATCCTCCAAGAATACTATAATTTATTTTTCCACCAGTAACATTAATTATACGATTTCCCTTAGTAGTAGAGTGTCCTGCTCCACCATAAATCTGACGAACTTCACCACCACTCATACCTATATAAGTAGAATTATTTGTATTAGCACCATTAAAACCATAACCGCCTAATAAAATATTTACTTTCCCGCCTTCAATTTTAGCCCCAGTTATAGAGTTAACATTTACTGATCTCCAACCACCAAGATACATACCAGAAGTATTATCACTATTGGCACCACCATTAGTATTAAATCCTAATGTACCACTCTTAACTGTAGTAAATGAAAGGAATATACTATCATTTCCAGCCGTATTGTCACCACTATTTGAAAAACCATCTAAACCTGTTAAAAACCATAACTTATTATTAGTAGTATTAATTCTATCATAATCACTACCCAAAATAGTAGTTTCATTTGCCGTAGGATTGTTATAGCCAGTATTTGGTCCACTATGATATGCATAATATTTACCACTTTCAACAATTACTCTAAATGTACCAGAAACATTATTAGCAACTCCACCAAATATCCTATTAGCAACAATATAATTAGTACCTCTACTACTTACTATATTTCTACCAATTTTTAAATTATGTGAATTAGCAAAAATAGAGTTACCAGTTGGATCATCACCCATAGCTGTATTATTACTTCCTGTTGAGTATGGTCCATATATTTTAATATTTTCAATAACCAAATCATTAGTAACTGTTAATTCATTATCCATAGATATTACACCAGTAATATTAGTACTATTAACTGCATTACCAGTAACAGTAAATGGTCTATCAACTTCAATATTATTAACATTTAATGAAGTTGTACTAGTATACCTAAAAATATTAGTATCTCTTGTAACTAAATAATAATATTTACCCGCATCAACAATTTCTCCATTATATGCTTCTATTCGTGATATTGAGTTCCCCCTACTATTAGTAAACGTATCATTATAATGAATTAATTTATAAGCTGTAATACAAGCACTAACATTTGTACACAAAGTTCCATCATTAGTATAAAACTCCCTTGAAGCAAGCATATCAGAAGTTGGATTAGATACTTCATAGAAAAATCCATCCACAATTTGTCCCACTGAAAAATCCGAATTATAATGAGGGATTTGTACAGTATCCCAGAAATTACCATTAGGGTTCTGTACCAAATTCATATATTGGTTATTATAGTAATAAATAGTTATTTCATTATTAGCACCATACGCATTAAAATTAGGAATAAATGAATAGCTACCACTAACATACTCAGTACCACCAACAATACCACTAGTATTTGCCGTATACGCATAACAAGTAGTATTATTAGGACATCTTATTCTAGTACCACTAACATAAGTATAAGTAGTATCATACTGATTAGTCTTATACCAAATACCACGTGGCATATATCCATCTGCTCTTACATAAGTACGTGTAAATACCATAGTTGTATAATTTTGTTTCCAATAAGCTTTTCCCTGAATATTCTCAGTAGTATAATAAGCAATCTCAAAAGTAGGATCCATTTCCATAGACTTAAAAGTAGTAATATTACCAGCTGAAGTAACAACATTAGCTTCAATCCAACTAGCATTTAAATGAATAACTAATTCACTACCACCTACAACAGGAATTTCAATATAACGAGTATAATTACTCTTTTTAAAACCAATAGTAGAATTCTCACATAACCCTGTACTAGCATCACTTTGGTTACAAACCCAACCATTAAAAGCATATTCCTTACTATTAACATAAGGTCTTTTAGAAAAAGGATTATCAATTAATTCAATACGAATATAATTATCCCCATCAGTATTTGTTAATAAATTACCTGAAGCATCTCTTTCTAATGCATAATATTTATAATAAACAAATTTATTAATATTATTCTCCCCTGAAACAGGACTCATTGCCCCAACAATAGACGTATTATTAATATCTTGTCCATCATAAATAAGTTGTACTTTTACCAAATTAGCAGAACTATAATACCCAGTATAACCAGTAGGAAGAGAAGTATTTCTAACCTCTGTATAATTTAATCCTGTCATATAATTTAAATCTGCATCAAAATCATTAATATAAAAAGTATTCCCATCTATACCAGAAGCATGTGAAACAATATTAGTAGTTGTCCCAATAGCTGCTCTTCTAATTGAAAAAGAAAATCCCTTAACTACTTCTTCCATATTTTCTGTACTTTCTTCATAAATACATAAAACTAAAGAAGAATCTTTACTATCCCAATAATAAGGACTAGGCATATTTTCATTAAATTTCTGAAGTAAATACTCCATAGAAACTAAATCTTCATTTTGATAATATCCATCTTGATAATAAAAGTAAGATGAACTATCAAGATTTTTTAAATCACTAGTACTATTAACCAAAGTAATATGATTAACAAAATTAGTAATTTCAGGTAACTCTTCTCCCCCAAAGAATTCTAATGTTTGATCTAATAAATTACTAGTAATTTCACCATCCAAATAAACATTATGAATCTTACTATTTTTAGCATCCCCCATAAAAGCAAAAATAGAGTGATTAGGAGTAGTCACTTTAGAAAAATCAATATTAAAATTATGAAGAATAATATCAGAAAAATTAGAAGGAATAATTTCTTCTAAAACAGTTACTTCATTTAATCCAATAAATGGAGAAACTACAATAGAAGATTCACTATCTTCTACTTCAATTCGATAATTATCAATCGTTAATCTTTCAATAGATGCATCCTTAGTTTTTGTAAAAACAGAGTAGTATGATTTATCCCCTAAAACAACTGGAGAAGTAATCTTAAAATTCTTTAAAGCATACCCTGCTCCATCCAAATATCCAGTAAATATTCTCTCTTCATCATCAACAATAACACCAGTAGGTTTAATACTATTACCATTAAAATCAATATCATTTCCTAAAGTATAATATAAACTACTATAAGCTGAAGAATTCTCACCCTCTATTAATTGTTGAAAATAAACATATTCTGAAGCATCTTGAATAATATAAGGATTTTCTTTAGAACCATTTCCTAAAGAAAAACTAGTTGCTACTGTATAACCATCCCATCCATCAGGATCAGCAAGAGTAATTACTCCACTTATAAAAGAATATAAACCGAAGGAAATAATAGCCAAAACAAAAAGAGCAGCAAAATAAAGATATACTGTTTTACGCATATTAATATTCTTATCCACTGCTCTCACTTCCTATTTAATAACTTTCAATTTTAACTAATCTTTCAATCCGATCTAATTCAAATACATTTTTATTATCAAATTTATTTGATACTTTTTTCATAAACTCAATTAAAGTTTTAATTTGTCTAATCGCATTCTTATCAGTCTTTTTCAACTGTCTAAATACATTATCCTTATCAAACATTACTTTATATCTTAATATCTTATAAATACCATCAAACATTTCATCATCATTATAAAGAATTGAATAAGTAAGTAATCTTAAGAAAACATAAATTGGCATATCAAATACTCTATTACGAATAATTTCAGTAAGACCAACCCGATTTAAATCATAATCATAAATTTCAGTAAATTTAGGACTAGATATTTCCTCAACTAATTGTTCAATATTATTTAATAATAATAAATGACACAATTTATAAACATACTGATATTTAGCTAACCATTTCTTATTCATTCTAGCCTTAGCAATACCATTACTTTTACATTTTAAAATAGATACTACTAAATCTATTGTTTCTTTTTCAGATGCTTCTCTTTTCTTTTTCTTATCAGGTTCTTCAACTAAATAATCATCAAAATCAAGTACTTCAACCTCATTTTCCATTTCTTTTTCATGAATCTTTTTTAGTTTTTCCATCTCTTCAATCGCAATAGTTACCGTCAAACCAGTAGAAGCATCTTCTGATACAGGTTTAGGACTAGTAAAGATAGAATCAGGTATCTTGATAGGTTTTTTCTTCTGTTCTTCTTTAACAATAAACTTTTTCATAATCTTATCAAAATTAATAAGTGCTAATAAAATAAATACAATTAAGAAAATAGCTAAAGATTTTAAAATAAAACTAGGTGAAATAATAAATCTAACTTTACCTATAATTTGCTCTTTAGTAACAGCATCATCAACAGCATTATTAACATCGCCTTTAGTAATATAAGTATTTCCATTCATATTAACTAAACGATGAGTAATAATATTCCCATCTTTACTCTTATAAGTAATAATATCATCAGTCTTAACATCCTTTGTTAATTTAACAAAAATAATATCATCAACCTCAATAGTACCTGACATACTACCAGAAGCAACAACAAAATAAGAATAACCAAATACATTAACATAATCTTTCTTCATAAGATCAGTGACAATAAAGGTATAAACACATAGTAAAACTAATAAAACTAAAAAGCCAGTCGCAACATACTTCAAGATATCTTTTACTTTCTTCACCTTTGTCACCACCTATCTATTCTATTCTCACTTTAAATTATAACATATAAAAAAAAACTATAAAAGTTTTTTTCTAAATATTATTAATAAATTTTAAGAAACTAATTTTCTCCATTTTCCATTAAAATTTCTTTCATTTTACAAAGATTATTAATTCTATGAACACTAATATTACTACGCTCAATATTTTGAATTAAATTAATAAAAGAAACACTATCCATAGTAGAATCAATAGACTCTTGATTAATCATATCACTAGTAACATTAAGTTTTAACAATTTAAACTTATCAGCAACAATATCAGTGACATTATAATCCGTAAATATATTAATTTCTCGTAAAAAAGCATTATTAGGATTATACAAAAAACGAAATAAATCATTAATATTTTCTTCTAATGATTTATCTTCAAACTCTTCTGAAGAGAATGATTTTTCCAAATAACTAAATGATTTTAAAGAAGTAAGGAATAAATCATAAATACTAGCAGATTCACTAATAGAAGATAAATAATAGGAAATTTCCAACTCCTGTAATTCCTGATAAAGAGTATTTAATTTACGAATATGTTCATTCATCTTTAACATTGTTTGATTTATTTTATCTTCACTTTTTCTTGCTAAAAAGCCAATTCCATTTGCTTTTAAATACTGTTTATATAAATCTAAACGTGTTTTCTCTTCTTTTTCAATCTCTTTTTTCTTAGCAAGATAAGAACTCTTAGCACTATCTTTATTTTTATATTTCTCAACTAAATCATTAATCATAAATTCATAATGATAATATTTTTTTAATTCATTCAAAGTAACATAAAGACTCATAATAGATGAATTATAACGGCTTTTTTCATTTTCATCTAAAGAAGCATAAATACCAGTAATAGAAAACATATCATAATTTTTTACTCTTGCTGGAGAATCCTCTACATAATCAGAAATCTTCTTTTTAGCATCCAAAAATAAGGTAGTATTATAATACTCATCCATAGCCATTTGGTTACCAACTTCTAACCTCAAAGAAGTATAACGAGAAACTAAATTATCTTCAGTAACTCCACTTTCTTGAAACAATTGGTTTTTTCTAGAAATAACATAACTAGCCAATTCTTTTTGGTACTTTTGTACAATATAAGCTAAATTCATTTTTAATTGCAATTTAATATCAGGGCATGTAAAGAATATTTTGTCAAACACTTCATGCATATGAGCAGAGTCAGAATTTTCCAAAAAAGAACTCATATATGTCTCAGTAAACATAGAATACTTAAAATCTTCAATAGAAAGAGAAATATTCATTTCTTTAAAAGCATCTAAAAATTGTTGAATACAACTATTTAAATCTTCTAAAGAAGTTTCTTCTTTAATAGAAGAAATAATAAAATCTAACTTAACTTTAAAACTATCAGAAACATCACTATTTAATTTGATAAAAAATAATAATTTACTAACCTCTTCAATTTTAGCTTCATACTCATTAGTTTTATCAATTGGCATCATAGCTGAATAGCGACGATTAATCTCATCACGAATAGAAGTTAAATAAGAATTAAATAAAGCTAATTGCTGATTTACATAATCATTTCTTTTTCCAGCTGCTTCACGATAAAATTTTACTTTAGTACGCTTAGTACCCTCTTCTGTTTCCAATACGAAGGAATCAATAAATTGATGGTCACTATTAATAGTATTAATAATAGTACATTGATCTAAACTACTCATCCTCTGTCTCACCACCCTCAATATCAACCGAAGTATCAATTAGACTAGATTGTAAATATCCAATATGTTCTTTAACATTTGAATATAAAGCAATTAAATCATCATCGCTTAAATTTTTAATTTCATTTAAAACATTTTCGTCCATATACCCACCTCATAGAATAAAAAGCCTTCAGAAAGAAGGCTTCTTTAATACGTTAGTATTTTATTAAGCTGCAGAATCAATACTAAATTGTAAGTTATATGTTAACGCACTACCAGACGCATGGTCTTCACAGTCAACATCTTGACCTTCAATCCACATATAAATTCTAACTTTAGTAACACCCTCAGCAACATCAAAAGCACTTAAGTAAGCATCATCAGGAATACCAGCAGCAACACTACCAGTAGTATTTATATCACCAAAATAAGTAGTATTAGAACTATTTAAAGGTATATTAGCAGAAGCTGGAATTTCAGCTCTAACACCTTTGTATGATAATTTAGAACCATTAGTTTGTCCAACTGTAATTTCATATACGTTAGAAGCATTAGCAACAGCTGATGGAGTATGTACATCATAATTTGGTTCCCAGAAGAATCTACTTTCAGCACCCTTAATAGCATAAGCGCTAGAAGCAGGTGCTCCATAAGCTACACTACCTTCTTTAATGAATGCTACACGAGCAGAATTTTGAATACCTTTATCAGTTCCACTAGCTACAACACTAGAGTTAGAAGTTAAATAAACAGTTTGAGCTTGAGAAGATTGGAAGAATAAATCAAATGCAATAAAATCTCCAGAAGTTCCATTAGTCTCAACTGATTCTTCAGCTGATAAAATATTTACACCAGTAGTTAAGTTAGTCTCAACAGTACCACGGAACATTTGCATATATCCAGTACTAGTATCAACATATCCTATTGTAGATACAGGAACAATCATATTTGTTCCACTAGGTAATTGGTTACGTACTCCACCCCAACTAGCTCCTGTAATATCTGCATTAGTAACAATAGACTTCCAGTTAACAGCATCTGTAGATATCTGTAAACCTTGAGAAGTACTAACGTTAACATCAATACTTTCTACTGTAACAGTTCGGTTAGCAGTAAACCATGCATAAGTAGCAGTTCCAAGTGTTGCCACTAGCAACAATATCATGATTAATGCTACCAATATTTTTCTTCTTCTTTTACGATCTTTTCTTGATTCAGTTCTTGTCATAATCCCTATACTCCTTATTTATTATTTTTTATTTTTACATGTTCTTCAGTAAAGTCCATATGTAACTTAATTTCGCCACCTAATAAGTCATTCTTACATTCAGGATCGTCTCCCTCAATCCAAATAACTACAGTGAAGCGATCTTTTCCCTTTGGTTTAAAACTTTTTCTTTGCTCTAATACTGCTACAGTATCAGAAGTAAATACTTTAGTTCCTTCCTCAGCACCACCTGTGACTTTACTTTTCTTTGCATAAATGGTACGCTTCCCATTTCGAATAATCATAATTCGAATTGCCTCATCAACATTAAGAATCGTATCATCTATATCCATCTCATACCAATAATGAACCGTTTCATTACCAGCATTTATTACATAGAATGTGTAAGCTATATAATTGTTACCATTATGAGAACCTGTACTTTCTGTATCAATATCTTCTGGAATCCAATTGACTGATATATTATCCATATAATCAATTGTTTCTGCACTCAATTTCCATGCTCTACCAGAAGCTTTTCCATTTTCTGATAAGAATACATTTTTTCGATTTGCTAAATTCTGATCTAGTGAAACAGTAAATCTTCCACCCTCATAGACAATATACAAAACTAAATAAATTATTGAAATAAGAACTAATAAAAGCAAAAAAGAAATCTTAATAATTTTCTTATATAATTCCCTTTTATAAATCTTCTCAGCTGTCATTGTTACTTCATTTTTCATTCAATCACCACTTGCTCTATATATTGTATCAATTATGCCACCTTTCCTACTATGTTCAATATCATTATAGCCACAAACGAACATTAAATCAATACAAAAATTAAAAATATTTAAATTTATAAAAATTAGTCATTTAAAAGCATAAAATCTAACAAATAAATCACTTTTTAATTGACATAGTAATGTAAACTAACAATAGTTCCCATCTTAAAAAGTATAACATACAAAATAATAATTACAAAATAATAATTACAAAATAACAAAAAAATTTTTCATTTATGCTAAAATATAATAAAGGAGTAAAAATATGAATAAAGATGTAATAAAAATAATAAATGATGGAATAATCGAATTTGTTCGTAGCGCATGCCGCTTTATAGGGTATGAAATATCTTTACCCACCAATCAATATTTTGGAATCATGCAAAAACTAGATGAAAATTCCGAGAAAATAGAGTACATGATTCAATTTGGTTTTCCACAATCCGGGGCAGTAATAGCAGAAATTGAATACATTGAAAATGAAACAGCAGTCAATATAACAAAATTAAAAGTATTTACTCAACCGCCAACTAGTAAAAATGCTATTATGAGTACTATAAATCAACAAGAAGAAGATGATGAAATAAATGTAAGATTTCAAATGGGAATGGATACTGGGACAAAAGAATATCAAACTATGGCTGAAATAGCAAGTAATCCAAATGCCATACAAATGATTAGATTAGCCAATGCCACTCTTAAAAAAGCAGAAATACTTGGCGAATGTAATGTAAATGTACCAATTGGTAGTAAGAGCCTTCCAGTCTGTAAAAGTGGATTTGCAAGACCAGTAATAGAAGAAAAAAAAGATCCAGAAGAACCTGGCATACACTTTTTATTCTAATAAAAAAACAAGCATAAAACTTGTTTTATCCAATTTTGGTGCTCCCATCCGGACTTGAACCGGAACTCTATCGCTAGAAGCAGATTTTGAGTCTGCCGCGTCTACCAATTCCGCCATGGAAGCAGTACAAAAAAATTATATCATAAGACCTATAAGGAAGCAAGAAAAAAGAATGAGTACACCTCATTCCTCAACATAACGAGAAGTATATAAATCATTATTATCATCTTCTACTTTACTTGTTTGTTTTAATAAATCATCCATATTTGGTAAATCTTTAGTAGAAGCCAATCCAAAATAATCTAAAAACTCATTTGTAGTTTCATATAAAATAGGTCTCCCAGGCAAATCACTTCTACCACTTTCTTTAATAAAACCCTTAGCAACCAGTTTTCTTAAAATTGAAACAGACCCTACTCCTCTTAAAACATCTATTTGAACTCTAGTAATAGGTTCATTATACGCAATAATAGCAAGTGTCTCTAAAGCAGCCTGCGATAAAGAATTAGTCTCCGGATTTTCAATTAATTTTTGATAATACTTTTTATGTTCATATTTAGTAGTTAGTTTAAATCGATTCCCTAAAAAATCAATTCTTACTCCCCTACTATCATCTTCATAATCTTTTTTTAAATCCATAATTAAATTCTTAGCTTCTTCTAAAGATATTTCTAAAACATCTGATATTTGCTCAATTGTTAAACCATCTTCCCCAACTACAAATAATAGCCCTTCTAAAACAGCCTTATTCATTTTGTAACCCCCTCACAAATAATATCTCCAAAAGATTTTTCTTGTATAATAGATATTTCCTGATTTTTTGTCATTTCTAAAATAGCTAAAAAAGTCGCTACTACACATTCCTTAGTAAATTCAGAAAACACTTCAAAAAAAGAAAATCTTTTTTTGTTCTTTAATATTTTTCGTATTTCATAACACCTTGAAGAAACACTAACTTCATTTTCCGTTACCTTTGTCTGTAATGGTTTATTTTTTTGTTTTCTTTCATAATATTTCATAAAAGCATCTATCAAATCATCTAAAGAAACATTTGCATGAATTTCTTTATGATCTTCTTCAGCATATTGTAATAAATTTTCTGGTGACTTCGTATGAATTTCTCTACGAATTTGCTCCTTCTCTTGTAATAATTTAGTAATATCACGATAAGCTTGATATTCCAATAATCTTTCCACTAACTCTTCACGAGGATCTTCTTCTTCCTCTTCTTCAATCTTTTGATTAGGAAGTAATAATCTAGATTTTATTTCTAATAGTTCCGCAGCTAATACCAAATACTCAGAAGATACTTCTAAATTCATTTTTTCTTGTTGCTCCAAAAATGCTAAATATTGACTTGTAATAGATTCCATTTCAATATTCATAATATCCATCTTAGACTCTTTAATCAAATGTAATAATAAATCTAAAGGTCCTTCAAAATCATGAATCTTAAATTCAATATTCATAAGTATCACTCCGAACTATAAAAAGTATAACATAAAAAAAAATAGATGAAAATCTATTTTTTAACATCTCTTTTATTGCTAGAGTTAGGATTTATATCCATAAGATGAGTAACTGCTGACTCGATAGAATCAGCATCACCACTACGGGTTGCAATAAAGTTTAATACTGTACTACGATCATTCAAAACAGTAGTAAGATAACTATCTACTATACCTAATACATTGTCATCTTCATCAGCATAGTAATAAACTCCATCGATACATACAATCCTAGAATTAGGATATGCACTATTTTGAACTACATACTTAACAGCATAATCACATAAATTAGTTAACTCATTATAGTTCCATACATAGCATTCATTACCAGCTACAGTTACAAGATAAGTACTAGTTAATGAATTATAAAAATTATCTAAAAAATCTTGCATATCATCCATTGGGTCATCTAAACGATAAAATAAAGCATTTCTTCCACCCATACTATGAATAATCTTATTACCACCTAGATAAGCATTTCCATAACCGTCAAAACAATTAGCACCATAATTAACCTTAAAACCTTCTGGTAATTCATAATTAATTAATAAATCAAAAAATGTTGCTTTATTAAATCCATTATTATATAAATCTAAAAGCCCTTTTCCATCATCATAACAAGCATTATAATTTCCAACTTCATGATTCGCAATATAATTATTAACTAATTGATAAACGTCTTCAAAATGACGATTAATTGCATCAGCACCTTGAGACTCTAATTCAACACCGTGTTGATATAAATATCTTGAAATAGGCCCATATTCTTTTACTTGTCTTAACTTTGGCATAATTTCAAAGAATTTTGCATAATAATCAGTACTAACAATATCAGAATAATCAGTAGGAACTTCTCCACCCTTGTCATTATCTATTACCGTATAAGGAATAACTCCCTCTGAACTTGCATCAGAAACAATACCTGTTTGTTCTTCTTTAATATATCCATCATCATCTAATTCAAAACCTTCAGGCATAGAGTTTGTTGGTGTCTCAGTAGTAGTAGTCTCCTTAGGACTATCAGTTTTTCCACAACTTCTAGGGCCAATCGCTGCAATAACCATTGCCAAAATAATAGCTACTAAAACTCTTCTATTAAATTTATCATTATCCATAATATCCCCCTCATTGTTCATATATTATATCAAAAAATATGATTTTTGTCAAAAAATCATTTATAATATAAATGGTGATTAAAATGAAACAATTTCACGAATTAGATGAAGGATTTATCTGTGAAAACTGTCATAAAGAAGTAAAACCACTCTATTATTCATCCAGAGATCATTGCCCATTTTGTCTATATTCTAAACATGTAGATATTAACCCTGGTGATAGATTAAACACTTGTCAAGGACTACTAGTACCCATTGGAATAGAGAAATATAAAGATACTTTTAAAATATTATATGAATGTAATACTTGCAAACAAAAACATAAAAATATCATAGCCAAAGATGATGATATGAATGAAATAATCAATATTTCAAGTAATAATAAATAATTTCCACAAAATCTGTGGAAATTATTTTATTCTACTAATTTAGCATGAATAGCCTTTCTACCCTTATTATCATCTGCACAAGTAGACAAAGTAATAATCTTATCACTAGTCGTAACAGACACTCCAAAATCATAAATGCTTCTAGCCGAAATAGTATTTAAAAATTCTTGATGAGAACTTTCATCATAAAAACTATTTTGTAAATAATATACTTCTGGATCTATGTAGTAGCAACTAAATACTTGATAAAAAAATCTACCCCGTTCAGTCCGAACAATAATATAATGATTAGATTCCCTAAACCATTTATCCGTAAATACATTAGATAAACTACCAAAAGCAGTTTTATTTAATAGATTATGTCCATAAAAAATAGTATTAGGATCAGATAAATCACTGGCATTACGATAATCCATAAAGACCCAGCCACTACCCTTTCTATTTTTTAAAATATCATGATTTAAATAATAATCATTATCTCCTGTTTGTACAACAGGATAATTAACATTAGTACCATCAACCATAATCCAAGCTACTACTTCAGAATTAACTCCCTTTAATTCAGAAAAATTAATCCCATTAATATCATATTTCCCATACCTTCGATATAAATTAACTTCAGTATCAGTATAAGTATCTTGATTACTAACAGCTTCTTCCAAAGGAGTTTCTATTACAGGATCACTTAATACTTTTTCATCAATATATTGAATATCTTGTTCATCTACATATAAATATGTATAAAGAAATATACCAATAAAAATAACCAAAATAACAGCTAAAAAAGATATTGGATCATTTTGTTTTCTTTTAAAATAATCTTTAATTTTAGTAAATATTTTTAAATGAAATAATTTTTCAAATAAGAATGAGATATAATAAAAATAGAAAAAGAATCCTTTAGCTAAAATACAACATAGATAATAAAAACCTAATTGAATAGTATCTATAATATAAGAAAAGAAATTTTTAATTACTTTCATACATTCCCCTTATTATCTTTTTCTTTTTCCTTTTGTTTATGTTCATACCATTGTATAATACATCCCGTTATAAGTGAAACCCATAATATAATAAAAAGAATAACATACATGGTATACATAAACTCACCTCTATTCTCTATTAATATTATAAATGATTTTAAAAAAGATGAAAAGAAAAAAGATGGATTTCTCCATTTATTTTTTATCAGTAGATCCAAACCCACCATTTCTTCGACCACTAGCAGTATCCCCATCTACAATTAAATATTTAGAAAAAACTAATTGTCCAATAAGTTCACCTTTTTTTACTAAGATATCTTGATCACTACAATTAAAATAAGCAAATAAGAAATGACCATCATTATCCGGATTTTCATAATAATCAGAATCTATTAAACCAACTCCATTAGCTAATATAAATCCCTTCTTAGGTCCACTACTGCGATTTAATAAATAAAAGCATTCATCATCACCACAATATGCTTTTAAACCAGTTGGAATTAATGTTGGTTTTATTCCTGGTTCATATTTAGGAATTACAACATCTTCCGCAGCCGCAATATCATAACCAGCCGAATGAGCAGTAGAACGAACAGGTAAATGAATATCTTTATCTTCCCAGCCCTTAGCTATTTCAAAACCTCTAACTCTTTTCATAAAACCTCCTGAATTATTTATTTTTATTGGTTATCAACTACTTCTTCATTCTTCTTTTTAAAACTAAATTTAGGTAAATGTACTTTCTTTCTAATAGTAGGTAAAAATAAAATAAATAAACCTACAAAAGTACAAAAAATACAAAATATCCAAACACTTAAATAATTATAAAACATCTCTGGAGTAAGTGTTTCTATTTTAATATATTCTTTATTTTGATTCATTGTATAAAGAGAATAAGAAACATAAGCAAAAGAATTCTTAGATTCTTTAAAATAATCTTCAGCAATATTAAAAGATATTTCTAGTAATCCACCCTGATTATTTTTAAAGTCTCCTAAATAAACAAAACTATGTAAATGAGAAGAATCCCCAGAATCATTAAAAATAGAAGCTGTTCCATCATATATAACTTTATCTTGAAAACGTACAGAAACCGCAACCGATTCTAATAATTCATTAAATGTACCATCTTCTGATTTACTATCCATTAGTAAATATAGTTTTTGATTTTCCCCAGTAGCATTTTCAATCTGAAAAGAAGTATCATAAGTATCATTATTTTGAGTATCAACTTCTACCTGCAATAAAGAAGTATCTAAAAAACGTTCATCATAATAAATTGCACCTTTTTGTTTTGTTAAATAAAAGGTATCATCCTTAGCATAAACCGGTATAAAACAAAACAAAAGAAATACCAGTATTATTTTCTTCATAAAAACCCCCTATTTATTTTTACTAGGTAAAAAACTAAGTAATAAATCAACTGCTGATATTCCTATAATAATATAGAATAATGGCATATTCAATTGAATAAAATTAACAAAATACCCAACAAAAGGTAAATAAATAGGTGCCACTTCTCCTAAAATATCTTTATAAGCTATATTATTAGGATATTCTTTATGATAAGAATCTATTTCTACTTCATATGTGTAATCTTGAGTATTATTAGTATTTTCATCACTAGGTGGAATAACTCTCATTACCTTATGAAAAATCATCTCCATAGCAGGTTTATAAACTATAATATCATCTTGTAAAATCTCTGTTGGTTGAACTTTTTTATAATATACTAAAGATCCCTTCTTTATATTAGCTTCATTTAATGAATCTTCTACAACATAACTATGATAATCAGCTAATAACGGAATACAAAGAATTCCATAACATAATACAATTAAAAAACAAATATCAAAGAATATTTTTATAACACTGAAAACAGCTTCTAAAACTGGTCTAATTACACCTTTCCAAATTTTATATAATTTTACCATATCAACAACTCCTTATTAAATATAATTATACCATAGTAAAAAAAAAGAGGATACATTTTTATCCTCTTGGTATTAAACTTAAACTAACTTTTTTCTTCTCCACAGAAATATCATCAATATAACAATCTACAATATCCCCTACTTGAAATAAATCACTAGGATGCTTTACATAATTAGTTGACAATTTAGAAATATGAGCTAATCCATCATCATGTAAACCAATGTCAATAAATAACCCAAAATCAACTACATTTCGTACAGTTCCCTGTAATTTCATTCCTACTGCTAAATCCTTAATATCTAAAATATTACTTTTTAATAATGGTTGAGGATATTCATCTCTAGGATCTAAATTAGGTTTTTTCAAAGAAGCAATTACATCTTCCAAAGTATAAATATCAGTCTTTAATTCTTCTTTTAAACTTTCAACATCTACTTTATCAAGAGCATTGATTAATTCTTGAGTTCCTATAGATGATTCTGTAAAATTAAGTTTCTTTAATAATTGATTTGCTAAAGAATAACTTTCAGGATGAATAGCTGTTCTATCAAGAATATGTTCTCCATCAGGTATTCTTAAAAAACCAATTGCTTGTTCATATACTTTATCAGATAAAACTTTTTTCTTCCTCAATTCTTCTCTAGTTTGAATCTTACCAACATCTTTACGATAATTTAATATCTTTTGAATAGTTGACTTAGTAACACCTGATACATAGGAAAGTAATGAAGCCGAAGCAGTATTAATATTAACACCTACACTATTAACACATTTTAAAACTACAAAATCTAAAGAACTAGCTAATTTACTTTGACTAACATCATGTTGATATAAACCAACTCCAATTCCTTCTGGTGGGATTTTAACAAGTTCAGATAAAGGATCTTGTAATCTCCTACCAATACTAACAGCACTTCTTTTTTCCACAGCTAAATCCGGAAATTCTTGAATCGCCACTTGCGAAGCTGAATAGATAGAAGCCCCTGCTTCACTAACAATTACATATTTACATGGCAAGTGATATTCAGAAATTAATTCACTACAAAACTTTTCAGATTCTCTTGAAGCCGTCCCATTACCAATCGCAATTATTTCAACTCCATATTTTTTAATTAATTGCAGAACTACTTCTTTAGATATCTTAATATTTTGTTCTTCATTACCTTTTAAAAATGGTTTAATAACTGTACTATCTAAATAATTACCTTGTTTATCAAGAACTGCTAATTTACACCCATTGACATATCCAGGATCAAAAGCTAAAACAACTTTTTCTTTCATAGGTGGAGTCAACAATAACGCTTCCAAATTCTTTCCAAAATTTTGAATCGCAGCCTCTTCACCTTTTTCTGTAAGATCACTTCTAATTTCTCTCTCAACTGAAGGAGCTATCAAACGTTTATAAGAATCTTTTATAGAATCCTTAACTTGATTTACCACAAAACTATCTTTATTTTTAATAACCTTATTTTCTAAATAAGAAAATATTTGTTCCTTATCAACTTCTATTGTAACTGTTAATACCTTTTCTTTTTCACCTCTATTTAATGCTAAAATACGATGAGGTTTAATACTTTTAACTGTTTCAGAATAATCATAATACATCTCATAAATAGCATTTTCATCTTCACTATCTTTTTTCTTTTTAGAAACAATTACCCCATTTTTATAGTAAAAAGAACGAATCCATCTACGATAAGATGCATTATCACTAATCCACTCTGCAATAATATAGCAAGCACCCTCAATAGCCTTATCAACTGTTTGAACTTTATCAGTAACATATTTACTAGCTAGTACTTCAAAACTACCATTAGTTGGAAAAGACATTATTTTTTTCGCTAACGGTTCTAATCCCAAAGCAATTGCTTCTGTAGCTTTAGACTTTTTCTTTTCTTTATATGGACGATAAATATCATCTACTTCTACTAATTTTACACATCCCATAATAGAATTACGAATCTCATCAGTTAACATACCTTTTTCATCAATTAAACGAATAACATCTTCTTTTCTTTTTAATAAATTTATCTGATATTCATAAACTTCATCAATCTTACGAATAGCTTCTTCATCTAAAGCTCCTGTTGCTTCTTTTCGATAACGAGCAATAAAAGGAATAGTATTATCCTCTTCTAATAATCTTAAAACAGCTTCAACTTGTTTTGTAGAGATTTCTAATTCTAAAGCAATCTCCTTTATAATATCTTCATTCATAATAACCTCCAGTTATAAACAAAAAAGGAATTTCTTCCTTTTTATGACTCTCTTTCACATTCATACCCACTAGCAAGTAAATTTTTCTCAATAATACCAATATCTTGTTGATACTCATAATTTGGATTAGATTCTCCAGCTTCTAAAAAAGCATCATCTAATTTTTCTGTATCAATTGTACTATAACTTAGTATTTGTTCCTCTAAAAACTTACCAGGTGTATAAGTACAACGAATAGTAACACCAGCTAAAGATTTAGAAGCTTCCTCTAATTTTTTACATTTATTATTTAACTCATTTAAAGCTTCCTCATCTAAAGAAACATCTCCTTTAGTAAAAATAGAAAAATGAGCACTATCTAGTTTACTATCAGTAAATTGAAAAGCTAAATCATAAGTTTTATCCAAATTAGTAGTATTAGTTTTCATAGAACATTTTAATGTACCAGTTCTAATAATTACTTCTTCATATTCAATATCTCCACGTTTTCTTTCTTCTATCATCTTAGAAATATCAGGTAAAAATATAACAAATCCTATTAAAAGAATAAAGAAAACAACTAATAAAAATATTTTACCCTTGCTAGGTGGAGTATAATTAATTTCCACTTCTTTTAATTTGTCATTCTTTATAGGAACATTATCTTCTTTCTTATCAGGTTCATTATAAGAAACAATTCCAATATTCTCTGGTCTCTCCGCAACTGGTTTAGGAGTAGAAATAACCTCTGAATTAGTATTAAAATTATCTTCTGTATTAGTAGATAATACTTCACTATTATCATTTTTTAAAAAAGAAGCATTTTGTTCTTGATTATCATTTTGAATATTATTAGATTCTTGATTCACACTATCAACTCCTACTATATATAGATTATAACATATCTCAATCTCTTAAACTAGTAATTTTTTCTTGAAAATTATCAGAAAAAATAACATAAGTTCCCGAAGATAAAATATCAGCATCTTGACAATATTTCTTTGTCTCATTATTAATTCCCCCATCTACATTTATCATAATTGGTAAATGATATGAATTAATTAAAGCCCTTAATTCCTTTATCTTATCTATTGCTTCCATATGAAATTTCTGACCACCACTACCAGGAATAATACTCATAACAATAACTTCATCTATAAAAGGTAAATAAGGAATCAAATTACGTATAGGTGTTTCCAAATTAATTGCTAAACCAGCTCCTATAGAATAACTTCTTATAGTCTCTAAGTTCTTTACGATATCTTCATCAGTTTCAATATGGAAAGAAATATATTCTGTATTTAATTCAGCATACAAAGGAATATACTTAGATGGATTTTGTACCATTAAATGAACATCCAATCTTTTAGAAGTATATTGATGAATATGTCTCATTTCACTAAAAGGTAATGTTTTATTAGAAACAAATTTTCCATCCATAACATCTACATGAACATAATCAGCATCTGTCTCATTGATTTTTTTTAAATCCAAAGGAATATTTTTACTACTTAAGAAAGTAACTCCAATCTTTTTCATATTTTTTCACCACCAATAAAGCTTAAATAACTCTGATATCTACTCTCTAATATATTATTCGCTAGAACTTCCTGTTTAATCCTACATTCGACTTCTTTTGTATGACTACAATTCCTAAAAGGACAAGGATAATTAGCAAATTCAATAAAAGAATTTTTAATTTCCTCAATACTATATCCAGTCAATTCTAAAGCAGAAAAACCAGGTGTATCCATAACTTTACCACCTAAAAAAGAAAACAATTCCACTACTCTCGTAGTATGTTTACCTCTTCCTAAAGCATGAGATACTTCACCTACTTCTAATTCCCAATTTGGGTTTAATCGATTTAATAAAGTACTTTTTCCTGCTCCTGTTTGTCCAGTAAAAACACTAGTTTTGTCTTTTAATAAATTCTTTATAGTATCAAGATCAGTATTAGAAACTACTATATAACCAATATCTTTATAATATTGCAGAATTTTATAAATTGGCTTTAATTCATCTTCTGTTAATAAATCTTCCTTTGTAATACAAATAATTGGTTTTACATGATGAATCTCCATCAAAGAAATAAATTTATCAAGTAAAAGTAATGAAATGTCAGGTAACTTTAAACTAGTAATTAAAAAAGCTTGATCTATATTACTTACTTTAGGTCTATCAAAAACATTCTTTCTAGTTTTAACTTCTTCAATAATCATATTTTCCTTATTGAAAAGAACATAGTCCCCCACTACTGGAGTAATATGTTCTTTTCTAAATAATCCACGACATTTACAAGGATAAATATGATTATCAGCATTTACATAATATAAATCACTACTATTCTTAACAATTTGTCCGATCATATTTGTCTCCTTTATGATTAAGCTCCATCTTCAGTTTGATTAGATTGATCATCGGTATCACCACTAGGTTTTTCATCCTCTTTTTCTTCTTCAACTGGTTTAACAGTAGGTTTAATCGCAACTGTTACTTTTAAAGTAGTTCCCTTAATAATAGTACTTCCTTGGGTTCTAGATTGACCAATAATAGTACCTTCTGGATAAGCATTTGTTTCTTGTTGTACTTTTTCTAGAATTAATCCATATTTACTACAAAAAGCTTCAACATCACTTAAACTCCATCCTTCATCAACCATATTAGGGAAAGAATCCACAATATTTGGTGTGAAAAGAATTAAACTATCTCCTTTTTTAACTTCACTACCAGCTTCTAAAGATTGCCCAATAATTTCATCATCATCATAATCTTTAGAATTATCTTCTACTTCTTTTTTCTCAATCGTAACAACAAGCTCATATTTAGTCTCAAGAAGTGTCTTCACCTCAATAGCATTCTTACCTACATAATCTTCTATTTTTATAGTATCTTCTCCACTAGATTTATAAATAGTAACTTTAGTACCCCTCTTAAAACTTCTACCTTTAGAAGGATCAGTTTTAACAACCCTATTTTTATCAATAGTATTAGAAGCTACAGATTTAATTTTAGTATTTACTTCAAATCCAACAGCTTGCAATTTCTTTTCACAAGCACTTACTTTTAAATTTGTACAATCAGGAATAGTAACTGCTTTTCCATTAGATAATTTAGGTAAAATAAAGAATAATACTACTAAACCTACAGCAATTAAGAAGAAAACAATTGCTAATATAATTATTATAATCTTATTCTTTTTTTCTCCCTTAGTTTCACTATCTTCAAGATCATTTTTCTCTTTTGAAACATCTTCACCTAAATTTTCAATTTTAGCATCTTCTAAAGCCTCTGCTTCTTTTTCTGCTTTCTTATTCTTCTTACCCTCATTTTCATTTTCAGGATATTTATATTCATAAACTGGCTCATTAATTCTATCATCATTTAAAGCTGTTAATAAATCTTCATGCATACTACGAGCACTATCATATCTATTTTTAGGATTTTTTGCCGTAGCCTTACGAATAATATTTTCAATACTCTGTGGAATAGAAGGATTATCCTCTCTTAAAGAAGGAAGTGGCTCCCTCATATGTTTTAAAGCGATTTCTACTGCATTATCTCCCCTAAAAGGTAAAGAACCAGATAATAACTCATAGAAGATAATACCCATAGAGTAAATATCACTTTTAATCGTACAACCTTTTCCACTAGCTTGTTCAGGTGGCAGATAATGAACACTACCCATAACAGAATTAGTTTGAGTAAGTTGCGTAGAATTAAGGGCCATCGCAATACCAAAATCTGTAATTTTAATCTGTCCATCATCCTTAATCATAATATTTTGTGGTTTTAAATCACGATGAATAATATAAGAATCATGAGCATGTGCCATACCATCTGTTAATTGACTCATAATATCAATAGCTTCACTTAAAGTTAAACTACCACGTTTCTTAAGTAATTGTTTTAAAGTTTTACCATCTACATATTCCATAACAATATAATATGTTCCATCATCTTCCCCAACATCATACATTTCCACAATATTAGGATGTGCTAAAGAAGATGCTGATAAAGCTTCTCTTTGAAATCTTCTAACAAACTTTTCATCGTTAGCTAAATCACCACGTAAAACTTTAATCGCTACATTTCGATCTAAAATCGTATCATAACCCAAATAAACATTCGCCATTCCACCTTCACCAATAGAACGAACGACTTCATAACGATCGTTTATCTTTTGCCCCTTTGTAATCACTTATCTTCACCCTCTTTATCGCGAACTAAATAAGCAACCGAAATATTATCTGTTCCACCCCTATTATTAGCTTTCTGTACTAATTTTAATACTTTATCTTCTACACTACCTTCACCTAAAAGTACTTTTTCAATTTGTTCACTTTCTAACATACCAGTAAGCCCATCACTAGATAAAAGTATTTCCGAAATATCCATATCACAATCAAAGATATCCACATCAATATTCATAGAAGCACCTAAAGCCTTCATCAAAACATTCTTTTTAGGATGTACACTAGCCTCTTCTTTTGTAAGTTCACCAGCACTAACAAGTAAATTTACTAAAGTATGATCATAAGTAACTTTATGAAGCTTATTTTCCTTCATAACAAAACCACTAGAATCTCCTACATTTCCAAATAATAAAAAGTCTTTTGTTAAAATAGCTAATACCAAAGTAGTCCCCATTCCCTTACTTTCAGGATGAGTTTTTTCATGTTGAAAAATTAAAGTATTAATTTCATCAAAAGAATCACGAATCCAATTAACAGCATCAACCTTACTCATATTACGAAAACTTTCTTTAAAATGTTTCCCTAAATAACTTATAGCAATAGAAGAAGCAACCTCTCCAGCAGAATGTCCCCCCATACCATCAGCAATTGCCATTAAATGACTACCTTCATCATTTTTTACAATAATAACACTATCTTCATTATGATCTCTAACCACACCGGCATCTGTTAAATAAAAAGATTTCATAAATCCTCCTTCTTACTTCTAAGTTGTCCACAAGCAGCACTTATATTACCACCAAATTCCCTTCGAATGGTTACATTTACATTATTCTTTTTAAGTATATCATAAAATCTCATAATTTGAATAGTATTTGTTCTTTTATATTCAATATTATTCGTTTCATTATAAGGAATTAAATTTACATAGCAATTAATATTTCTAATTAACTTAGCTAATTCCTGTGCACATTCTTCTGTATCATTAACATCTTTTAATAGTATATATTCAAATGTTATACGCCGATTAGTATTTTCAACATATTTTATAATAGCAGGAATTAATTTTTCTAAAGGATATACTTTATTAATAGGCATAATTAAGTCTCTAATCTTATTATTAGGAGCATGCAAACTAATAGCTAAATTAATCTGTAAAGGAAACTCACTAAACTCTAAGATTTTAGGTACTAATCCACAAGTAGATACCGTAATATGCCTAGCTCCAATAGCCATTCCTTTAGGATGATTAATAATATTAAAAAATTGTATTAAATTATCATAATTATCAAAAGGTTCCCCAATACCCATTACCACTACATGACTAATTCTCTCTCCTAATAATTTTTCAATCATTAATAGTTGTAATACCATTTCATAAGTCTCTAAATTACGTACTTTTTTTCTTCTACCAGACTCACAAAACTTACAACCCATATTACATCCAACTTGACTAGAAATACAAACACTATTCCCATAATCATGTCTCATTAAAACTGCCTCAATATGTTCAGAATCATCTAATTCAAATAAATATTTTGAAACATCTACATCATTTTGAACATCTACAATAGAAAGTCTAGAAATAGAATAATCATTTTTAATTTGCTCTAAAACTTCTTTCTTAATATTAGTAATCTCTTCATATGATTCTACTCTTTTTTCATATAACCATCTAAATAACTGCTCTGCATGAAACTTCTTAGAACCAATTTTAAAAAAATAATCTTCCAAATCAGAAAGAGTTAATCCATAAATATTTTTCATATTATCACATGCCATTCCATTACCATTATAACAAAAAAAAGATAGTTATCCAATAGGATTCTCTATCTCCTTAACTTCTCCAAAAATACCATATTCTAATGTAATCTGAAAATCATGTTCACAAATATGATTTAAGACCCCATAACTATTTAAATGAAAAGTAATAAGATTCATCTCTCTCTTATCATTTACTTCAACTACTACTGAATTAGGTTCTTCAAAATAATCAGAATTAATTCCTTTTAATAAAGAATTAATAGTATTAGAAGATAATAAAAAATTATAATTAGTTTTACCACTATCATACATCGTTTTGGACTCATAACTAGCAGCTTCCATTAAAGAAACTATATTAGTTGGATCTAAAAATTCAGAATAAACAAAAGGATTTTCACATTCAACCCATTCATTATCTTGTCTATAATACTTTTCTCCATCATAATAATAATTCTTTTCTTTATAAACAAATCTCATCTTATCAATATTTCTTTGACCATAATATTCATATCGATTTTGGTCAACAGCAATCGTATAAGCAAAAGCAAAGTTTTTCAAACTTAAAGAACTTACTTTTAAAGATTGTGGATTACCCTTTTCATAATCATCCGCTGTTGTAATATTATGTCCACCTAAACGAATAGAAAGAATAACAAATAAGAATAAAACAAAATAAAAAGCAAAAAAAACCGTTGTCTTTCCCGTAGGAGTTTTAATAAATTCTTTAAAAACTTGAAACTTTTCTTTCATTGAAATACCTTCCCAACTAATTGCTCACGACCAATACCATTTACATAACTACTAGCAGCCATCATCTTCTTACCAAATGGTTTAATCTGTGTTAAAACAATACATCCATCCATCGTCTTAACAACAATACCTTCTTTTGTAGTATCTACAATTTCACCACATGTAGCCTTTGGATAATCTTTATCAAGAATAAAACTATCTAATATTTTCATCTCTTGATCAAATAAAAATGCATTACTAGAAGGAACTGGAGATAATCCTCGAATTAGATTAAAAACTTCTCTACTACTCTTAGTAAAATCAATATGCTCTTCTTCTCTTTTAATATTATAAGCAAAAGTTACTTCATCTTCATTTTGCACAGTTCTACTATTTGTTCCCTCAAAGACACTAGGTAATGTATCAAGTAGTAATTCTTTCCCCATTATACTTAATTTATCATGTAAACTTTCTAAATTATCACTATCTAAAATATCAATTTCTCTTTGTGAAATAATATCACCATTATCCATCTTAACATCCATATACATAATAGTAATTCCTGTTTTAGAATAACCATCAATTAAAGCTTTATGAATAGGTGCTCCCCCTCGTAACTTAGGAAGTAATGAAGCATGTACATTAATACATCCATATTTAGGATAATCTAATATTACCTTAGGAATTATTTGCCCATAAGCACAAGTAATAATTACATCAGGATTTAATTCCAATATTTCTGCATAATCATCCCTAATCTTCAATGGTTGAAAAACAGGGATATTATGCTCTAAAGCTATTTTTTTAATAGGAGTTTCCACCAATTCTTGATGACGCCCAACTCTACGATCAGGTTGACTAACCACGCCCACTACTTCATAATTTTCAATTAATCCCTCTAAAACAGGTACTGCAAATTCTGGTGTACCCATAAAAACTATTCTCATTTTATTACCCCCTCAATAAAGATATTATTGTAATAATAACCCCAAAACTAATGAACAACGAACCTAGTAATAAAAAGATAGATACATGTCCATAAGCATTTAAACAATCTTCTTCAGTCAATTTATCTTGAAGCTGATAATCAATTAAAGTATCATGTATAGAATAAGTTATTTTCTTCTCATAATAATGTTCCATGGTTAATAACTTCATATCACTAGGTGAAATCATTTCTGTACAAGAAACATTATTATATTTAGAACTCAACATACGATCTATAATATCATAAACATTTCCATCATCATTAATAAAATCATCTAAAGAAACATCATTAGTAAACAAATTACTTCTTTTAACCAACAATAAACATATTTTCTTTTTCCTGCGATGTAATAATTTCCATTCATCATGAAATAAATCTAAAATAAATTTACGATCTCCTTCACTAAATAAATGGTTATTCATAAATCTTTTTAAAGCATTTTCAAATACTTCGTATCGATCTAACCAATAATCTTCTTCACATACCCTTTTTCCAAAGAATCTATGATTTAATAAAAACTGATAAAAAAACATAGGAGAACACATCGAATAATAACAACCCATAACAATATCATCTGTAAAATAAGCTGTTTTTTCAGAAAAATCTTTATTAAAAACAACTGGTAAATTATACTTTTTAAAAATATTATTCACCTGATTAAAACGTTCATAATAATTCTCATACTCTTCAGGAATAAATCCATTTTCTCGAATCACCTGATAATAGCAACTAGGAAATCCATGTATAAAATAACCATGCCTAATATATCTATCATAAACAATATAAATTAGTTTTTTACGATTCTCTTCCAAAGAAAAATCCTTTAAATGAAGTTGTCTCATTAATTCATTACAAATAAGTTTATGAATACCCATTTGAATATCCTCAATAGTATCCAATTTACGAAATAATTTTTTAATTTGTTCTAAATAATCCCCCATCAAAGAATCATCTTGAATAACTAAACGAAATTTCAATAAAGCATCATAGAAAAGATAAAGCCCTAGTTCAGAAGACATAGAAATAGAATGATAAGAAAAAGTTAATTGATTCTTTAAATGAAACATATTATTATTCTTTATTTCATCAATAAAACTAGCAACATCTTGCCTCTTTAATAAATAATCTAGCACTCTATCACCTCCTACAACCCTTTATAATAGATAATTAGCCCATATAAGCTTTTATAAAATAAATAGAACCTATAACAATAATAGCTAATAATATAACTAATACTAGAATAACAAATGGATTTTTACGATCCCAATAACCATCTAGTTTAGTTGAAGAATCAGCCATTAATTTTTCATAATCCTCACGATTCTTAACATTAAAATCTAAGTTACTATCAACTACTTTTTTTCCTTCAGATTGCTTATCCATAAATACACCTCTACTCTCTTATAAGAATATCACAAAATAACAATTAAAACTAGTAAATTTCCTATAAAACTTGTGAAGGATTAAAATCAACATCAACTACTACATTATGATTAGATTTATAATGTTCAATAATCTTAGAAAGAATTAAAAGAATATTTTTATCATTTTTATATTTCAAAATAATTTGATAACGATAAATCTGATTTACTTTAAATACCATAGCATTACTAGGTCCAAGAATAATAGTAGAACATAGATTCCTTTCTAAACTTCTTTTTATTTTTAAAGATTCTTGAAACAACAAAGAAGAATCTTTTCCACTAATCCTTAAACAACATAAATAATAATAAGGAGGATATTTTAAATGTTTCCGAATACTCATTTCTTTAAGATAAAAAGAATAATAATCATGTTTTTGAGCACAAGAAATAGCATAATGATCCGGGTTAAAAGTCTGAATAATAACATTCCCTTCTTTCTCACTCCTACCACTTCTACCAGCAACTTGACTGAGCAAAGAAAAAGTATTCTCACTACTTCTAAAATCAGGAATATTCAAAGAAGTATCAGCATTAATAACTCCAACTAAAGTTACATTAGAAAAATCCAAGCCCTTCGCAACCATCTGTGTACCTAGCAAAATATCATAATCGTGATTTTTAAAAGCTTCAATCATCTCTTCATGAACACCTTTTCGACTAGTAGTATCATAATCCATTCTAAGAATTCTAACGTCAGGAATATTAAGCTTCAATTCTTCTTCAATACGCTGTGTACCAATTCCTAAATTACGTAAAGACTTTTCATGGCAATGAGGACACATACTAAAAACTTTTTCACCATATCCACAATAATGACATCTTAAAGTATTACTACTCTTATGAAAAGTAAGTGTAATATCACAATTAGGGCACTTAATCGTATACCCACAATTATTACAGCTGACAAAAGAAGCATATCCTCTACGATTTAATAATAAAATGCATTGTTCTTTCTTTAAAATACATTCTTTTATAGATTCTAATAATTCAAAAGATAAATGCCCTTTCATCTTTTTAAAAGACTCATTTAAATCAACAATCTTAACAAAAGGAAGACTCCTACCATTAACCCGATTAGGAAGTTTTAATAATTGGTATACGTTCTTTTCTGCTCTTGCCATAGATTCTAATGAAGGAGTAGCACTACCTAATAAAACCGAACAATTATGAGTTTTAGCCCTGATAATTGCAATATCCCTAGCATGATATCTAGGATTAGAATCACTTTGTTTATAAGAAGCACTATGTTCCTCATCTAAGATAATAATTCCTATATTTTTAAGAGGTGCAAAAATAGCACTTCTAGCCCCAATAACAATAGGTACCTCTCCTCTAGTAATCCTACGCCATTCATCATATTTTTCCCCATCACTAAGACCCGAATGAAGAGTGGCTACTTTATTCCCAAATCTTTTCTGAAATCTATCAATCATCTGAGGTGTTAAACTAATCTCTGGAACTAATAAAATACTTTGTTTACCTAGTTCTAAATAATAATCAATAATTTCCATATAAACTTCTGTTTTCCCAGAACCAGTTACTCCATATAATAAAAAGGTATTAGGAAAAGACTTAGTAACCAAAGAAACCACTTGTTTTTGTTCAAGAGTTAATTCTTTCTTTTCTATGGAAGACTCCCTATATTGATATCGATAATGTTCAATTTTTTCTTCTTTAAGAATATTCTTTTTCAAAAGTGTCTGTAAACTACTAGAAGATATTTGTACCAAATCTTTTTTAGTTGCAAAAGAATGTTCTTGTACATAACAAATAATCTTTTTTTGAGAATCATTTAATTTAATATTAGAATCATAAGGTAATAAAAAATAAATTGTATCATACTTAATAGAAATATTTCTCCCTTGTTTTGCCTTTAAAGCCTTTGGAAGCATTACTTGATAACAACTGATTAAAGGGGATAAAGTATTTCTTTGAATCATTTTTCCTAATTCCAATAATTCATCATTCAATACAACATCTTCATCAATAACTTGAATAATATCTTTTAATTCCATATCAGAAGAATCTTTTATTTCTAAAACAAATCCCTCTAACAATCTTTTACCAAAAGGAACTGATACTCTAAGACCTAATTTAATAGAAGATTCTAAAGAAACAGGTACATGATAATCAAATACTCTGTCTACACTTTTATTAGATATTTCAACTAAAACGCCAACAACCAAAGTATCACCTCCATTAATATTATTATAACAAAAAAAAGAAGTAGTATTACATCATATTACTTCTTCATCATCAAAAGACAATAACTCTTCCGGCTTCGCCAAAGTAATTCCCTTTTTCACTTCTTGTTTTACCTCTTCCTTAGGAACTGGTATCAATATTGGAACTATATTAGTTGAATTATCCTCTGGAATATTTTCCACTGGAGCTACAACTGGTAGACTAACAGAAACTGCCTCTTCCTTAGGAACAGATACTGGTTGAATAGGTTTTTCAGTAGGAACAGGAAAAGCAGTATGCTGAATAGTCACCCCATTAGTAGAACCAATTTTCTCTAAATTAATAGAAGTTGTCGCTAAAGGATTAGTTCGATTTTGCCCAATTCTAGGAATAATAGTAGTATTTAAAAATACATCTCCATTCTGGTATTGTTTTTTTAAAATAATTCCCACAACAAAAGATAATACTATGATAATAGCAATTAATATCCACACATAATAACCTGTCATAATATCATCTTCCTTTCAAATTATTTAGAATTCTGAAACAATATTTCCACATCATCTGTTAATACTTGATTCCGTCTAGCATAATAACTACTAGTTTTTTTATCTAAATATAGAGCAACCATGATAGTAAAAGTTAAGACAATCATAACTAAAATAACAAAAATAACCAATCTACCACCTCGTTACCCATCCTAATATTATTATAACGAACAAAAGAAAAAAGAACAATACGTTCTTTTAAAACAATCGTAAAATGTCATTAATTGTAATCACAATCATTAATAACATCAACAATACCAAGAATATAGTATGAATCTTATTCTCCAACTCAGGCTTTACAGGTGACCCTTTTATTAATTCAATAATAATAAATAAGATATGCCCACCATCAAATGCTGGTATAGGTAATAAATTAATAAACCCAACATTAATACTTAAAAAAGCCATCAAATATAGTATATTAGCCAAACCAGCTGTTCTTTGTTGTCCAACAACTGAATAAATACCAACAGGTCCAGATAATTGATTTAAATGAATAACACCTGTAAATAAATATCCAACTGTTACAAACATCTGCTTAAAAATAGATTTAGTTTTTTTACAAGTATAAACGATAGCATTAACAAAACCAGTTGTTTTTTCTTGTTGAATACCAATTCCATATCGATAAGATTCTTGTCCATTTTCCTTAATCTTCTTAGGTTTAACTTTATATTCTACAATCTTTCCATTTTCTTTCTTAACTTCAATAGACTGCTCTTTTTCTGGTTTAGCAACTGCTAAATATAAAGAAATATCATCACTAGTAGATATTTTATTATGATTAATAGAAACAATTGTATCTCCTACTTCAATTCCCGCCTGTAATGCTGCCGAGTTTTCCTCAACAGATGTAATAACAGGCTTCATAGTAGATCCACCCCATATTAAGGCAATAAAAAATAATAAACCAACCGCCAAAATAAAATTATTCATTGGCCCAAAAACCATTATTAAAAATCTTTGCCAAGGCTTTTTAGATTGTAATCTTTGTTCCTTAGGAACATTCTTATCATCATCATCATCTAAATCTTCACCAGCTAATTGACAAAAACCACCAATAGGAATTGCTCTTAAAGTATAATCTGTTTCTCCTTTATGAAATCCCCATATTTTAGGACCCATTCCTAAAGCAAACTCATAAACATAAACCCCAGTAATCTTAGCAAAAATAAAATGACCAAATTCATGTACAAAAACAATGATTCCTAAAATCAAAATAAATAATAATAAATTAATAATCACTCCCAAGTAAATCCCTCCTAAAAAACACTATGTATAATAACATAAGCCAAAATAACAAATACTAAACTATCAAAACGATCCAGTATTCCACCATGTTCTGGAATAAGCTCTGAAAAATCTTTTACGCCATAGTATCTTTTGATAGAAGAAAAAATTAAATCTCCTAATTGTCCAACCATACATAATACAAAAGTAATCATAATTACCATAACTAAAGAAATATGTGGATTAATCACCGTATTATAATAAGCACTAGCAACAAAAGTACCCATAAATACACCACCAACTAATCCCTCAATAGTTTTATTAGGACTTATTTTAGAACATAAAGAATGTTCCCCAACCATTTTACCTGTAATTAAAGCAAAAGTATCTGTAATAGTAGTAATAATTAATAAATAAATAATATAAATAATATCATAATTACGAGTAATAATAATTAAATTAAAACTAAAGCCAACAAATAATACAGAACCAACTAAAAATAAAGCATCATTTAAATTATATCTCTTAGTATCATTAATAAATACCATAGGAGATAAAAATAAAAAGATAATAAAAGCAATAAGTCTATAATCAATATAATTAGAAAACTCTATAGAACTAGTATTATATAAACAAAAATAAACAGTTAATAAATAAGCAAATATTTTTAATAAAAAAGGAAACTCTTTTCTACTTTCACGAACCTTCAATAATTCATGTAATCCTAATACACTTAGTATAGAAACAAACACTGTAAAAGGTAATCCTCCTATAAATAAGAAAGGCAAAAAAACCAATATAAGAACAGCAGCACTAATAATTCTAGTTTTCATTGAACACCTCCAAATCTACGATTTCTTTTATTAAATTCTAAAATAGCTTTATCAAACTCCTGATTATTAAAATCCGGAAAATATACTTTTGGAAAATAAAATTCTGCATATCCAGCTTGATATAGCATAAAATTACTTAAACGCAATTCACCACTTGTTCTAATAACAAAATCTAAAGGTGGCAAATCCTGATATAAGTTTTTTGCTATAAAATCTTCAGTAATATCATCTAAAGTAATATCACCTGTTTTATACATATCACATAACTTCTTTGTCATATCAACAATTTCAGCATGAGATCCATAATTTAGACAAATATTAAGTACTAAAGAAGTATTATTTTTAGTATCTTCCACTATCTTATCCATAGCTTCTAATACCTTCTTAGGTAAAGGCTCTCTTCTACCAGAAAAAATAACTTTTACTTTTTTCTTTTTTAAAAATTCAAATTCTTTATTAAAAGAAATAATAAATAAATTCATTAAAAACTCAACTTCAGATATTTCTCTTTTAAAATTTTCCGTAGAAAAAGCATATAAAGAACAATAATGAACTCCTACATCAGCCATATGAATACATAACTCTTTTAATGTCCCAACAGCATGTTTATGCCCCATCGTCCGAGAAAGCCCTCTTTCTTGAGCCCATCTACCATTTCCATCCATAATTATTCCAATATGGTTTGGTATTAACAAATCTTCCATAACAATACCTCATACTAAATTATATAACAAGAACAAAAAAAAAGAAAGACCAAGTATTTTTTAAAAAGAAAAAGTGAAGAAACTCTTCACTATCTAATTAAAATTTATCAATATCAATTTTAACATACTTATTTTCATTTAAAGCACTACTAGCTTGTACTAGAGTACGAATAGCATTAGCGGTACGTCCTTCTTTTCCAATAACTCTTCCCATATCATCTTCTTCAACCATTACTTGAATTAAAATAACGTTTTCTTCTTCTGTTGGGAATTCCTTTACACTAACACCTTCTTTGTGAACAACTAATGATTTAACAATTTCCTCGGTTAATTCAACTAAATTCATAATTAATTTCCTTCCTTCTTAGAATCAGCAAATTTTTTCATAATACCTTCTTTGCTAAATAAATTACGAACAGTATCTGTAGGAGTTGCCCCACTATTTAACCATTTTAAAGCAACTTCTTCATTAATTTTTGCTTCTCCTACTAAAGGTGAATAAGTTCCAATCAACTCTAAATATTCTCCATCTCTAGGACAACGAGAATCAGTTGCAACTATTCTATAAGTAGGTTTCTTTTTAGCACCCATTCTTGTTAATCTTAATTTAACTGCCATAATATCCCTCCATTTCTAATTACAATGTTATTATAGTAGAAAGCAAAGCAAATGTCAACAAAAATATGTTGACATTTATTATTTTAATATAAATAAAAAAAATACATAAAAAAATAAAAAATAATGTTATAATAAACATAGAATAAGGAGGAATAGGTATGGCATCAACTATAATCCATCTAGCAATTGCTAATAGAGTAAACAAAAAAATAAAAGTAGAGAATGAAAAAGACTATTATTTAGGTGCAATTGCCCCTGATATTTCAAAACTAATAGGAGAAACCAAAGAAAAGTCTCATTTCCTAATAAATACAATAAATGAAACACCTAATATCAACTTATTTATAAAAAGATATCCAACTTTTAAATATAATTCATTTAATCTAGGATATTTCACTCACTTAATAGCCGACAAAAAATGGTATGAAGATTTTGAACAAAAGATAATCCTAAAAGATAGTATTCGTCTATTAGATGGAACAGTAGTAAAAGCTACCCCAGAGGAAATAGAAAGATTATTATATTCTGATTATACCAATCTAAACAAACTAATAATTGACGAATATGAATTATCACTATCCCTATTTTATGAAAATTTTATTCCTCCAAAAACGAACTTACAAGAAGTGCCAATTGATCAATTAGATATAGTTATTAATAAAGCCGGAATCATTATTGAAAATTCCAAAGAAGACAAGAATTACACCCTAGACTTCGAAGCAATAAAAAAATACATAGAAGAAACAGCCAATATCATATTAGAAGAACTAAAAAGATACTAATTACTAGTATCTTTTTCAAATATAGATTGAAAATAATCATTTAAAGAATCACGTACATAATCAATCATATTATTAACTAACTCTAAATTTTGATTATAAACAACATACAAAGGAATTTCATTTAATTCACTTATTAATAATTCTAATTTTTTTTGTAATTCTAAATCCTTATCATTTTTTACAATTTGCTTCTGTATTTTTTTAACACTCTCAATTTTATCACAAATTTCCATATTTTCGGACATCTGTTTTTTTAAACGCATGCAAGTCTTATACTCATTACTATCTTTAATACAAGAAATTACTTCTTCCAAACTATTTTTAACTTCTTCCATCTAAACTCCAAGTCTTTGCCTCTTCTATCATAACATCGACAATTTCACCAGCTTTTAATTTCTTTTGACTAGTAAAATTAATTAACTGATTATTTTCACTATATCCATAATATTGATTCTTCTTTGAACTAATTCCTTCTACTAAAACTTTTAATGTTTTACCAATAAGACGTTTATGATTTTCTAAAAAATAGTAATTAACAACTTCGTTTAATCGCTGTAATCTCTCTTCTTTTTCTTCTAAAGAAATATTATCTTCTAATCGAAAAGCAGGAGTTCCTTCCCTCTTAGAAAAAATAAAAGTAAAAGCATTGTCAAATTGACATTCTTTAACTAAACTCATAGTCTCTAAAAAATCAGCTTCTTCTTCCCCTGGAAAACCTACAATAATAT